>NICF_comb_assmDRAFT_10001720_pt1 | contig 17101 bp, 15 predicted proteins | sample NewIslPassag4_SG_FD_11279 | JGI IMG/M metagenome (IMG submission 11279) | reverse complement strand
CCTAGGAGCCCGGTGCAGTCGCCAGCCGACTGCGACGGCCCCGACTCCAGCTGGCTCCTGGTCTCAGCCGGAAGAGCGCACCGCCACGTAGATGGCCGTATCGCCGCGCTGCAGGCGAAGGAGCGTCATCTCGCCGGGCCTGAGCGTCCGAACCACCTCGCGGAACTCGGCGACCGAGCGAATGGGGCGGCGATTGATCTCCAGGAGGACGTCGCCCGCCGCCACGCCAGCCGTCGCGGCCGGTCCGCCCGGCTCGACCTCGGCCACCAGCACCCCGCCCCGCGTCCGAAGACGGCGGGCGAGTTCGGCAGGGACTTCTTGCACGGTGAGTCCCAGCGTCTTGACGGATTCGCCTCCGGGACGGGTGCCGCGCGCCGGAGTGACGGGCTGGTCGTCCTCGCGCTCGGCGATGGTGACGGGGATGCGCATCTCCTTGCGGTCGCGAACGATGCCGATCTCGACGGTGCTGCCCGGCGCGAGCAGCGCGATCGTCCGTGAGAGCTGGATGTAACCGGCGATGGGCTTGCCATCGACCGAGACCACGACGTCGCCGTGGCGAAGCCCCGCCTTTTCCGCCGGGCTGCCCTCCACCACTTCGGCGATCAGCGCCCCGCGCGTCCCCTCGAGGCCCAGGCTCTCGGCCAGGCTCTCGTTGACGTCCTGGATCATCACGCCGAGCCAGCCGCGCGAGACGTGGCCCTTCTCCAGGAGCTGGGGCAGGAGGGCTTTGACCAGGTTGATGGGCACGGCGAAACCGATCCCCTGCCCCTGGGCGACGATGGCGGTATTGATGCCCACCACGTTTCCGTGGATGTCGAAGAGAGGACCGCCCGAGTTACCGGGATTGATGGCGGCGTCCGTCTGGATGAAGTCGTCGTACGGCCCCGCCCCGATGAAGCGCTCCTTCGCCGAGACGATGCCGGTGGAGACCGAGTGCGAAAGGCCGAAAGGATTGCCGATCGCCACGACCCAGTCGCCCACCTCCAGCGCGTCCGAATCGCCCAGGCGAACGGTGGGGAGATCCTTTGCGTTGTCCAGGCGGAGCACGGCGACGTCCGTCTTGGGATCGCGGCCCACCACCGTCGCCTTGAACTCGCGCCCGTCCGCGAGCTTGACCAGGATCTCGTCGGCTCGCTCGATGACGTGGTTGTTGGTCAGCACGACGCCGCTCTCGTGAATGATGAAGCCCGAGCCGAGCGAGCGCGGCATGGTCCGCGTCCCCTCGCCCGGATCCCGTCGATAGGGGGGCTCGCCCATGAAGCGCCGGAAGAACTCCTCGAAGGGATCCATGGCGCGGTAGCGGACCACGCTCCGGGTGGAGATGCTGACGACCGCCGGCTTGAGCTGCTTGACCAGGGGCGCGAACGACGTGAAGGGGACGAGGCTCTTGGCGGCCGGGGTGTCGTCGGTTCCCTCGTGCCAGAGCTGGGGCTTGGTCCGGGCGCTGGCGACGGGGCCGTCGAAGGAGATCGGCGTGAACGCGGCCAGCGACGCCCCGACCGCAACCGCAGCGGCCGCACCAACCAGTAGCCCTCGAGCGAATCCAGACATCCTTGCACCTCGCGGATCAGGCACTGACTGCCCGAAAAACGCGGACGGCGCCACGCCATTCCCGGGGAGCGAGCGCCCGCCTCCCGGCGGGCCCGACGGCTCGATCGTTCGCCCGCCCGCGCGAGGAGGCGTCGCTCCCGCGCCGCTCCTCGGGACGACCGGGCACGTCTCCCGCTCTCCGTCGAGGGAGGTTCAGGCGGTGCCGCCCTCCTCGCCTTGCGGCGGGACGTAGCGCGCCACCCGCACGCGGGCCGCGCGCAGGACGCGCTCCCCCAGCTTCCAGCCGGCGCGGGCCTCGTCCACGATCATCCCGTCCCGAGCGGGGTCGTCCACCACGACGAGGTCGACCGCCTCGTGGACGAGCGGGTCGAAAGCGCGTCCCTCGGTCTCGATGCGCACGAGGCCCATCTGACCGAGCTGGCGCATGAAGTTCTCCGCGATCAGGCGCACACCCTCGGAGAGAGCCCTGACGTCCTCGGTCTGGCTCTGGACGGCGCGGCGAAGGTCTTCGGCCGCATCGAGCAGGACGACGGCCACGTCACCGCGGGCGAGTTCGATCTGGCGCTCCGCCTCGCGCTCGAGGCGACGCCGAAACGCCTCGCGCTCGTTGAGCACGTCCGCGTAGGCGCGCGCCAGCTCGTCGATCCGGCGGGCCTGCTGCTCGACCTTCTCGCGCAAAGCCGCGAGCTCCGCCTCGCGCGCGTCCTGCTCTTGCGTCTCTTGGGGTTCAGCGGTCGCGATTTCCTGCTGCGCGACCTCGGCCACCTTTTCCTCGGCAGAACCGTTCCGATTTTCCATCGGTGGCCAACCTAAAGCCTCCCACTCGCCTGTCAATGGGCGAAGGTCGGCCGTGGACCGCCGGGGGAGGCGCCCGGCGGCTCAGATCTCGGAGGGGCTGGCCTCGGCGCTCTCGCCTTCGAGCTCTTCCTCGCCGACGATCTCCACCCCCGCGGCCTGCAGAGAGTAGTAGAGCAGCCATCGCTCGGCGGCCGTGAGCCCGCCCTCGGGGATGGCGCTCTCGATCTCGGCGACCGTCAGCCTGCCCTCCTGCACTCCCTTGCGAAAGAGCGCCTTGCGGGCTTCGTGGGTGGCTCCGGTCCGGGTCCTCATGGCTTCGTCCCTCGCGGAAGGCGAAATCGAGCCTCCAAGCAGAACATAAGGGCGAAACGGGATCGGGCCACCCGATCAGACGAGATCGTCGAGGGAGGAGCCCTGCAGCATGGGCGGCGGGGAGACCACCTCGCGGCGGCCATCGTCCACGCCGACCTTGGGGCCGAGGATCCGGACGAGCTCCTCCTCCTCGACCACCTCCTGCTGCAGCAGCCGCGCGGCCAGGGCTTCGAGCTTGTCGCGGTGCTGGCGGACGAGGGAGCGAGCGGTCTCCAGTCCCTCCTGCACGATGCGCTGGATCTCGGCGTCCACCACGCGATGGAGCTCCTCGGAGTGTCCACGCAGCTCGGTCACCTGCCCCGGCCCCTGCAGGAAGGTCGCCCGCCTCCGATCCCCCAGGGCGATGGGGCCGATGGACTCGCTCATGCCGTACTCGCGAACCATGGCGGCGGCGATCTCGGTCGCCTGCTGCAGGTCGTTTGCCGCACCGGTGGAGATCTCGCCGAGGATCAGCTCCTCCGCCGCCCTTCCGCCGAGCAGCGTGGCGATCTTGTCGCGCAGCTCGGAGAGGGTCATCAGATAGCGATCCTCCAGCGGCATCTGCATGGTGTAGCCGAGGGCGGCGTAGCCGCGCGGGATGATCGAGACCTTCTGCACGCGCTCGGTGCGCGGCAGATACCAGCCCACGACCGCGTGGCCGGATTCGTGGTAGGCCACCACCTCCTTTTCCCGCTCGTTGAGCCTGCGGCTCTTCTTTTCCAACCCGGCCACCACCCGCTCGATGGCTTCTTCGAATTCGGCCGTGGTGACCGCGTCCTTCCCGCGGCGGGCCGCCAGCAGCGCGGCCTCGTTGACGATGTTGGCCAGGTCCGCCCCGGCAAAGCCCGGTGTCTTCGCGGCGATCGCCTCCAGGTCCACGTCGGGCGCGAGACGGACGTCGCGGGCGTGGATCTCCAGGATCTTCTGCCGGCCCTTCTTGTCGGGCCGGTCGACGAGGACTTGCCGATCGAATCGCCCCGGCCGAAGCAGCGCCGGGTCGAGGATCTCCGGGCGGTTGGTCGCGGCGAGCACGATCAGTCCGACGCGAGCGTCGAAGCCATCCATCTCGGCGAGGAGCTGGTTGAGCGTCTGCTCGCGCTCGTCGTGGCCCATCACGCCGGCGTTGCGGCTCTTGCCGATGGCGTCGAGCTCGTCGATGAAGATGATGCAGGGCGCGCGGCTCTGCGCCTGCTGGAAGAGGTCGCGCACGCGCGCCGCGCCCACGCCCACGAACATCTCCACGAACTCGGAACCCGATAGGCTGAAGAAGGGGACGCCCGCCTCCCCCGCCACCGCGCGCGCGAGCAACGTCTTGCCGGTGCCGGGTGGGCCGACGAGGAGGACCCCCTTGGGGATCTTTCCGCCGAGGCGCCGGAACTTCTCCGGCATCTTGAGGAATTCCACCACCTCCTTGAGCTCCTCGACGGCCTCGTCGATCCCCGCCACGTCGTCGAAGCCCACGCCGGTGTCGGCCTCCATGTGGAGCTTGGCCCGGCTCTTGCCGAAGGTCATCACGCCGGGGGGCCCCTGCCCCACCTGCGGCCCCATGCGGCGCATCATCCAGGTCCAGAAGAAGACGAGCAGGAGGATGGGCACCGCCCAGACGAGGAGGAGCTCGCCGAAATTCGAGGAGCGAACCGCCTCGAACTCCACGCCGGCCTGCTCCAGCTCGGCCACCAGCTCCGCCTCCGTCCCCGGCACGGTGGTCGCCATCCAGGGCAGGCCGGGCTCCTGTCCGCGCGCCGCCTCCGCTCCCTCCGGCGGTCGGGCCAGGTGCCCCCGCACCCAGCCGTCTCCGATCACCACCCGCTGGAAGCGCCCTTCCCGGACGGCCCGGAGGAATTCCGAGTAGGGGACCCGCGTCACCCCCACGTTCTCGAAGAAGCCGCGGAAGAGGAAGAACGCCAAGAGCAGGAGGAGGAGGATTCCCAGCGGCGAGCCGAGGCGCAGCTTCGGCCCTTCGGGGCCAGTTCCGGCGGGCTTCTTCCCGGGCCCCTGCCCGGGCGGTGTCGGCATCCGTCGCGCTCCTTTCGAACCCGGCTGACCGAGGGAAGCTAGGGATCCGACAAAGCACGAGGCAAGGCGGGCCAAACCTCGCTCCGTCTTCCCCCGCGGGCGCGCACCGACTATGCTGCGGCCCCTTTTCAGCAGTCGAGGAGGCGAAGTGGAGCGGATCGTTCGAGCCCCCAGAGGGAGCGAGAAGCGGTGCAAGGGCTGGGTTCAGGAGGCCGCCCTGCGCATGCTCATGAACAACCTGGACCCCGAGGTGGCGGAGGCGCCCCAGGACCTCGTCGTCTACGGCGGAACCGGCAAGGCAGCCCGCGACTGGGAGTCCTTCGATCGAATCGTCCGGACCCTCGAAACCCTGGAGAACGACGAGACCCTGCTCGTCCAGAGCGGCAAACCCGTGGGCGTGCTGCGCACCCACGAGGACGCTCCGCGCGTGCTCATCGCCAACTCCAACCTGGTCGGCCGGTGGTCGACCTGGGAGCACTTCTGGGAGCTCGAACGCGCGGGCCTGATGATGTACGGCCAGATGACGGCGGGCTCGTGGATCTACATCGGCTCGCAGGGGATCATCCAGGGCACCTACGAGACCTTCGTGGCCGCGGGTCGCACCCACTTCGGCACCGAGGACCTCTCCGGCCGGGCCATCCTCTCCGGGGGCCTGGGCGGGATGGGCGGCGCCCAGCCGCTGGCCGCCGCCATGGCCGGCGCCGCCTTCCTGGGCGTGGAGGTCGACCCCAGGCGCGCCGAGCGACGGCTGAAGACCCGCTACCTCGACCACGTCGCCAAAGATCTCGACGAGGCGCTTACCCTGGTGGAGAAGGCGCGGCAGGAGCGGCGCGGCTTTTCCGTGGCGGTGATCGGCAACGCCGCGCAGGTCTACCAGGAGATCGTTCGCCGCGGCTTCCACTTCGACCTGGTCACCGACCAGACCTCGGCGCACGACCCGCTCTTCGGCTACGTGCCCACCGACATCACACCCGAGGACCTGGCCGAGCTGCGCGAGAAGCGTCCGCAGGAGGTGATCCGGCGCTCCAAGGAAAGCATGGCCATGCAGGTCGAGGCCATGCTGGAGATGAAGAGGCGCGGCAGCCACGTCTTCGACTACGGCAACAACCTGCGGCAGGGCGCGCGCGACGCGGGCGTGGAGAATGCCTTCGACTACCCCGGTTTCGTCCCCGCCTACATCCGGCCGCTCTTCTGCGAGGGGATGGGTCCCTTCCGCTGGGTGGCGCTCTCCGGGGATCCCGAGGACATCTACAAGACCGACGAGGTGGTGGCGAAGCTCTTCCCCGAGAAGCAGGGCCTGAAGAAGTGGCTCCGCCTGGCCCGCGAACGGATCACCTTTCAGGGCCTGCCGGCGCGGATCTGCTGGCTCGGCTACGGCGAGCGCGAGAAGGCGGGCCTCGCCTTCAACGAGCTGGTCCGCAAGGGCGAGGTCAAGGCGCCGATCGTCATCGGCCGCGACCATCTCGACTGCGGCTCCGTCGCCTCGCCCAACCGCGAGACGGAAGGGATGAAGGATGGCAGCGACGCGGTGGCCGACTGGCCCCTGCTCAACGCCCTGGTCAACGCCGTCAACGGCGCATCCTGGGTGAGCATCCACAACGGCGGTGGCGTGGGCATCGGCTATTCGCTGCACGCGGGCCAGGTGATCGTGGCCGACGGCACTGACGCCGCCGCGCGCCGGCTCGAGCGCGTGTTGCGCAGCGACCCGGGCATGGGCGTGCTCCGCCACGCCGACGCCGGCTACGAGCGAGCCATCGAGGTAGCCAAGGAGCGCGGCGTCGCCATCCCCGGCATCACGCGCTAACGGGCGCGCCAGGATCCGCGCTGCGCGCCCGGCGCGGGCGTGCCGGTGCTCTTTCTCAGAGGGGGAGTGCCATCCGCCTCGAGCGCTCGGGACGAGCCCTGCCCCGCTTCGCGACTCGAGGGGCGCGGCTTCCGGATCGTCGCCGCATGGGGGCACGGCGACCCGGCGGATGCGCCGCCTCCCCCGGGTTCTCAGCGGGGCCGCCTGGCGGCGCGCATCGNAGCCTTTGCGGTCGCAGTTCTCCCCCGGGCGCCCGCGGCGCGGCCTACTGCAGCCGCACGCCGATCGGGAAGGTGATCACCGGCATCAGATAGCGGCCGAAGATCCACTCNTAGCGGCCCTGCACGCCGGCGTAGAAGAGCACCTGCTGGCTGCCGAGCCAGAAGAGGTGGGCGTTCACGTCCACGCCCAGGCCGAGGAAGAGGTCGCCCACCCAACGCGTGCGCTCGCAGGTGCGGGTGCAAACGTCCCGCGAGGGATCGCAGTCGACCGGTTCGCGGCAGGTGTACAGGCCATCCGCGCCCACCCCCGCGCCGGCAAAGGCGTAAGGCTGGATCATGGGCAGCGGGTCGCGCAGAAGCGGCCGGTAGCCGACGGTGAAGCGGCCCATCGTCAGGGAGTAGTCGCCCTCGTCGGGGAAGAAGTTCATCCCGGAGAGCGCCACCGAAAAGTCCAGCCCCGAGGGCAGGATGTAGCCGAAGTGGACGAGGTCCATGTACAGCGCCCGCGGGGGTGCCTGGCCCCCCAGGCTCGCGCCCGGCGCCGTACCGAGGTACAGCACGCCCTGCGTGGCCGGACGGGTGGCGGGCCGGGCAAGGACGAGCCCGGGGACGAGGAGGGCAAGCGCGCCGAGGATGGCCAGGATGCGTCGCAGCACGGTGAATACCTCCGTTCGGCGTCCCGGCGTCACGCTACCCGCGCCTCGCCCTTGCGTCCAACACGAGCCTGTGGAATGCCTCGGCTGCGCTCGGCACCGGGCCCCGATCGAGGAGGCGAGATGCTCGAAGCAGACCTGATCGTCGTCAACGCGTCGGAGGTCGCCACCTGCACCGGCTCCGCCGGGCCGGAGGGCCTCGCACCGATTCGGAACGGCGCCGTCGCCGTTCGCGACGGGCGGATCGTCTGGGTGGGGCCCGAAGCGCAGCTCCCCTTCAAGGTGCGGACGCTGGAGGCCACCCGCGTCGACGCGCGCGGCGGCATCGTCGGCCCGGGCTTCGTGGACGCCCACACTCACCTCGTCTTCGCCGGCGATCGCGCCCGGGAGTTTTCGCTGCGCTGCGCGGGCGCGAGCTACGCCAGCCTCCTCGCCGAGGGAGGCGGCATCCTCGCCACCGTCCGCGCCACCCGCGCCGCCTCCGAGGAGGAGCTGGTCCGCCTCGCCCTCCCCCGCGCCCGGCGCCTGATCGCCCAGGGCGTGACCACGGTGGAGGTCAAGAGCGGCTACGGGCTGAGCGTCGAGGACGAGCTGAAGATGCTGCGGGCCATCCGAGCCCTGGCCGAGGAGCTGCCGATCTCGGTGGTGCCGACCGCCCTTCCCCTGCACGCTCTGCCACCCGAGGGGCGCGAGGATCGCGACGGATGGATCGACCGGATGCTCGAGGAGCTCGTCCCGGCGGTCGCAGAGGAGGGGCTGGCGCAGTTCGTGGACGCCTTCGTCGAGGAAGGGGCCTTTTCGCCCGACGAGGCGAGGCGGCTGGCGGCGGTGGCGGCCGAGTACGGCCTCGGCCTGCGCCTGCACGTGGATCAGCTCACCGACCAGGGGGGAGCGGAGCTGGCGGCGGAGCTGGGCGCCGTCACCGCCGACCATCTGGAGGAGGTCTCGGAAGAGGGGATCCGCGCCCTGGCCGAATCGGGCGTGGCGGTGACGCTCCTGCCGACCTCCACGCTCTACCTCAAATGCCCGCGCTACGCGCCGGGCCGCGCCCTCGCCGACGCGGGGGTGAAGCTGGCGCTGGGCAGCAACTGCAACCCCGGTAGCGCCATGAGCGAGAACTTCGCCCTGGCGCTCTCGCTGGCCTGCCTCGGCAACGGCCTGAGCGCCCCGGAGGCCTACTACGCCGCCACCGCGGGAGGAGCCGACGCGCTCGGCCTCGAGGATCGCGGACGCATCGCAGAGGGGTACGCGGCGGATCTGGTGATCTTCGACGCGCCGAGCTTCGAGCACCTGGCCTATCACATGGCGGTTCCGCACGCCCGCGTGGTCATCGCCGGCGGCCGCGTCGTCCACGAGGCGGAGGACCTGCCGGGCTGCCTCTGAGGCGGCCGCGGCGGCCGACGCCGCGCCTGCTTCGGCGACCGCCCCCGGCCCTCAGGCGGGCCTTCGCAGCGCCCGAACCAGCGCCTCGCCCCGGGCGCCGTGGCCACGAATGCGGGCCTCGCGACTCTCCTCGTCCACGTGCCGGAGTTCGACGTGCAACCATTCCTCGGGCGCGGCCGCGGGGATCCGCTCGATCCATTCCACGAGGAGCACGCCGCCGCTTTCGCGCAGCTCGAAAAAGCCCGTCTCGAAGAGCTCGTCCTCGTCGCCGAGGCGGTAGAGGTCGGCGTGCCAGACCGGCAGGCGGCCGCCCTCGTAGGGATGGACGATGGCGAAGGTGGGCGAGGCGATCCTTTCGCGCGGCACGCCCAGGGCCTCGCAGATGGAGCGGACCAGGGTGGTCTTGCCCGCGCCCAGATCGCCGGAAAGGCCGACGAAGTCTCCGGGAGAAAGCAACGCGGCGATCCGCTCGCCCAGGGTGCGGGTGGCATCCGCACCGCGCAGATGAAGGTTCAGAGATTCCAAAGCGCCCAGATCCTCCGGATGCCCTCGAGCAGGTCCGAGGCCACCAGGCCCGCCATTCCTCGGTCGCGGCGTACGAGGTCGCCGGCCCGCGCGTGCACTTGAACGGCGACGCGCGCGGCATCGGCCGGGCGAATCCCCTGGGCGAGGAGCGCGGCGAGGAGCCCTCCGAGGACGTCGCCGCTTCCGCCGGTGGCCATGCCGGGGTTTCCGGCGGGGCAGACCGCCGCCTGGCCATCCGGGCCGGCGACCACCGTCCCCGCTCCCTTGAGGACCACCGTGCAGCCGTGCTCGAGGGCGAAGCGCCGGGCGGTCTCGATGCGGTCGCGCTGGACCTCGGCGGCGGTAGTGCCGAGCAACCGCGCCATCTCCCCGGGGTGCGGCGTGATCACCACCTCTCCCCGAGCGCGGCGTAGCCGCTCGGCTCGACCGGCGATGGCATTGAGGGCGTCGGCATCGAGGACCACCGGCCCTTCGAACTCGGCGAGGAAGGCCTCGAGGAGATCGCCGGTCTTTTCGCCGCGCGGGATCCCCGGCCCGATCAGCACCGCGTCCTTGCCTTCCGCGGCGCGGCACAGCTCCTCGAAGTCGTCCGGGCCGAGCTGCCCCTCGCCCGGCAGCGGGTGCCCCATCAACTCCATGGCATGAGCCTGGATGGCCGAGAGCGCCGCCGGGCGGCTGGCCACCGTGCACAGCCCGGCACCGCCCACCAGGGCGCCGAGCCCGGCCAGCGCCCCCGCGCCCGTCTTGCCGATCGAACCGGCCACCACCAGGCAGTGGCCGAAGGTTCCCTTGTGGCCGTCGACCACCCGCGTGGGAAGCAACGCGCGAACCGAGTCGTCGTCGAGAAGCCGGACCGCAGGTCTCAGCCCTTCGACGATGCCGGGCGGCCAGGAGATGGGCGCCACCTCGATCTCGCCCGCCAGCGCCGCGCCCGGATGGCAGACCAGGCCCCGCTTGAGGGCGCCGAAGGTGACCGTGGCGTCGGCCCGGACCGCCGTCTCCAGGATCTCCCCCGTGTCGGCGGAGATCCCGCTCGGCAGGTCGACGGCCAGGACCTTGGCGCCCGCGGCGCGCGCGGCGTGGGTGGCGGCGATGGCTTCGGCAAAGACGCCGCGCGGCGGCCGGGCGAGGCCGGTGCCGAAGAGGGCATCGATCACCACGTCGCCGGGACCCGCGGCGAAGGGCTCGAAAGGCCGGATCTCCCCGCCGATGGAAGCGAGGATCCGCGCCTGCAGCGCCGCATCGCCCTTGAGCTGCTCGGGAGGAACCACGGCCAGGACGGACGCCTCCCTCCCCTCGCAGAGCAGGAGGCGCGCCGCCGCGTAGCCGTCGCCTCCGTTGTTCCCTCCCCCGGCGATCACGACGAAGCGGCCGTGGGGCGCCGCCAGCGCCAGGGCACGGCGCGCCACCGCGGTCGCGGCGTGCTCCATGAGCAGGATGCCGGGAATGCCGTGGACCTCGATGGCGATGCGGTCGAGTTCCCGCGTCTCGGCCGCGGTGAGAACCGGTTTCACGCGCGCGCCCTGGCGATGAGGTCCACCATCTCCCGGACCGCCCGCTCCATTCCCACGAGGACCGCCCGCGCCACGATGGCGTGGCCGATGTTGAGCTCCTCGATCTCGGGCGTGGAGGCGACGGGGATCACGTTGACGTAGTTGAGGCCGTGACCGCCGGCCACCCGCAAACCGGCCTGACGAGCCAGGCGCGCCGCTTCGCGGATCCGGGCCAGATGCGCCTGGCGCTCCTCCTCGCTCCGGGCCGAGGAATAGGGGCCGGTGTGGATCTCCACCTGCCGCGCCCCTGCGCGGACGGCGGCCTCGATCTGGGCCGGGTCGGCATCGATGAAAATCGAGGGGAAAATCCCGGCCTCGGCCAGGCGCGAGACCGCCTCGCGGACGCGCGCCTCCGCCGCGACCACGTCCAGCCCTCCCTCGGTGGTGACCTCGCCTGGGCGCTCGGGGACGAGGGTCGCGGTATCCGGCCGGACCTCGGTGGCGATGCGAAGCATCTCCTCCTCCACCGCCATCTCCAGGTTCAACGGTGTCTGCACCGTCTGCCGGAGGATTTGCAGGTCGCGGTCGGAGATATGGCGCCGATCGAGACGGAGGTGGACCGTGATCTGCTCGGCGCCGCCGAGCTCGGCCAGGCTGGCGGCGGTGACGGGATCGGGGTAGACGGCCCGGCGGGCCTGACGAAGCGTGGCGACGTGATCGACGTTCACGCCCAGGCGGCAGGGGGTCAGGGGCATGGAGTCTCCTCAGTGCAGCAATTCGCGCCTCCGTCGGAAGCGGAAGGCACGGGTGTCGAGGCGGTCGGTGGGCACGCTGCAGGTTCGCGGCCCCCGGCGGGCAAAGAAGTCGACGAGGAGGGCCGCCAGCTCGCCGGGCCGCTCCTCGGGCGTGCAGTGGCCGCAGCCCTCCAGGACGTGAAGCTCCGAGTCGGGCAGCTCGCGGTGGAGGGCCTCGCCCCAGCTCACGGGGCAGATCGGATCTTCCCGGCCCCAGACGAGGACGGTCGGGATCTTCAGATGCCGGACGCGGTCCGCGAGGTCCTCGGTATTGCCGAGGTGCTGGATCATCGCGAACATCGCTCGCTGGTACCCGGCGTCGGCATGGGCCGCGTAGGACTCCACCACCTCGTCGGTCACCGCGGAGGGATCGCCGTAGATGCGGCGGAGGTAGGCACGGACGAAGAATCGCCGCGAGGCGGCGGGGCTGAGGGCCGTCACCCCGGAGGCGAGCGTTCCCACGATCGGACTGACGGGCGCCGCAGCCTGTAGGTACCAGGGCGGCGAGATGACTTTCACGCCGTCGACGACCGCCAAGAGGTCCATCCGGTGCGGTCGGGTCGCGGCGATCTCCAGACCGATCGCCCCGCCCATGGAATGGCCCACCACCGCCCGCGCCACCGAGACGCCGAGGTTGTCCATGAATCCGCAAACGAGGGCGGCCAGGGCCTTGCGCGAGTAGTCCCCTGGCGGGCGGTCCGACCGGCCGCATCCCTTCAAATCGAGGGCGAGGACGCGGTAACCGGACTCGGCCAGGTGAGGAGCGACCCGCCGCCAGGCCGCGGCCGACGCTCCCAGCCCGTGGATGAGGACCACGGGCTCGCCACGTCCGTAGGCCTCGTAGTGGATGCGGACGCCATCCACCGACGTGAAGCCTTCCTCCCTCTCGATGTGCGCCTCGTGCTCGGGAATCACCTCGGGTCTCCAGCCGCGATCCCTTCCCTCTTATAGGACCGGCCCCTCGCCCGGCGCAAACCCGAGCGAGAGGCCGACCCGAGCATCATCGGGCCACCGCTGGCGCGGTGGTCGAGCGCGGAGGATCAGGCGAGGGCGCGGGTGAGCACCTCGCCGATCTCCTGGGCAAAGGCCTCGTTCTCCTCCGCGCGCGGCCCCTCGACGAGGATCCGGGCCTTCGGCTCCGTGCCCGAGAAGCGGACGAGGACCCGGCCCTCCGAACCGAGCTTGCGCTCGATGTTCTGGATCGTCTGCATCACCTCCGGCAGCGAGCTGAGCTCCTTGCGCTGCTTGATGGGCACGTTGAGGAGGGTCTGGGGAACGGGCGTGAAGCACTTGGCCAGCTCGGAGAGGGGCCTTTGCTCGCGCAGCGCCACCGCGAGCAGCGCCAGCGCCGCGATCACCCCGTCACCGGTGGTGGCGTGATCGAGGAAGATCAGGTGTCCGGATTGCTCGCCGCCGAAGTTGTAGCCGCCGCGACGCATCTCCTCGACCACGTAGCGGTCGCCCACTCGCGTGCGGATCACCTGCCCACCGGCGGCGCGGATGGCCAGGTCGAGGCCCATGTTGCTCATCACCGTGGCGACGACGGTGTTCTTGGCCAGCTCGCCCTTGCGCATCATGTGCAGGCCGCAGATGGCCATGATCGCGTCGCCGTCCACGATCTCGCCCTTCTCGTCGGCCACGATCACGCGGTCGGCGTCGCCGTCGAGGGCGATGCCCACGTTGGCGCGGTGCTTGAGCACCGCCTTCTGCATCTTCTGCGGGTGGAGAGCCCCCGTCCCGTCGTTGATGTTCTTGCCGTCCGGCTCCACCCCAAGGGTGATGACCTTGGCGCCGAGTTCCTCGAAGACCATCGGCGCGACCCTGTAGGCGGCGCCGTTGGCACAGTCGACGACGACCGTCAGGCCCTCGAGCGTCAGATCCTTGGGNAACGTGGACTTGAGGTGGACCACGTAGCGGCCTCCGGCGTCGTCGATGCGGAAGGCCTTGCCCACCTTGGTGGCCGTGGGGCGGAAGTCGTCGATCCGGTTGCCGAAGATGAGCTCCTCGATCTCGGCCTCGATCTCGTCCGGCAGCTTGAAGCCGTCGCGCGCGAAAAACTTGATGCCGTTGTCCTGATAGGGATTGTGCGAGGCGCTGATCACCGCGCCGGCGTCGGCGCGCATCGATTGCACGAGGTAGGAGATTCCAGGCGTGGGGATCGGGCCGACGAGGATCGCGTCGACACCCATGGAGCAGATCCCCGACATCAACGCCCCTTCCAGCATGTAGCCGGATAGTCGCGTATCTTTTCCGATGACGACCTTGTGACGATGGTTCCCGTTACGGATCCGATAGGCGAGCGCGCGCCCCAGCTGGAGCGCCATCTCCGCCGTCATCGGATGGACGTTGGCGATGCCGCGGACTCCGTCAGTTCCAAACAGCTTCCTTTCGACCGAACTGTTGCTTTCCACCTTCACTGGGCTCCTCCCCTCCGCCGCGCAAGGTAGCGGCTGTGCCCGAGTGTTGGCAAGCCGACCCCTCGATGATTTTTCGGGCCTCCCTGCGCGCGGCGGGGAACTTGCCATGGTGGCGCCTGGCCGGCCATCCCACGCCCCGGAAAATGGAGGATCCCCGCGGAACGGATCCGAGGGTTGACCTTCTCGTTCTTCGGGCCGAACATGCGCCAGACACCGATGGCGCGCGGCATCGTCCGGCTCCGCCATCCTCCGCGGAGAGATCCACCACCGCGAACGGTCCCAGGAGCATCGACATGGAGATCCAGAAGGAGCTGGCCGAGCGCTCCAGGCCTCGGCCGGACGAGAAGAGCCTCGGCTTCGGTCGCTACTTCACCGATCACATGCTCGTGGCGCGCTACGACGAGGGGAAGGGCTGGCACGAGGCCAAGATCGTTCCCTACGGCCCCCTTCAGATCGACCCGGCGGCGGCCGTCCTGCACTACGGCCAGGAGCTCTTCGAGGGGTTGAAGGCGTACCGCGGCCGGGACGGCAAGGTCCGCCTCTTCCGCCCCGAGGCGAACTGCAAGCGGATGGCCGACGGCGCCGCGCGTCTGTGCATGCCCCCGCTTCCGCCCGAGCAGATGCTCGAGCTCATCGTCGAGCTGGTGAAGGTGGACAAGGACTGGGTGCCGCACAGCCACGGGACGGCGCTCTACATCCGCCCGACCCTGATCGCCACGGAGCCCTTCCTGGGCGTGAGGCCCTCGAAGAGCTACCTCTTCTTCGTCATCCTCTCCCCCGTGGGCGCCTACTACGCGGAGGGCTTCGACCCGGTGAAGATCTGGGTCGAACCCAAGTACTCGCGCGCCGCCAAGGGTGGGCTCGGCGCAGTGAAGGCCGGCGCCAACTACGCGGCGAGCCTGCTCGCCTCGGAGCTCGCCCGGGCGAAGGGCTACGCACAGGTTTTGTGGCTCGACGCCAACGAGCACCGCTGGCTGGAGGAGGTGGGAACGATGAACCTCTTCCTCCGCATCGGCGACGAGGTGGTCACCCCGCCGCTCGGGGGAAGCATCCTCCCCGGCATCACCCGCGACAGCGTGATCCGCCTCCTTCGCCACTGGGGCGTGCCGGTCGACGAGCGTCCCATCTCCATCGACGAGGTGCGGGAGGCGCACGCGCGCAAGACGCTCAAGGAGGTCTTCGGCACGGGGACGGCCGCCGTGATCTCGCCGGTCAAGGAGCTCTGCTACAAGGACGAGACGCTCTTCATCGGCGACGAGATGGGCGAGCTTTCCCGCCGCCTCTACGAGACGATCACCGGGATCCAGTACGGCGAGATCCCCGACCCCTTCGGCTGGACGCGGATCGTCGACTGAGCAGCCGAAGCCGTGGCTGCGCGCCGCCGCCCCGCCTCATTCCTCGGAAAATAGCGTTCCCCCTTCCGACGCCGCGGTCACGGCGTTCGCCAGCCGGACCGCGTCCCGGCAGGCCGCGGCGTCGTGCACCCGGACCACGGAGGCGCCGCCGAGGATGGCGATGGCGACGCTCGCCGCCGTGGCCGCATCGCGAGCGTGCACCGGCTGCCCGGTCACGTGCCCGAGAAATCCCTTCCGGCTCGTGCCCACCAGCACGGGCCGCCCCACCGTGGCGCGAAGGCTGGATAGCTCGCGGAGCAGCAGGAGGTTCTGCCCGAAGTTCTTGCCGAAGCCGAAGCCGGGATCGACGAGGATGCCGTCGGGGCGGACGCCCCGCGAGATGGCCGCGTCGACGAGCTGGCAGAGGGCCTCGGCCACCTCGCCCACCACGTCCTCGTAGTCGGTGTGCTGGGCCATCACGTCCGGCTCGGCGGGCATGTGCATGATGCAGCACGGCGCCCCGGACTCCGCCACGACCCGCGCCAGCTCGTCGTCCTTCAGTCCCCGCACGTCGTTGACCAGGTCGGCGCCCTCCCCCAGCGCCGCACGGGCCACCTCGGCGGACGAGGTATCCACGGAAAGGGCAACGTCCGGAAACTCGCGCCGCAGCAGGCGCACCGCCGGCTCGACCCGCGCCCTCTCCTCTCCGGGATCGACCGGGCGCGCGCCCACGCCGTAGAGCCCCCGGGGGCGCGTCGACTCGCCCCCGACGTCGAGGATCTGCGCCCCTGCCTCGACCAGCTCCTCGGCGCGCCGAAGCAGCGCCTCCGGGGTCAGGTACTTGCCGCCGTCGGAGAACGAATCGGGGGTGACGTTGAGAATCCCCATCACCACCGCCGGCCCCGCACCCACCTCCAGGTCGCGGATCCGGACCACGTCCCGCCGGCCGGCGTTCACGCAGGCGCGGAGTATCTTCCCCCCGCATTCGTCAGCGCCGGCGACGTCGGCGCGCTCCTGCAGCCGCAATCCGAGGAGCCGGAGCTCGGCCAGGCGCCCCGAAAGGATCAGCGCTCCCCGCGTCGTCCCCTCCGTCGGACGCGGCATTCCCGGCGCGCGGACGAGTTCCCGCACCAGCGCGAGCACCGCTTCGGGCAAGCCGGTGACGAGCAGGTGTCCCTGAAGGGCGGAGCTGGCGAGGAGCTGGCGCGCGGGTCCCGGAAATCCCAGCGCGCGGAAAGCCAGATCCAGCGTCTCGGGCGAATCGACGGAGAGGTAACGAACGCGGATCCCCATGGCTCTCACCAAAGCAAAGGCCGGGAAGACCCCGGCCCCGAATTCCATGCTTTCCGCCCGGCGCGCTCAGGCCTTGCCGGGTTCGAGCTTGCCGATCCCCTCCAGCGCGCCGAGCACGGGCGTCTTGCGCTCCTTCTCCTTGGCGTCCTGCGAGGCCGCGCCGGAGGGCGCCGCCGTCGGCGGCTTGGGCTTTTGCAGCGTACCGCCGGCGATCAGGACGTCGAGGTCGGGGCCCTCGAGCGTCTCGTGCTCCATGAGGGCATCGGCGATCCGCATGAGCGTGTCGTAGTTCTCGCTGAGAAGCTTGCGGGCCCGCTCGTACTGCTCGGTGACGATGCGCCGCACCTCCTCGTCGATGTCGCGCCGTCTGCTCCGAGTAGTCCGGGGCGTAGCCCATGTCGCGGCCGAGGAAGACCTCGCCCTGCTTCTTGCCGAAGGCCAGGGGACCGAGCTTCTCGCTCATGCCCC
>NICF_comb_assmDRAFT_10001715_pt1 | contig 17110 bp, 23 predicted proteins | sample NewIslPassag4_SG_FD_11279 | JGI IMG/M metagenome (IMG submission 11279) | reverse complement strand
GAATCCGTCTCGCGGGTGAACGTAACCGCCTCACGCGGAATCGCGTAGAGATCCGTCCCCTTCACACGGGCATCCGGATCGCAGGGTGTGCCGACAGGGACCGTTCCCACCGGCTCCCGTGCGACAACCCGGAACTTCAGCAGCTTGAAGCTCGTTTCGTAGGCGATCGGCTCCACCACGCTCAGCAACGGCGGGCTCGGTTTGACTGCCGCAAACAGCTTCTGCGCCGGATTGGAGTTGTCGGATTTCGCGCCAGATACGACGACCGTGCGCGCGACGAACTCGAACTCCCCACCCTGAGGGGGCACGACGCCGACATCGAAGCTGTAGGTATTCGCAGGAGCGGGCACAATCTTCGTGCCCGCCTGGCAGGGCTGCTTCTCGCTCGAGCCGTTTGGCTTGAAGCTCACGCACTCGAGCTCCGTCGAAACGATGTCGGCGAGCGGAAGCGCCGCACCGTTCACATAGGAAGTCGGGTGCTCCCATCTCAGCTCGACCGTCTCGGCCGACGCGACAGCCGCAGCACCCAGCCCGATGAGAATGAGGCCGATACAGAACGCCTTGAACTTGTTCATCTTGATCCACTCACGGATATACAGGAGTTCGATGCTCATGGGTTACTGAGCCGTGTCTCCATCGACCGTGATCACGCAGTTGTCGCCGTTGTAGGCGGCAGCACCCGGATTCACCGTGCGCCGGATCCAGAGGGCGCGATGTTGACCGGGCGGGATGTCGCCGAGAGCGAGAGCATTGCCCGCACCCACGGCGTTCTGGAAACTGACACCCGTGGGGGCCTGGTCCTCATCCGCGATCGTCTGCTCGGTGCCGTTCACCGCCGACGTGCCGAGGCCGATCGCAATGTCCGTATCCTCACTCGGCGTGTTCGACTGAATGTAGACACGCGCATTCTGCAAAGTGAGGGTCTGGTGGTTGTTGTGAATGTAGATGCAGCGGTATTCGACGTCGCCCGCCTGACTCTCGGCCGAGGACACGATGTCGAACAGGTTGTGAAGCTGCGCGTCGACGACCTCGGTGGACGACTTTGCACCACCGAGCGAAGCGTTCGGATCGGTGTTGCTGGCACCACCCGAAAGACGAAACTGAATGTCGCTCGAAACGATAGGCATTTCCGCCCTCTAGCAGTGAATTAGTCAGGACTGACTTATTTTCCCACAGTCGAACAAGCTAGTCCACCATCGACGGGACAACGAGAGCCTCGCTGCCTGGGTGGAAGACTTCACGCTCGAGCTCCTCGAAACTCGGGTGCTCGCCAGTCTCCGTAAGTCGAATCCGCATCCCATGCTCCTCATGTCCCGGTCGATCCACGAACGCAGTGGTAAATCCCTGTGACCGCAGTTCCATCACCGCGAGACGATTGAGCGTGCCGCAATAGAACTCGTTGCCGAAGTTGCGAAGGAGCGTCACCATCGCAAAGCGACGTCCCATCCGGTCGACAAGGCGGGTGTCGATCTCGCGCCGCTCGATGAAGTAGGCTTCGCGCATTCGCTCCTGCACGCTCCCCTCCCCCGCCAGGTAGGCCCTGAGCATCACGTTGTCGTAGTGCCTAAGAAACTGCACTCGAATGCGCTGCAGATGCGCTGCAAGCTCATTACGCGCGACCTCAGCACGCGACTCTGCAAGTGAGCGCATCGCAGAATCGCGCCCCAGATCGATCCCTGCGCGCTCTACGAACGCGCGCATCTGTACCTCAAGCTCGTACCCTTCTGTCAGTCTCGCAAGCTGCTCGATGCCCTGGAGTGAGCTGGCAAACGATTGCTTATAAACCGGATTCAGGGATTCGGTCTCGAGCACCGCCTGGCTGAACGCGGCGCTCATCTGGCGCGTGTACCCGACGAAACGCAGCACCAGATTGCCGACCGCCTCGGCGATCGGACCCCTCACCGAGCGTGGATCGCGCATCGAGCTAGGTTCTCGTGAGCCTCATCGACCAATTGATGTAGCGGCCGACATACTGCAGCGCCGCCCGACAGAGCATGAGGCTCAGATTTGGACGCGGGCGGTAGAACTGAGACACCTCACCAACCGTCGAAGACTGAAGCCCATCCGCGATGTTCTTCTCGATCGGGTTGCCGCCCAGGTGATAGTCCGCCTGAACGAGCTGGGCCTTGCGAAAGTCCTCGAGCTGGTCCGGGTCGAGCGTCCTGAAGTCCTCATCCTCGAACTCGCGGAGCCCACCATCCCAGTAGGTGCCATCCGTGAACTCCCAGTGGAAAGCGATCCCAGCCAGATTGTCGTAGGCCCGCATGAGCGCCGAGACGCGCCGGGACTCGTCGGCGCGCTCCCAGCCCTTGAGCTGCCCCATCTGCCGGGCAAGAAGCATTGCCTGCTCGTAGGTCATCAGGCTGTTCCGCCCGAAGATGAGCTTCTCGCTCGCCTCGATGATGTAGCTGTCGACCACCCGAAACGTGCCGATCGCCGATGTCAGGGTGAGTTCGATCTTGCGAACCCCGGAGATCGCACCGGACTCGAGGGTATTCTCCTCAGCCGTGACGGTCAGCCGGTACTCTCCGGCGTTCGCGTCGAAGTCGGTGATCGGGGTAGGAGGCGTAACCTCCTCCCCGACCTCATCGAGGATCCGATAGCTGAGCGCCGTAGGTGTGACGACACCCTGCTCGCCCTTGAACGGCAGAATGCGCACGACCGAATGACCAGCGGTGAAGACGTCCATAGCTACTCGGCAGTCTTCTGCCCAGCGAGAACCCCTTCGACCTTGACCTCTTCGGCTTTCGGTTCCTCGGCCTTGGGCTGTTCGGCGGAATTCACCTCTGAGGCCAGCTTGATCGGCGCAGACGCGGTCGCCTTACGATCGATCTGAGCCTGGAGGATCTTCTCGATGAGCTCCGCGACCGCCCGGCCCTTGACACCCAGCTTTTCGCCGATCTCCCGGAGCCCATTGATACCCTTCGCGTCGGCGATCTTCTCGAGCTCCTCGCGGGTGTACTCGCGCTCCGGGCCATTCTCCGCGACGGTTTCGTTCGCCTTGCTCCCCTCGCTCTTCTGCAGATCGACCGGAGACTGCGGCTCGCTCGCCTGCTGCTGAAGCGACTTCAGCACGGGTGCCGCCGTATTCGCGAGGTGCTGCTCCGGGCGGTAAGTCAGCGGGCTCACCTGATTGCCATGCTCGTCCACGACTGGGATTGCCGCGCCGATCCGGAGCGCAGTTCGGACATCGATCGGCTCCACCGACACGCCGTTCTTGAACTCGAAGCTGCGGATGAAACCGTTGAAAGACTCGTATCCAGGCTTGGTGATCTTGAGTTTGATCGCTGGCACTTCCTTTTCCTCTGAAAACTAAGGGGCAGGTTGCCCTGCCCCTTAGTATACTTCACGACTGACTTATGTCCCCAACTAAATGTTGGTGACGCCCGCCAGGCGTGCGATCGAGTTGGTGGCCTTGAGCGCGAGGCCCAGGTACCACTTCACACGGACGCGCCACGCATCCTTGTTCTGAACGGTGCCGATCTCCTCGACACGAATACCCGCGCTGGCACCACCGTAGAGGCCGTGGAGACCATCCAGCTCGTTCATGCGGATCGCATAGATCGAGCAGGTGTTGCTGTTGTTTCCACGCACCTCGTTGCCCGGCAGGAAGTCATCCGCCAGGATCGGGATGCCGTTGTGCGTCAGAATCGGACGCGAGAAGTTCGGAAGCTGCAGCATCGCAGCGTCCGTTCCCGTGCCCACCGTGCGGAGCAGATCCTTGTAGGCGCGGACAGTGCCCGGCCGCATCAGGATCACATCCGGCCCGTTCTTCACCATGTCGCACAGCTCATCGAGCATGGTGAGCGTCAGCGCACCACCGTTCTCGCCAGCGTAGATCGTCTGGCCCGCCGGGGTGAGCCGCGCGATGCCATCGAACGACTTCGGATTCACCGAAGAGTCGCCCGTGATGATCGTGCGATTGGCCTTGCGAGCAAGCGCCTTCGCCTTGAGCGCGATCTGGATAGCGAGCTGGTCGTTCGTATCCGACTCGGTCTCGGCGATGAACTTGTCGACATCCACGTCACCGGCCAGCACCTTGAGGGTGGTCGTGACCTGAGTGAAGGTCGCAGCACCCTCGGGCACCGTATCGTTCGGATCGAGGAAGTCACCCTCGCTCAGCGTATTCTCGCGGTTGTAGACATACGCCTTACCGTTGACCCGAACGAAAGGCAGGATGCTGAAGATGCTGTCGCGGTCGATGATCTCCTCGATGACCCCACGCACGAGGTCATTCTGGGAGAGCTTGTCCGCTTCTGTTTTCAACAGAGGCATTTCAACAGACTCCTTTTCCTTTCATCTTCTGAACCAGGGCGACTTGAACTCGATCAGTCCCCGATGACTTATTTTGCCACGGTTATCTGAACAGGTTCAAGCGCTGACCCTGTGTGAGCTTCTTGTCTCTGAGTCCTGCGAGGATTCGTGCACGACCAACACCGACATTCGCCTTTCCAGACGAATTGACGCCGTTCGTCGAATCCGAATTCGCGCCCTGCTTCACCGTGGAACGAAGCAGAAGATCCCTGTCGCTGTCCTGCTCAACGAGCTTCGCGAGCGCCTCATCGAACGGAAGCGGCTCACCGTTTCCGTCCACGAGTGGCGCACGATTCGGAGCACCGCGCGGCTTGTCATAGCCGACGATGCGGCCCTGCTCGTCACGCTCGAAATGAGCGCCGAACACCGTGCGCGCCTTGCTCGGCGGCAGGGTCAGCTTCTCCGCGATGAACTTCGAGGTCGCGAACGCATGACCCACCGTCAGTTCGTCGATGTGCCGCTCACGCTCGGCGAGCTGGCTCTTGAGCGCCTCGATCTGTTCCTGCAGCGACTTCTTCTCGGCGTTGTGCGCCTCGATCATCTGCTGCTTGACCTTCTCGTATTCGCCCCGAGCCTCGAGCTGCTGCTGCTCGGCCTTCTTCTGCTGGTCCAGGAGCTCGCGCACCTGCTTCGGATCGAGGCCCTCCCACTGCTTGAGCTGCTCGCGCAGCGTGGAAAGCTCGCCCTCGATAGCGCGGAGCTTCTTCTTCTTTTCCATGACCTCACGCAGGAGCTCGCGCTCCTTCTCGGTCATGTTGCCGTCATCCTTGCCGTCCTTATCCTGGCCCTTGTCCTTGCCCTCGCCCTTCTCCGGCTCGGCGTTCTTGGTGCTCGAGGAATCCCCGCCGCCACCACCCGCGTCACCGTCAGGACCGGCCTCCTCGCGATACTGGGGGCCGAACGTGCCGAACATCGAGAACCTACGAATCAACATCTCCTGAACCTCTCACTTGGTTCTGATCACCTTTGAGCCATACCCGGCTCGACCCTGCCCTACTCCTCGGCCTGTACAGAGCCTTGAGTCGGGCGCTTCGGGGTCGTGGGGAAGTCCCCACTGACCCCACCCACCTCCTCAAGCTTGGGAGGCCAGGATTTGAGCTCAGCAAACATCGCCTCCTTGATCTCCCTGCTGAGGGATGGGAAGAGCTTGTTGATGAGCGACTCCATCTGCCTGCGGCGCACCTCATCGGGTGCCTGCACCATCGCAAGCCGGGCCGCGATATCGAATTCGTCCAGAAGTCCCCGGACGTCGAAGTTGTCCGAGTACTTCACCAAGGGTTCACTGTCCTGAGCCAGGCGATCCTCTTCGCCGTGCCACTTCGCGACGACCCGCGCGATCTCGTTCTCGAGTCGCTGCATATTCCGCGCCTTTGCACAGAGCAGCGCGTTCACACGATCGAAGTCATACGCCTTCGCAACGCCTGAGCTGTTGTCGATGCCCATAGCGTTGTCCTGCTTCGTCCGCTCACCGGCCATGCCGACCGTGTGGTAAATCTCGTTGATGATCGTGCGGATGGCCGTGATGATGAGCTGCGCCTGGCGTGGATCCGGCGATAGGAACATCGGGGCGCTCCCGCCCTCGCCGTTGTAGATGAAGATCCGCTTGGTCCCGAGCTCAACGAGCTGCTTCTTGACGTCCCCCTCGTCGCCAGGCATGAGGCCCTGGGCGGGCATGGCGAGCTGCGAGAAGGTCTGATCCTGGATGATCGCGTCCAGGTTCGACAGGTAGTTCGCCACCGCCCGATCGAGGTAGGCGATGTCGTTGATCAGCGCCGGACTGAAATACGGGTTGTCATCCTCGATGTGATCGGTCGGGATTACCGGCACCTCACCGAGCCCGTGCTCGCCACTCGCCACCTGCTCGACCGTCTTGGTGCGAGAATCACCCCGCTCCCGCTCCTCGAAGAGATACCAGGCGTTCTTCGTCCACAGGCGATAGCGAAACTCGACGTCCGTCGCCTCATCGAACGGGTCTTCGTCCCTGCGGAAGCGCTCGCGAATGAGGATCCAGTTGAGCTTGCCGTCCTCATCGAACGACATATCGAGGGCATCCTGGGGCTTTACGATGTAGGCGTAAGCCCGAATGTCCTGCTCCTTCTCCTCGGCCTTCGAGCGCGGAGCAACGGCCGCGTTATTGTCGACCACGATGTAAATGCGCCCGAAGATCGAACTGCGCCGCGCCACCTGACGGACGAACGCATCAATGTCCATCCCGTTCTTGGTGGACTTCCGCCAGAAGCGCTGTACCGAATCCGGCGCGTCGCCCACGCGCCGATGAATCGGAGGACGAAAGAGGTACTTGTTCACGAGGTCTACGACCTCGCGAGAGTGATTGAAGCGATAGGCTCGCTCTACGCGGTCACTGTATTCGTTCTCGCCCTCTTTCCAGAACTTGAAGATGTTTTCCCTGAACCAGTCGCGCCCGCCCTCGTAGCAACTCTCGAGGAAATCCCAATGCGCCTCGCGCCCCTCATACTCGGGGTGCCGACGCTTGATCAGTTTTTCCAGCGGATTCTCTTCTGCCACGGGGCCGACCCTTATAGAGGAAAATAGTATGTCACGGCGGACTTATCTTTACAACGAAATACCAATGAGCTTCGGATCCTTCATCGGGAACCGATATTCGATGGCATACCCCAGAGCGTCTGCCGAGTGCTCGATTCCGGCACGCTTGTCGATCTCGCGACTCCCCTCCTTGTAGGTCGTCTGCTCAAGCGACTCGATCAGGTGCCTGCACTTGTGCGAGACCCGTAGGCGCACCGTTCCATCGGCCGCCTTGAACATGCGGTTCACGCAGTTCACACGATCGATGACCTTCGGGTGCTTGCGCCGGTAGAAAATCGCGTAGTAGCCCTTGCTACGAAAAATGTCGAGGTCCGTCTCACCCCGAGCGTGCTGAGAGTAGCTACCAGCCGGGTCCGGAAAGATCGACGTATTCTTCTGGTAGCGCCAGTACCGGCGCTCGAGCTCGTTAACTGCATCCTCGGTCGAGGCGTCCTTCAGCACGATCTCATCGACCACCCACACCTCACCGTTGGGCTGAGGCTGAAGGATCACGCTCGACATCGGATCGCGGTTAAAGTCCTGACCCACCCAGATCGGCAGACGCGGGTTGAACGGCAGATCCGCGACATGAATCCGCCGATCGAAGGTGTGATAGACCCGCCCGCCCATCGTCTCGAACGAGGCTTCATACTCCTGCCGGAACGTCACCTCGTCGGTGTCGGCCCGAGCTTCCTCGATCTCCTCGGGGCTCACGAAGGGGCTGTCGATCGTGCGGAACTGCCAGCTCGCCCAGATACCCCGGCGACGAAGCTCGGGGTCCTGCCCCTTCTGGAACTCCCGGTAGAGGTGATTGAAGCTCTTCGGGGTACCGATGAAGAGAGCCTTACCGGCCGTCGTCGCGAGGGACGGTCGAATGACCTCCGTCCAGATCTTTCCGTCCATGTCCTGGTACTCGTCCAGGACCACGAGATTGAGGCCGCGTCCGCGCAGCTTCTGCGGGTCGTCCGCGCCCTTGCACATAATCTTCGTTCCGTTCTTGAGGAAGATGTGCATGCGCGTTTCGTGGATCTTCCTGATCCAGTCGTGCGGAATCGACATCAGGAGCTCCGGCCACATGATCTCGTTCGCCATCGGGTAGGTCGGCGCGATATACCAGATGTGCTGATCGGGAATACGCGCCGTGCGAACGATCGTGACCTTCGCGAGCTGGGTCTTACCCCAACGACGACCGGCGACGACGACCTTGTTGCGGGCCTTGCAGTAGTAAACCTCCGCCTGGCCCGGATGGAGACTAAGATACGCTAGGCGGCTCATCGCCCATCGACTCCACCAGGCGGTCGATCTCGTCTATGTCGTCCTCGAGACGCTGTGCCCGCTGATGCGCACGCAGCTCCTCGATCTCCTCCCTGGTCATTTCGTGAATGACGAGCTGCGTCAGCTCCTCACCCTGCGTGTCGTCCTTGTCGAGCCCGAGGATCGCCCAGCGCTCATTGCGAGCGATCTGCAGCGCGATCATCGCCTCCTTGACCGTCCTGATATCGTCCTTCGCGAGCGAAATTGGCTGACCGGCCTTGACACGCTGAGCGACCAGCGTGAAAGCGAGCTTTCCGAGCGTGCGGGCGTACTCGTAGTGCTCCTTCTTGGTCTCCTCGATCTTGCGAAGCGTCTCTGCCGTCTTTTCCGCCTGCTGCGCAGCGACTGCCTCACGCACGCGCTCGATCGCCTCGCCCTTCTTCGACCCCTTCTTGATCCCGCGCTCCGCGAGCTTCCTCGAAAGGTAGCTGGGATTGACGCCGTAACGCTCGCCTAGCTCGTTGAGCGTGATGTCGCCGAGCATCCACAGCTCCTCAATCTCCGCCCACTCACGGGGCGTCAGATGCTTCGCTTTCGGCTCCTCAACGCTCATCGAACCACCTTGGAAGAAAAATGAAGCGCCCACCCAGACGGAGAGTGAGAGCAACAGTGAGCGCTTCGTTGAATCATTGCCGTCATCCCAAAATTCACGGGTGACTTCATTCCCGAATGAAAACTTCCCTAATCGCGACTATGATGTAGTCGTTTTTCTTTTCCTGTTTCTTTTTCGAGGGGAAACCTCAGAAATCAGCGAAGAGCTTGGCGAGCTCATTCTTCTGTTCAGGTTGAACCCCATTGAACACCTGATACCCGAGCTGGGTAGCAGCAATCACAACGCGAGAACGCCCGCGCCGCTTTTCCCGACCCTTCTTGATGATCAGTCCTTTCGCGATCATGGCTCTGATCGTGAACTGGATCGATTGCTTGGTCGTGTGGTAGCCCACTCGATCGATGATCTGATCCAGGTCGCAGAAACTTCCGTCCGCGTTGGCCCGAATGACCACGCGGAGTACTTCGCGCATGTAGGGCGTGATCTCAACCGGGCTTGCCATAGCTAATCGACGATCAACGGTGCATTCGTCGGCTGACGATCGAACCAGATGAGCGGCATGCGTTTCGGGAGCACTCGACCCGCGTCCGGGTTTTCGTAGACGCCATAGAGCGGCATGGCGAAAACGAGCTGTTGAAGATTCTTCAGCACCTCCGGAAAGGACATGGAGTTGACTCGTGCCATGCCCTTGTCACGGTTCTTACCCGTCTTCTCGAGCGCCGAGTGTTTGTAGTAGAACTCCCGCGTTTTCCGAAGCAGCACCTCCCGATGACGCTCCGGGAGCGAGTTGAACTCCTCGCAAAGTGCGACGTAATCGATCGGGTTCGAGCGGAAGTTCAGCCGAAAGAAATTGAGCCCCTCCTTGTAGCAGGGTGCGGGACGCGCTTTCGCGAACTTGAATCCCGCCTTCTGGGCGAAGAGGTTGAAGCGGCTCATCGAGGATTGGATCTCGCAGAACCGCTTACCCTCGACGCGCGCAGCCAGGTTCAGCATGCGGTATGCCACACCAACTCCTCGAAACATGGTGTCAACCACCGTGCGGGAGTTGAGGCAGGTGTTCTCGTTCAGCCACTTGTAGCGGTAGGTGTTCGTGATTTTGGTCTCGCCCGGCCCCGGCTTGAGGTGTGGGAAGAGCTCGTGGCGAGGCGCGAGCAGCCCTCGGGGTGAGGTCATCACGCACACCCCGATCAGTTGCCCGTGCAGGGTCACGCGGTAATAACGACCCGACGTGCCGTTGGTCGACTTGTAGTGGAGCTCATGTAGCTCCTCCCAATCGTCCTTAGTGCCGGTCTCGAAGATCATTTCCCGCAGGAGTGGGAACTGCGGCTTTGGGTTGTCGATCACCGTGACCTGGGTTTCCCACTCTGGCCACTGTAGCTGGAAGTCACTCACGGTGCTTCACCTGGATCTTCTCGCGGAAGCGCTTGTCGATTCTGATGTTCGGCGCGAGTTCTTCCTCGAGGTCGGTGTGCGTGGTCGCCACGATCAGCGTGCGGCCCAGCGCCCGAGCCATCTTTGAAACCGAGAACGCAACAACTTTAGCCGTCGTGCGATCCAGGACAGCGCCAAACTCGTCAGCGACCCATACCTGCGCCGGAGCAGCCATAAGTAGAGCAAGTCGGAGCCGGTAGCGCTGCCCGTCAGAAAGCTCACTAGGCTTGCGAATGAAGAGGTAGGCATCGTTCAACCCTGCCTTTGACAGGATCTCGAGCGCTTCGGCGGTGCTCTTACCCACCAGTTCGACGATCGGCTTTTCCTCGAGCACGAGGTCATCGATGTTCTGAACGACGAGCCCCGCCTCGGCGAGGCGCTTGGCGAGCTCGCGCAGGAGCACGGACTTGCCGGATCCAGACTGGCCCGTGATGTAGATGACGTCGCCCTGGTTCACCTCGAGCTCGAGGTTGTCGTAGAGGACGAATTCACGGTCGTCCAGACCGAGTCCGAACGCTTCGGCGACCTCCAGTACCCGATCGGTGCGCTCGACGCGCGTGTGGTAGCGCTTGTCGATGACGAACCGCATAACTTATTCGTGACTTACTTTCCGGCACCAGGCAATGAACGCTTCCGCACCCTGCAGACCCGTCTCCGCCTCGATGTGGTTCATGAACTGAGTCACGACTGGGGCGGCCGACCCTGGGATCTTGGAGAAACCGAGGACCTTCTGGACCGGCAGTTCTTCTTCGGCGAGCTCCGTCAGGTCGTCTTCAGCGTTCGCGATACGGCTTGACTCTAGCTCTTCGCCATCGGCGATGGCCGACTCGTCCAGCGTGCCTAGGTCCACTGTCAGGAACTCCAGCTCCTTCTCCGAGAAGCCGAGGTCCGCAAGGTCGATCGTCGCGTCCTTCGAGAGCGCCTCGAGCTCGGCGTGAAGCTTTTCCGTATCCACCTCGCTCTGGGCGACCCGGTTATCGGCAAGGCGCGAAGCGTTCGCCTGGGACGCCGTGAGGTCTGTGCGCACGATCACCGGAACATACTTCATCCCGAGGTGCTGTGCGGCGAGCCACCGCCCGTGACCCTTGATGATCACCCCTGCTCCGTCGACCACGATCGGGACGTCGAAGCCGAAGGCGCGGATCGAGGCCGCGATCTTCTTGATCTGCTCCTCGTCGTGAATCTTGGCGTTGTTCTCGTAGGGGCGCAGTCGGTCAACCGGCCACTGTTCGGGAGCGAGCACCCCACTCTTTTCCAGGCTGTTCATTGGACGACCCTCAGGTGACTGCGGCGAACCGGCAGGTACTGCAGGTTAAGCCACTGTGCGGCCAACCATGTCAGGTGGCCCGAAAGAATCCTGCCCCGGTCGTCCACGACGACCGGCTTCTCGAAACCGTGCTGTCGAATTCGTATGGCGGTCTCTCGGATCTCGAACTCCGAGAAGGGCGAAACCCAACCTTCTCCGACATGGATTTCCTCGATTGGGTGCATCTGAACGGGCTCAGTCATCGTGATCCCGGTTGAGAAGCAGGTACACCAGGGCATCGCCAGCGTTTGTCAGGGCGTCTGCCTCGGTGAACCCCTGCATCTTCTGAACGTTCTCGATCAGGGCACTGATGCGCTCGGCGTCCTCGGCACGAATCTTGAAGCGCATGATCTGGTAGACGGGTCCGCTCGCCGCTTCGACGCTGAGGTCGATCTCCTCCGTGTCTTCCTTGATGTCGAGCGCCTCGAGGTCGAGATCGGCCGTCGAGAAGATGGCCGAGAGCTCCTTCTCGCTGTAAGGCAGAAAGGTCGCGAGCTCCTCGTTCGATCCGAGCGACTTCAGGATCTCGGCTAGCGCAGTGGCGTCATCGACGCCGTAGCGCCCGTTGTCGACCAGGCTGATTTCCTTCGCTGTCGAATCCGGGATCTCACCCAGGTTCACGACCGGAACCTGCTTGAGCCCCAGTCGCTTTGCCGACTCCCAGCGGTGCTGGCCCCCGATGATCTCGAGCCGTCCGTCTGGCAGTGTTCGCACGACGATCGGCTTGTAGACCCCAAAGCGCCGCAGACTCTCATCGAGCTTCGCCTCGTTCTCCGGCGAAACAACGTTCGAGTTCCACGGGTTGGGGTGCAGCTTCGTCGTGTCTACAAGCTGATGTTGATACTGCATCCTTCGGGTGTATTTTTAGTCAGTACTGACTTATACTTTGCCCGATGTTTCTTATACTTGCAAGGTCAAGGGGTTCGTGAGCGTCATCCAGATAGCTCACAATGCGGTTGATGCGAAGCTCATAGGAGCTGATCGACGCGCGGAGCTTTTCGTTCAAAAGCTCCTCTCCTATCAGGTGCAGGGTGCAGAGACCGTAACTGCTTTTAAGCAGGGTCACTGGGACGGTCGATCATCCTTCTATGAGATGCGGCACAAGCGCTTTCCGGCCGGGTTCGTCTTCCTGGTCCAGCAGCGTCTGACCAAGCTCGGCTACACGGTACAGATCGTCCGCAAGCCCCTGCCGCCGCCGCTTGGGCCCGAGAAGCCCGTCTTTGACGAGTTCGCCTACTCGAACCCGGACTACGACTATCAGCTCGAGACGGCGAATCGGCTGGTGAAACACGGGCGGATGATCGCCCAGATCGCAACGGGCGGCGGCAAGTCCCGCGTCGCGCAGATCGCAACTGCGAGGATTCTTCGCCCCACTCTCTTTCTGACGACCCGCTCGGTGCTCATGTACCAGATGCGGGACCACTTCGAGCGCATGCTGAAGGGGCTTGCCGAACATCACCCGGAGCTCGCTCACCTGAAGGATTATCACGTCGGTGTCATCGGGGATGGGCACTACGAGCCGCGCAGGTTCGTGAATGTCGGGATGGTGCAGACCTTCGCGCACCGTCTGAAGGAACCTGATCCTCTGAAATCGAATGAGGAACAGCGCCAGCAGGCTGAGATTCGCCAGAAAACGCTGCGGCTCCTCGAAATGTTCGAGTTTGTAATCCTCGAGGAGGCTCACGAAGCCTCGGGCGACAGTTACTACGAGATCATGGCGGCCTGCAAGAACGCGCACTATCGGCTCGCGCTCACGGCCACCCCGTTCATGAAGGAGGACGAGGAAGCCAACAAGCGTCTGATGGCATGCTCAGGCCCCATCGGCATCAAGGTCACTGAAAAGACCTTGATCGACAAGGGGATTCTCGCACGCCCCTACTTCAAGTTCCTCACGCCCGACAAGCCGCCAGGGCTCTTCAAATCCACGCCCTGGCCCCGCTGCTATGAGATTGGCGTCGTGAACAGCGCCCCTCGCAATGCCATGATCATCCGTGAGGCGCTTCGGGCTGTGAAGCACAACCTTGCCGTGCTCATCCTCGTCGCCCGGCAGTCGCACGGGAAGATTCTCGAGAAGGCTATGAAGGATAATGGCATTCGCTGCGAGTTCATCTTCGGTGAGTCCGACCAGCTGACTCGCCAGCGCATGCTCAATCGTCTGGCGAACGGCGCAATTCAGGTGCTCATCGGCTCGACCATTCTTGATGTGGGTGTCGATGTCCCCGCGATCGGCATGATCATTATTGCCTCGGCGGGCAAGGCAGAAGTTCAGTTTCGTCAGCGCATCGGTCGCGGGCTGCGTCGCAAGAAGAGCGGCCCAAACGTCGCGTTCATCGTGGACTTCATCGACGGGCATAACAACATTCTCATGCGGCACAGCATGCAGCGTCGGGCGATCATTCAGAGCACCCCCGGCTTCGCCGAGAACATTCTGATCGGCAACCAGGACTTCGACTTCAGCGGCTTTTCCTGAGGCATTGAAATGTCAGTCACGGCTGAGTTCGTGTCGTCATTCGTGCTGAAGCTGAAGGTCTATGGACATCTCCGCGAGGAGCGCCACAACACGCTCGAGGAGGCAATAACCGCATCCAACGAGCATCTGACTCGTCGCACTGCAAGTCCGCAGGCAATCGTTCGCGACGGCGTAGAGCTTCTTTCTCAGGAGGATCTTTTCAATGAGTGGCTCCGCACCACCTGCGAGGCCGTTCAATCTGCTCATCGTGATTTCCTCGGAGGTCCCGGAGTTCTCTCTCTCCGAGCAGTGGCAACTGGGGGTTCTTCTTGATGGTGCGACTGTCGCCTCAAACCCCTCCAAGGTTGTCTGCTGGGGGACCGTTGAAGCGCAACGTTTCGTCTCGAGCTGGGCGAAGCATCGGCACGCCGCTTACGCATCTGCGGCGGATTTTCTTGGTTTCACCCCTGACGGGCTCGATGCCAGAGCGCTCACCAACTGGGCCGATCACGTGCTGCTGTTCACGACCGTCATGTTCCGCGACAACGACCCCTTCTTTGCCGAGTGCGCGTATCTCGTCAAGCGGCTCGGGCGCTCATCTACCACGCTCGTGAAAAACATCGTGGACGATCTCGCGAGGATATATCACCCACCCTACATCGCGCAGGATTCCTGCGTGCGCGGCGAGGAGAACGTGGCGTGAGCCAGCGGCAGGTTCTTCTCGATTACATGCGCTTCCTGTCCATGAAGCACTTCGGGTGCGCCTGGCAGGACGGTCTCGAATTCTTTCTCTGGAACTGCATCGAGACAGGCAGCCGTCTCGATGGGATGGATCTTTACGATCTCGAACGTCTCGCGTTCAAGCTTGATGGCTGGTTTACCTGGGATGAGAAGCGCGGCGAACCCGCGTTCGTCTCACTCGCGGAGTGGCTGGCGATCTACGAGGACGACGAGGCGAATGGTGACGCATACGATGAAGAGCGCCATTTCGGTTGATATCGAAACGCTCGGGAAAGGCCCCTACGCCGTAATCCTCTCGATCGGCGCGGTGGCCTTCAACGAGAATACCCTCTCGACAGTCGATGACCTGCTCGCTGATACGTTCTATGTGAACGTGGATCCTGACAGCTACGGCGAGTTTCTCTACACACCGTTTCGGATCGACCCGGCCACCGAAGCCTGGTGGGCCACTCAGTCGCCCGAGGCTCTGGCGGCGCTCCAGGACAGTCGTCTTCCCATCTACGGCGCACTCTGGCGCTTCTACGAGTGGTGCTCGAAGCGCGTCTACTCCAAGACCGCGATTTGGGCGAGGCCCCCGAGCTTCGACGTTACGATTCTCGAATCGCACTTCGGCCATTTCAGGATCGACTGCCCCTGGAACTTTCGGCAGCCCGCGTGTGTGCGCACGCTCGAGAGGCTGCATCGGCAACTTGCGGGTCGCCGATACGATCGCGACCCTCGGTTGGTCGAGCATCGCGCGGATCATGACGCGGTTCATCAAGCCTGGCTGGTGCAGCGCTGGCTTGCGGACCTCTCACGTCGGGAGGTCGCATGAACTATCGCTATCTCGTCATTTACCGCGAGCNCATGACCGTTCACGGCATCTGGGTTCCTCAGTGGGAACATCGTCACATCGTCGTGAACGTCGGTGAGCGGGTCATGAACGATTCACAGGTGCGCGAGCTCCTCTACCAGGCATCAGGCCCGCGTCGCAAGGAGCTCGTCAATCTCGTCTATCTGGGGCAGACATGAACATCGATCCATGTGATCTTCCGCTGACCTGCAAGAACGATCTGGCACGGCTTGTCTGCGGGAAGTTTCTTTCCAGCGGGATTTCTCGCGTTGTCTACGAATACACCCTCGACCCGACAAAGGTCGTCAAGATCGAGACGAGCGCGGGATTCTTCCAGAACGTTCTCGAGTGGGAAGTCTGGCAGAACGTTCGCGACACTCGCTGGGCGAAGTGGTTCGCACCCGTTCACTACATTTCCGACAACGGGTCGGTACTCATTCAGTCGCGCACCGTTCCGGCACAAAAGCGGGACATCCCGAAACAGCTCCCCGACTTCTTCACCGATCTAAAGCTCGAGAACTTCGGTCTGCTGGACGGACGTTTCGTCGCTCACGATTACGGGTTCAACCTGCTTCTGTTCAACGGGCTTACAAGGGGGCGGATGAAGTCATTCTCGGAAAAGGAGTGGACGTGACGCCCAGGTTCTTCCTCAGCTTCTGGAACTCAACGTTCGGCAGTGACTGGTCCCCGACCATTTCACTGCCCGATGAAGTCGGTGAACGTCGCTGGCAGGAGGAACTCGAAAAGGATCGGCGCGAGCTCGAAATGCTCGATGTCGCATTCGACGGGATCGAGTGAAAAGAAGCTTCGGGACGACAACAATTGCTGCATTCGACACTCGAAGAGGACGAACAATGGGAAACAAGCTCGCGGATGTGCTTGCGGAAGACTTCCCGGTGAAGCTGACTGCACCAACCAGTGTGCCTGTAAAGCATCTTCTGATGCACGGCAGCTATGCGGTTCATGACCTCATCACGACTGCCATCGATCAGGGGCTCCTCTTCGAGGTTGTAGAGTCTTATGCCGCTGCCCGTGCTCAGGGCGTGACCATCGAGGGCGCATCGCCCTCCACGCGCACATCGAGGGTGAGGCCCAGCGCGGTGAGCGTTCGAAGCAAGAGCCCGATCTCGGCGGTCGGCTTGCCCCTCTCGACGGCACTCAGCCATGGGCGGGAAACCCCAACTCGAGCGGCCAGCACTTCTTGGCCGAGCTTCAGCTCCCGCCGACGCGCGCGGATGAGCGCGCCCAAGGCTTTTGGCGTGCGGATTTCCATGACGAGTTCGAATGTAAATGTTCGTTTGCATTGTAGTATGTAAACGATCGTTTACAAAATCAAATGTAAACGAACGTTTACAAGAACAAATGTAAACGTTCGTTATCAAGGCACAAGACTGGAGACCAAACTCCCACCGCAATGCGGTTCGGTCACCTAGCAGACACGGAGGCGAGTCGGGCAGGGTGCCCCGGTTGCGCGAGCTCGAGGAGCTGCAGGAAGATCTCGACGAATGGCTGAGGTACTACAACGGGAGCGGACGCACCAAGGGCGTTGGTGCTACGGCAAGACGCCGATGCAGACCTTCCTCGATAGCAAAGCGCTGGCGAAGGAGAAGACACTCGCGGCGTAGCACC
>NICF_comb_assmDRAFT_10001714_pt1 | contig 17115 bp, 10 predicted proteins | sample NewIslPassag4_SG_FD_11279 | JGI IMG/M metagenome (IMG submission 11279) | reverse complement strand
ATTGAGGCCGCCGACTACCCGCTTCTGGTGCAGTGGGGCCGCGATCCCGAGCTGAACCGGCTTTTGGAAGGCGACTACCCCAAGTCGCTGGATGAATGTCCCGCGTGGCACCAAAAGGTCCTCAGCAACCGCCACAGGCAGCTGTTTGGCATCCAGCTGATCACGGGCCGCCTCATCGGCGACGTGGAGCTGGACCACATCGCCTGGCGCAGCGGCGACGCGGAGTTGCGCATCCGCATCGGCGAGCGGGAGCACTGGGACCGGGGCTACGGCACCGAAGCGGTGATCCTCATGCTGCGCCACGCGTTCTTGACCCTCAACCTGAAGCGGGTGTACCTGCGGGTCTTTTCATTCAACGAGCGGGCCATCCGCTGCTACCGTAAGGCCGGTTTCAAACGAGAAGGGGTGCTGGTGCGCCGCACGGCCGCCGGCCAGCAGCGGGAGGTCATGCTCATGCGCATCCTGCGGGAAGAGTTCCTCCAGTCCCAGCCGTCGCCGGCACGCGCGGGATGAAGCCCCCTTGCCCGCCGGCTAATGCGGCCCGGCGACCGCTTGGCCGCTCGCGTGTCGCTTCTCAGCGCCGCCCCGGGCTCCCGGAGGCCGGCGCTTTTTTCTCCCAGGACCGCGCAAGGATTCCCCCTGCCCACGTAGAAGATTTCGCGGAACCACGCAGGAAAAAGAGGCAAGAATTTCCCCTGGCCGTGGAGGGAGGCGGATTATGCTCGATATACTCGTCAAAGGCGGTCCGGTGATGATTCCCCTGCTGTTTTGTTCGGTCCTGGCCGTGGCCGTTGCCCTGGAACGGCTGTGGTACCTGTACAGCACGCGGGTGGATTCGGAGGACTTGATGGACGAGGTGAAACTCGCCCTCAGCCAGGGAAAGCTGCTGGAGGCGGTGCAGATCGCCAAGCGGTCCCGCAGCCAGGTGGCGGCCCTGGTGGCCACGGGGATCGCGTACTCGGATCGTCCCCGGGAGGAGCTGAAGGAAGTCCTTGATGAAGTGGGCCGGGCGGAAGTGTACAAGATGGAGCGGCGGCTGGTCATCCTCGACCTGGTGGCCACGGTTTCCCCGCTACTGGGCCTCTTGGGCACGGTTACCGGCATCATTCGTACCTTTAATGTTATCGGTGCCCTGCAGGGCCTAGGTTCACCCCAGGATCTGAGCCTTGGCATCGCCGAGGCGTTGATCACCACCGCCGCGGGGTTGGTCATCGCGATCCCGACCGTGGCCCTGTACCAATGGATTAGCAGCATCATCGACCGCCGGGTGGAAGAAATGAACCGCCGCAGCGGCGAGCTCCTGGAAGCGCTGGCGGCCCTGAGGGGTGAATAGGGTGGCGATCCAGCGGCAGCGGCGGCGGGCACCGGTCATCAACATCGTGCCCTTGATCGACGTCATGTTCTTTCTTGTGTTGTTCTTCGTCGTGTTTACCACCTTCCGCACGGATCCGCTCGGGATCCGTGTCGATTTGCCCCGGGCTGCGACCGGCGCGGTGCAACAACAGTCGGAATTGCGCATCACCGTGACCCAGCAGGGTGCTATGTTCGTCAACGGACAAGCGGCCTCCCCGGAGCAGGTGCGGGCGCGTGTGCAGGAGGCCGTCGCCCGCCGCCCGGACATCTTGATCATCGTATCGGCGGACCGCCGCGCCGCCTACGACCACGTGGTGAGGGCGATGGACGCGGCGCGCCAGGGCGGCGGCGTCCGCATCGCGCTCAGCGTCGAACCTCAGCAGTGATCCGCTGCCTGTTCCATGAAGGAAGCCGGTGCCAGGAGGCGTGAGGCGGCAGGTTCCCGCGTGGGCCGCCGCTGCCGGCGAGGCAGGTGAACAAGCCATCAAGCCATTGTTCGCGGAGGAGCACGAAGAGGAATCCAGGCTGCACTGGTTCCTAGTCATATCGGTGATCCTGCACGCGCTGTTCTTGTTGCTGTGGCCCCACTGGCAGGCCGTACTCGTATCGGGGCCCGGCCTTGACGAGGGCGGCGTGATCGAGGTCGTCAATTTGCCGGGGCAGCCGTCGCTGCAAGCGCAGCCGCCGCGGCCGGGGCAACCGGTGCCGTCGGCGATGGAGCGGCCGCGCCCGGCTGAACCGCCGCCCGCGCCGCAGCCCCGGCCGGAGCCGGAACCTCAACCGCCGCCGGCGCCCGAACCGGATCCCGAACCTGAACCTGTACCGGAACCGGAGCCCGCACCGGAGCCGCAACCCGAGCCGGAGCCTGAGCCTGTACCGGAACCGGAGCCCGAACCCGAACCGGTCCCTGAGCCGGAACCTGAACCTGAGCTCGTGGCGGGACCGGAGCCCGATTTGCCGGCGGAGCCCCAACCGGTGCCGCAGCCCGTGCAGCCGCCGCCCCAACCGGCACCGCAGCCGCGGCCAGAGCCCGCGCCCCAGCCGCAGCCGGAGCCGGCGGCCGAGCCTGCGAGCCCGCCGCAGCCGGTGACCCCGCAGCCGGTGCCTCCGCCCCAGCTCCCGGCGACACCCACACCCCAGCCGGAGCCGCGACAGGCGGTGGAGGAAATCCTCGTGAGCGAGCGCGGCGAAGTGGAAATCCCGGTAGCGCCGCAGCCCCAGCCGCAGCCGGTACAGCCTCAGCCGCAGCCGGTGCAGCCCGAGCCTGCACCTGCACCGCAGCCGGCGCCGCAGCCTGAACCGGAACCGGCGCGCGTGCCGCCGCCGCAACCGGCGCCGCGACCATCGCAGCCTGCGCCGCAGTCGCGGCCGGAGCCGGCCCCGCAGCCGGAACCCGAGCCGGAGCCCACTGCGCCCGCCGGCGCGCCCGAGGGAGAACAGGGCGGAGAGGTTGTTCAGGAGGGCGAACCGACTGCGGTGGAGCCCGAAGGTTCCCTCGAGCCGGCGCCGTCGCTGACGACCTTCGCTACGCGCTTCGGCTTGGGCAGCACCAAGTCGCTGGAGAATGTGCCGCCGGAGGAAACCTTGAACGAATTGGTTATCGAGCTCGCGGTCAGCAGCGACGGGCGGGTTATCGCGTACCAAATTGTGAGCTCGTCGGGACGGCCCGATGTGGACCTGGAGATGGCCGGCTTGATGCTGCGATGGCAGTTCGCCCCGTTTGAGCGGGACTACGTGGAAACGTGGCGGGTTAGCTTCACCCACACGGTGGTGGACGGGGTGACCACGCCGGTGCCGCGCCCTGAGTTCGTAGGCCGGCGCTGATGAACGGCCTGCCGCAATCACAAAGAGGTTAGCAACGCACTGGAGGTGGCCTTTTGGTGCGCAGACGGGAGATGGCTTTGCTTCTGGCCTTGACGGCGGTGCTCTTCGTCGGCTCCCAGCCGGCGGGCTTCGCCCAGGGAATCCAGATCCGGACGGGTGACAGCCTCGTCATGGAGAACGAATTCATTGCCATCATCGTCAACGCGCGCGCCGAGGACACCGGCCGATTCTCCGTCAACACGACCGGCGGCGATCCCTCCCGGGCGGGTGACGAGCAAAAGCCTCTCGTCTACGGCACCGAGCGGGCTCCCGGCCCGTGGACGTCCTACACGACGGTGCGCATCGACGGGCGGGATTACGTCTTCGGCGGTCCCACCGGCAAGCGGGCTGGCCGTTCGGGACTTTACGGGGAAATGGTCACGACGCCCTATGTCCACGAGGAGCGGGAAATTCGCGCCGCGTGGCGGATGGAGGACATCCTGGTGACGCAGATTCTCAGCTTTGCGGCCGGCATCACCACCGGCGAGATGGACACGGCGCGCATCGAGTACGTCGTGACCAACGAAGGCAGCCGCACCCGCAACGTGGGTTTGCGCATCATGCTGGACACCATGCTGGGCGCCAACGACGGCGCGCCCTTCCAGGTCAGCGGCGAGGCGCTCTTAACGGACATGGCGTTCCGGGGCGCGAGCATCCCCGACTACTTCCAAGCGTTTGACTCCCTGGCCAATCCCCAAGTGGTTTCCCAGGGCACGCTCCGGGCTCTGGACACGACGGTGCCCGACGCCGTGTACTTTTCCAACTGGGGCAGCCTGGCCGACGGCGTCTGGGATTTCGACTTCTCGCCGGGACGCGATTTCACCCGGGCCGGTGAGGAGTTCCTGCTGGACAGTGCAGTGGCCATGTACTGGGATCCGAGGCCCCTGGAGCCCGGCGCGTCCAGGCGCTATGTGACGTACTACGGCCTGGGCGGCATCACGATCGCGCCCGGCCACCTGTCCCTGGGCGTCACGTCGCCGCGGTCGGTGGAGGGCAGCTACACGGAGCCCGTCGTGTTTGAGGTCCGTGCCTACGTAGAGAACACCGGCGAATGGATTGCCCGGGACACGGTGGTACACCTGGAGAACCTGGCGCCGATGCAGATCGTGCAGGGCCAGGCCGCAGTGACCTTGGGCGACCTTGCCCCGAGGCAGTCACGCCAAGTGGTATGGCGGGTGGCCGTACCTGCTGGAAGCTCCGGCGACTTCGTCTACCGGGTGTCTGTCACCTCCAGCAACGCGGACGCCAACCACGTGGAGCGGCAGATCTCCGTGATCGCACCCGCTTCGTTGAGCGCGACCATGAGCGGTCCCAGCGAATTGGAGGTCGTAGACGGCCACTGGCAGCCGGTGCCTTTCACGGTGCGTGCGCAGGTCCGCAACGACGGCCAGTTGGAGGCCCGCGGGGTTGAGGCCGAGGTGAGCATGCCCATCGGACTGGCCGTGGCCAAGGGCGACGGTCCGGTGCGGGCCATCGGCACCATTGCACCAGGCGAGACCGTCGAGGTGGAGTGGCACCTGGTTCCTACGGGCGCCGTAGGAAACTTGCCCGTGTCGCTTCAGCTGCGCGCGGAGCGGGCGCGCATTGACTCACGGCTACCGACGCATTTCGTGACCGTGCCGCGCCTCGACGCTGCACTGCGGGTTGTCGTGGTGGACGAGGACGGCCCGGGTGCCGACACCTTCTCGGTCGGCGACCTGTTCCATGTGGAGGTCGTGGCTGAGGCGGTCCGCGGCTTTTACGGCGCCGCCCTGGAACTGCGGTTTGATCCGAGCGTCGTGCAGGTGCTGGGCGGCCGCCTCGGCGTGGGGCCCGGGCGGGTGTTTGTGCACAACGACCCCGTTACCGGAGAAGAACAGCTGCTCAACTGGATCCGGCCGGTTTACGTGGACAACCGTACTGGCGTGGTGCGCATCGCCGGCAGTCGCCTGCCTATGGGACCTTTAAACCGGGCCGACGACTCGCTGGCCACCATCCGCTTCCGAGCGGTCGGTGAAGGGCAGACGCGGCTGAGCCTGGCGATGGTTCCCTACCATCCCTTCCTGAGCCCGGACGCCCAGCAGGCGTACATCGCGGACCGGGAAGGCAACGCGATCGGTGTCGTAACCGAGGAAGCCGTGATCACCGTGCGGGTCGGGGACCCGTAAGCGGTGAGCGTGGGCGGTGGCCGTCCGGGCGCACTTGCCAGGCCGGGCGGAGCGCCCAGAGGGAAGCCAACACGACAAAGAGGTGGGACGATGAGACAGATGCGGGTCTTCCTGATCGTTCTCCTAGTCTCGGCCATGACCGGCGGCAGCGCGTTGGCCCAAGTGGCGGACGTGCCGGAGAACCATTGGGCGTACCGGGCTGTACAGACCCTGGTGGAGCGCGGCTACATCGACCTAGCCAGCGACGGCACGTTCCAGGGCGACATGCCTGCCGACCGCTACAGCCTGGCCGCCGTAGTCGCCCGGCTCCTCGAGGATATCGAAGCAGGCCGTGTCCGCATCCGGGAGGGCACGGATGCGGAGTTGGTGCGCCGGCTCGAACAGGAGTTCCGAGCCGAGTTGGTCCGGTGGCACTCCGAGCGGGACGCCCTGCAGGAGGCCTTCGGCCAGACGCAACGGGCGGTGGCCGTCATCGATGCCCAGCTGAATGACGTGCTGGCCGAGTTGGAAACCCTTGCCAACGACTTGACCGATCTGGCGCAGCGGGAGGCGAGGGCCACGGCGGAACTGCGATCGGCCGTGGAGGCGGTGGGCGGCGCCCTAACCGCGGGGCTGGCCGAGCGGGACCAGCGCTTGGCGGGCCATGACGAGCACTTGGCACGGCACGACGCGGAGCTGGCACGCCATGCTGCGGAGTTGGAGGCCCACGCCACTCAACTGCAGTCCCATGGTGCACTGCTGGAATCCCTCAGCACCCAGTTGCAGTCGCACAGCGCTGAGTTGGAGTCCCATGGCGCCCAGCTGGAACAGCACGAGGGTCAGCTCATCCAGCAGGCCGAGCAATTGGAGAGCCAAGCGCGGGCTGTTGCAGACCTGCACGAGCGGCTGGCGCAGAACACCGAGCAGTTAGCCGGCCGACTGCAAGAACTGCAGGCGTTGCAGGAGCGGCTTGAGGAGGCGCTGCGGGCGCAAGGGGTGGAGCTGGGCGAAGAGTTCAGCCAGCGCCTGGGTGAACAGAGGGGTGCACTGGAGCGGCTCCAGCAGGACGTGCAGAGCCTGCAGGAGGAGTTGGCGCGACTGGACCGGCGCATTGAGGACCAGGTGACGACGGCCATCAACCTCCTCGAGGAGCGGACGGCGGCCCTGGACTGGCTCATGCGCAACCTGGAAAGCTCTTTGAACGCTTTGATCAACAATGAAGTGGCCAACTTGGCCGCGGAACTGGAGGCACTGCGCGGGCATACCGACGTCTTGGACCGATCCCTGGCCGGCTTGCGGCAGTTGGTGGAAGCCATGAGCGCCCAGCAGCAGGCCGCTGACCAACAGCTGGCAGCTCGGCTCACCGAGCAGCAGGGCGAAATGGAGGAACTCCGGTCACGGCTGGACCAAGTGGCGCAGGAGGCGGCGCGAGCGGACGCGGTATTGGGTGAAGCCATGGTCACCAACATTGCCGCCTTGACCGATCGGCTCGACCAGTTGGAGGCGGCTCTGGACGAGCAGCGGGAGATGCTCGGCCGGCAGACGGAGGCTCTCATGGGGGCCGACCGGTTGATCCTGCAGGAGATCGACGGCCTGCGCCAAGAGTTGGCCGCTATACGGCGCGACGTGCAGACGCTGCGGCAGCGGGCGGATACGCTGGAGGGCCACGTGCTGGCCAACCAGGCGGCCATCAACGTCCTCCGCCAGGATCTCGAGGCCGCCGTGGCGCAGACCCGGGCGGAGCAGGAGGCCTTGCGGCAGGACTTGGGTGACGTGCGATCGGCCGTTGAGGAAGTGCAATCGCTCATCGGCGACAGGGAGGAGTACCTGTCCCGCCTGGTGGACGAGTTGCAGCGGCGCATGGACACCCAGCTCTCGGCCAGCGTCCTGCGGGAGCAGCAGCTCCAGCGCCAGCTCCGGGAGCTGGAGCAGGAGCTGAGCAGCTTGCGGTCCGCCTCGGAAGAAGAGATGAGTTCGTTGCGGGGTACGGGTACGCTGGCTGTCGGTGCCGCGGTGCTGGCCATCCTGTTGGGAGTGACCAAGTAAGGGGGACGCCCGGGAAACCGGCGTTGGGCCCGACGAGGGGCGTCCGGAGCGACGCCCCTCGTTCGCGTTTGGTATACTGGTACAGGATAGGGAGGTGCCGGCCATGGCCGAAGTCTACCTGGACAACGCCGCCACGACGCCGGTCGCTCCGGCGGTCATCGAGCGGATGACAGATGTGCTGGCGCACGTGTACGGCAATCCGTCGTCCGTGCACCGCAAAGGCATCGAGGCTGAGCGGGTGATGACGGCCGCGCGCCGGCAGGTGGCGCAGGCGCTGGGAGCGGATCCGGCGGAGGTCGTCTTTACCTCCGGGGGGACGGAGGCCAACGGCCTTGCCATCTTGGGGGCTGCGCGGGCGCGCATGCGCCGTAGGCCGCACATCATCACCGGTCAGACCGAACACAGCTCGGTGCTCAATGCCTGCCGCCTGTTGGAAAGCGACGGCTGCACGGTTACCTACCTACCAGTGGACAAGGAGGGGCGCATTGCGCCCGAACAGGTTCTCGCGCACCTGCGGGAAGACACGGCGCTGGTGAGCTTGATGTGGGTCAACAACGAGGTAGGGACCGTACACCCCGTGGCTGAGATCGCAGCCGCCGTCAAGGAACGGTCGCCCGAGACCCTGGTACACGTGGACGGGGTGCAGGCCCTCGGCAAGCTGGCCATCAACGTGAAGGAACTCCCCATCGACCTCTTGTCGGTGAGCGCCCACAAGATCCACGGGCCCAAAGGCGTAGGCGCCCTGTGGATCCGTCCCGGGGTGCGGATCGCCTCAATCCTGGGCGGCGGCAGCCAGGAGCGAGGCCTGCGGCCCGGCACCGAGAACGTGGCCGGCATCGCCGGTTTCGGCGTGGCGGCCGAGGCGGCCGCGGCGGGTTTGCACGAGGCCGCAGCCCGCATGACCCGGCTGCGGGAGCTGTTGTGGGAGGGAATCCGTACCCGGGTGCCCTGGGCGGTGCGCAACACCCCCAGCGATCCCGCGCACTGCGCCCCACACATCCTAAACGTGTCGTTTCCGGGCCTTAAGGGCGAAGTGCTGGTGCACAGCCTGGCCGAAGCAGGCGTTTACGTGTCGACGGGATCGGCGTGCTCGTCACGGCGGACGGGCCACAGTCACGTGCTCACCGCCCTGGGACTGCCGGACGCGGCGGCGGGCGGTGCGTTGCGTTTGAGCCTGTCGGCCTGGACGACGGAGGCGGACGTGGAGCAGGCCGTGGATCGCATCGCGGCGGTGGTCACGGAGCTCCTGGAGCTCGTCCGGCCATAAAGGGGCTCCGCCGGCCCGTACTTGCCAGGGAGGGAACACTGTGGAGCACCTGCTCCTGATCCGCTACGGGGAAATCGGACTCAAGGGGAAAAACCGCCACCTGTTTGAAGATCAATTGGTGCGCAACATCCGGGCGGCACTCGGACCGGATGTGCCCGGGCGAGTGCGGCGCGCCTACGGCCGCGTTTTCGTGGAATTGGCCAACGCGGCCCACACGCCACGGGCCCTGGAGCGCCTGCGCAAAGTTTTCGGCATCGTCGCCGTCAGCCCAGCGGTGCAGGTGCCCCACAGCTTTGACGCCATCGCTGCCGCGGCCGTTGACATGGTGTCGGCGCAAGCAGCCCACGGGCGGCGGACGTTCCGGGTCCAGGCCCGCCGGCCGCACAAGGCGTTTCCGATGACGTCTCAGGAGATCAACGAGCAACTGGGCGCGCACCTGCTGCGCACATTCCCAGCGCTCAAGGTCGACCTCACCGAACCCGAATTGGTGGTGTTCGTGGAGGTGCGGGAACAGGGGGCCTACGTGTACGTGGACCAGGTGCCGGGCCCTGGGGGCCTGCCGGTGGGCGTCAGCAGCCAGGCGCTGCTGTTGCTCTCCGGCGGCATCGACAGCCCGGTGGCCGGCTGGATGGCGCTCAAGCGGGGCATCCGGTTGCACGCCATCCACTTCCACAGCCCGCCCTTCACCAGCGAGCGGTCGCTGGAAAAGGTCAAGGACTTGGCGCGGGTGCTGGCCGAATGGGGCGGCTCGGTGCCCCTGCACGTGGTCCGCTTCACCGAGATTCAGAAAGAGTTGCGCCGCCACGCTCCGGTCGACCTCCTGATCACGCTCATGCGCCGCTTTATGCTGCGCATCGCGGTCGCCGTGGCCCGGCAGGCGGGGGCACTCGCCTTGGTCACTGGCGAGAGCGTGGGGCAGGTGGCCAGCCAAACCCTGGAGAGCCTGGCCGTTATCAACGCCGTCACCACCATGCCTATCCTGCGGCCGCTGGTCGGCTTTGACAAGCAGGAAATCATCGAGCGGGCGCAGGCCATCGGCACGTATCCCATCTCCATCCGGCCCTATGAGGACTGCTGCACCATCTTTGTCCCGGAGCACCCCGCGACCCGGCCGCAGTTGGCGGCCGTGGAGGCCGCGGAGGCGGGCTTGGACGTGGACGGCCTCGTGCAGCAGGCGCTGGCCGGCATCGAGCGGGTGACCATCACGGCCGGAGCCCCCGCGGCCGTGTGAGCCTGCTCAGGGGATACCAGCCTCCGTAGGCCGGTCCGGTGGGAACGTCCGGCTCCCCCGGCAGCCGGGCCGCGCGTTGCCACCTCTTGGCGCGCCTTCATTCGAAAAGCAGCATGCGGATAAAGCGGTACTCTTCACTGGCCCGCTGGATCACCGCCATCAATAGCCCTACGGCCAGGCCAAAGGCGAACACCTTCCAGAGGCGCAGGCGCCGCAAACCGATCACCTCTCGCGGGCAGGTTCGCCGGCCGGACCGCCCGTTCCTTGCCGTGCGGGGGGAATTGTACTACAATGGGGTGTGCGCACGGACGTACGGCTTGTACGGCGGCCGGGGCGGCACGCGTCCCGGGCGGCCGTCGTGCCGCAGCATCGTAAGGGGGGACCCCCATGGCCCTCGACCTGCCGATCATCAACAACCCGCCGGCGGTTATGCCCCGGACGGTGACACCGCCTGAGGGTGCCACCAAGCGGGTGCACATCGTGACCCTCGGCTGCCAGATGAACGTGCTGGACACCGAGACGATGTTGGGCCTGCTGGCCCGCGAGGGCTACGCGCCGACGGACGACCCCACCGAGGCCGACCTGATCTTGTACAACACGTGCTCGGTACGCGAGAATCCGGAGCGCAAAGTGTACGGGCAGGTGGGGCTGCTAAAGCGCCTCAAGGAGGCAAAGCCCGACCTCATCATCGGTGTCTGCGGCTGCATGCCCCAAAGCAAGGTCGAGCGCCAGAAGCTGTGGGAGCGGCTGCCCCACGTCGACCTGATCTTTGGCACCATGAACATCCACCGGCTGCCCGAGCTCCTCCAGCAGGTCAAGGAAACCGGGCAGCGGGTGATGGAGGTCTGGGACGAGCACGGCGACATCGTCGAAGGCCTGCCCGTCATGCGGGAGGACAAGCTTAAGGCCTTCGTCACCATCATCTACGGCTGCGACTACCGGTGCAGCTTCTGCATCGTGCCCCAGACGCGGGGCCGCCAGCGCAGCCGCCGGGCCGGTTTCATCATCAACGAAGTGGAGCAGCTCGCAGCAGAAGGCTACAAGGAGATCACGCTCCTGGGCCAAACGGTGGACGCCTACGGCAAGGACTTGGGCGACGGAACCACCTTGGCGTCGCTTTTGTGGCGGCTCAACGAAATTCCGGGCATCGAGCGCATCCGGTTCACTACGTCGCACCCGCGGGACATCACCGACGACCTGATCATCGCCATGCGGGACGCGGAGAGGGTGTGCGAGTGGCTGCACCTGCCGGTCCAGTCCGGCAACAACCGGATCCTCAAGTTGATGGGCCGCCGCTACACCCGGGAGTACTACCTGGCGCTGGTGGAGAAGCTGCGCCGCCACATCCCCGATCTGACGCTCACGACGGACATTATCGTCGGCTTCCCCGGCGAAACCGACGAGGAGTTTGAGGACACGGTGTCGCTGGTGGAAGAGGTGCAGTTCGACGGCGCGTTCACCTTCATCTACTCGCCCCGGCCCGGGACGGGCGCGCCCAATCTCCCGGACCCCGTCCCCGAAGAGGTTAAGCGGGAGCGGATCCACCGTCTCATCGAAGTGCAGAACGCCATCACCGCCCGGCGAAACCAGGCCTTGGTGGGGACCGTCCAAGAGGTGCTGGTGGAGGGCCGGAGCGAAAAGGATCCCAGCCGTCTCACCGGCCGCACCCGGGGCAACAAGATCGTGGTGTTCCACGGCGGCGAGGAGTTGGTGGGCCGCGTCGTGCCCGTACGTATCACGGAGGCCCGCACCTGGACACTGGTCGGCGACGTGGAGGTGCCTGCGGTCAGCCGTACCGCGTGACGCCCCATGTCCATGACCATGATGGAGCAATACCGGCGGATCAAGGCTCAGTACCCCGACGCGATCGTGTTCTTTCGCCTCGGGGATTTTTACGAGATGTTCGGCGACGACGCCGAGCTAGCCAGCCGGGTGCTGGACATCACCCTCACATCCCGGGATGCGGGGCACGAGGGCCGCGTGCCCATGTGCGGCGTCCCCTATCATTCGGTGGACAGCTACCTGGCGACGCTGGTAGCCCATGGCTACAAGGTAGCGGTGTGCGAACAGATGGAAGACCCCAGCACCGCCCGCGGCCTGGTCAAGCGGGAAGTGGTGCGGGTGGTCACCCCGGGCACCATCGTCGCCCCGGGGTCTTTGGAGGAGCGGGCCAACAACTTTCTCGTGGCCATCGCCCGCGGCAAGGGCGGGTACGGTCTGGCCGTCGCGGATGTGTCCACCGGCGATTTCCAGGTGACCCAGTTTACCGGCGAGGACGCCCAGGGGCAGCTCCTTATGGAGCTGCAGCGCCTTAGCCCGGCCGAGGGGCTGCTGGGGCCGGGCGTGGGGTCCGATGAGGCGCTCGCCGCGGCCATCCGCCAGCATGTGCGGGTGACCTGGCCCTACGACGAGCGGGCGTTCCACCCGGACGCCGCCTACCGTCGCCTGACGGAACATTTTGGCGTGCATTCGCTGGCGGGATACGGCTGCGATGGCATGCCTCTGGCTGTCGCGGCGGCGGGAGCCATCCTGCAGTACTTGTCGGAAACCCAGAAAACCGCCGCCCAGCAGATCACTGGCATCACCACCTATTCCACCGCGGACCACATGGTGCTGGACGGGGCCACCCGCCGCAGCCTGGAACTGGTGCGCACCATGCGGGACGGCAGCTTCAGGGGCAGCCTCTTGTGGGTGCTTGACCGGACGGAGACGGCCATGGGCGGGCGGCTGCTGCGCCGGTGGGTCGATCAACCGCTCCTGGATCGCGCCGCGATCGTTGCCCGGCTGGACGCAGTCGAGGACCTGGTACAGCACGGCGACCTGCGGCTGGAGCTGCGCGCGGCCTTGCGGGGCATGGCCGACATCGAGCGCCTCCTGGGGCGTATCGCCTACCGGAGCGCCAACGCGCGGGACCTGGTGGCGCTGCGGCGGTCCCTGGAGCGCCTTCCGGCCATCAAGGACCTGGTCCTGTCGCGCCCGGTGCGGGCAAGCCTGCGGGATCTGGCCGCGGGGATCGATGATCTCGAACCCGTGACGCGGCGCATCGCCGCCACCCTGGTGGACGACCCGCCGCCGGGAGTGCGTGAAGGAGGCCTTATCCGGGACGGTTTTGACGCGGAAGTGGACCGGCTGCGGGGCACGGCGGTCCACGGCAAGAGCTGGATCGCGCAACTCGAGGAGCAGGAGCGGGCACGCACCGGGATTAAGTCCCTCAAGATTGGTTTCAACAAGGTCTTCGGCTATTACATCGAGGTGACCAATCCCAACCTGCACCTGGTGCCGCCGGACTACCAGCGCAAGCAGACGCTGGCCGGCGCCGAGCGCTTCATCACCCCGCAGCTTGCGCAGCAGGCCGAAGAGGTCATGCGGGCCGAGGAGCGGGTCATCGAACGGGAGTACGAGTTGTTCGTGCAGCTGCGGGACGAGGTGGCTGCACAAGCAGCCGTTATCCAGGCGGCCGCCCGCCGCATTGCGACTTTGGACGCCCTGGCGTCCCTCGCGGAGGTGGCGGTGGCCAACCGCTGGTGCCGGCCGGAGGTAGACGAGAGCGACGTCCTGGAGATCCGCGCCGGGCGCCACCCCGTGGTGGAGGCCATGCACCGGGAAACCGGGTTCGTGCCCAATGACACGCGCCTCGATTGCCGGCAGCAGCAGCTCATCGTCCTCACAGGGCCCAACATGGCGGGCAAGAGCACCTACCTGCGGCAGGTGGCCCTCATCACGCTTCTGGCCCACGTGGGCAGTTTCGTGCCGGCAGACGCGGCCCGCATCGGGCTGGTGGACCGCATCTTCACCCGGGTAGGGGCAGCAGACGATCTGGGTACAGGCCAGAGCACTTTCATGGTGGAAATGAACGAGGCGGCCAACATCCTGCACCACGCCACCGCCAAGAGTTTGATCATCATCGATGAGCTGGGACGGGGCACCAGCACCTACGACGGCCTTGCCCTGACCCACGCCATCGCGGCCTACATCCATGACCGCATCGGCGCCCGCACCCTCATCTCCACCCACTACCACGAGCTGACCCGCTTGCCCGAGGAGCTGCCGCGGGCCCGCAACTACCGGGCCGAGGTGGCGGAAAATCGCGGCCGCATCAGCTTCCTGTACAAGATCGTGCCTGGCGGAGCCGACCGCAGCTACGGCATCAACGTCGCCCGGATGGCGGGTATTCCGAAGGACATCATCCGCCACGCCCAGCGGCTGCTCAAGGAACTGGAGGAAGGCCGGCCTCGGGCGGCGCAGTTGACTTTGAACGCGCTTTTCGACGGCGCCCCCGAGGCGGCTGCCAGCCACGAGGCGGAGGACCTGGCCCTGCAGTTGGTCGAAGACGAGGTGCTCAATCACCTGCGTCGCCTGGACATCCCGCGGCTGACGCCCCTGGAGGCGTTAAACTTGCTGGCCGAGTGGCAGGCCAAGCTCGCGGGCGCGGCGGATTCGTAGGGCTGGCCAATCCGCTGGCCAAGGAAACGCGGGTCCGACGGTTGCCGCTTGGGTTCGCCGCACGCAACAAGGGCGCGGGCCTCCTTTGCCGGCGCCCCGCTGGGAGGAGGTGCCCCATGCCGCACCGGCCCATCACCATCCTGGACGCGCACGTCGCCAACCGCATCGCTGCCGGCGAGGTCATCGAGCGGCCGGCGTCGGCCGTAAGAGAGCTGGTGGAAAACGCGCTGGACGCGGGCGCCCGCCGGATCGAAGTCGAGATCCGGGGTGGAGGAAAAGAGTACATCCGCGTCGCCGACGACGGCGAGGGCATCCCCCCCGCCGAGGTGCCGCTGGCCTTCGAACGGCACGCGACCAGCAAGATCGCATCCGCGGACGACTTGTTCGCCATCGCCACGCTCGGTTTCCGGGGCGAGGCATTGCCGAGTATTGCCGCCGTGGCCGAAGTGGAGATGCGCACCCGCACGCCGGATCACGTAGAGGGCACCCGCTACGTCATCGTCGCCGGCCGGCCGCAAGGCCTCGAACCGGTGGGGGCGCCGGTGGGCACCACCGTTATTGTGCGGCGGTTGTTTTTCAACACGCCCGCCCGTTACAAGTTTCTCCGCAGCGACGCCACCGAAAAGCGGTACGTGGCCGACGTGGTGGCTCGCCTGGCCATGGCCCGGCCGGACGTGGCTTTCCGCCTGGTGGCCGACGGGCGAGAGCTCCTGGCGACGCCCGGCGATGGGCGGCTTTCGTCCGCGGTCGCGGCGGTGTACGGTCCGCAAGTGAGCCGAGAACTTGTTCCCATTGAGCTGGAAGCGGAAGGCCTCGCTGTGCAGGGGCTAGTCGGCAAGCCCAGCCTGCACCACGGCAGCCGTGAACGCATCTGTGTCGTGCTCAACGGCCGCTGGATAGACTCGGGTGCCATCGCCAGGGCCATCGAGAAGGGGTATGATACATTGCTGCCGCCCCGCCGGTTTCCGGTAGCGGTGGTGCACCTGGCCCTTGACCCGCGGTCGGTGGACGTCAACGTCCATCCCGCCAAGGCGGAGGTCCGGTTCCGGGATGACGGCGCGGTGTTCCGGGTGGTGCTGCGAGCCGTGCGGCAAGGGCTTTTGCAGGCCAACCTGGTGGGGAGGTTGGCGCCGTCCGCCTTCGCGCAGCCGGCCTTTCCGCCCGGCTCCGGCGAGGACGCAGGCCAGGCGTGGGCTCATCCGGCGGGGCAAGCCGCGTTACTTGGGTCCGCGCCGCCGCACCTGCCGGGAAGCGCTAGTCCCCCGGGCGGGGCGCGCGCAAACGGCGGGACGCACGGCCTTGGGAGCTTCCCACGCCCTGCCGCCGTAGCCCGCGAAGCTACAGCATCCGCATGGCCCGACCAAAGGCCTCCGGGTTACGGCGGTGACGCGGCCGCCGGTCCATGGCCGCCGGGCGGCGCCGGAGCGGCGCACCCGAGCGCGGGCGCGGCTTTTGCGGCGCCGGAGCACGAGCTGACAGGCGGACGCAGCGCCGCTCCTATGGGCCTCGGGGACGAGGATGCCCGGAGGCAGCTGCGGGAGATGACGGTGCTGGGCCAGTTGTATCGTACCTACATCGTGGGTGAGACGCCGGCCGGTTTGTGGATCGTCGATCAGCACGTGGCCCACGAGCGCGTCCTGTACGAGCGGTTCCTGCGCGCCGCGAACGAGGGGACCGCTTGCGTGCAGAACCTGCTCGTGCCCGTGACGCTCACCCTCTCGCCGGCGCAGGCGGGACTGGCGGAGAAGTTCCAGCCGCATCTCGAGCGAGTGGGCCTGGGGCTTGAGCCCTTTGGCGGCCGCACCTACCTGCTGCGGGGGGTGCCCGTGGCGCTGGCCGGCGCGGACGCGGCGGAGATCCAGCAGCTGGTCGAGGAAATCCTGGCCGGCTTGGAAGAGGAGGGCGGCTGGCAGCCGCACCGGGTGTGCGCGCAAATGGCGTGCAAGGCGGCCATCAAGGCCGGACAACCCTTGGAACTGCGGCAGATAAAGCAGCTTTTGGCCGACTTGGCGGACGCCGAAAACCCGTTTGCCTGCCCCCACGGCCGTCCAATCGTCATGTCCGTGGCCCGCACGGAACTCGCGAGGAGGTTTGGCCGCCACTGATGGATGGCCCTGGTTTCGAGCGCCTGGTCGTCACCACCAGCCGCAAGCCCACCAGCGAGGAGGAGCTCCAGGCCATGGCCCTTGCTCGGGAACTGGGGCTTCCCTACGTCCCCCGGCGCGGCTCCCTGCACGAATTTGGCGCGACGGCCATTCTGGTGGTCACCCGGGAGCGGCTGGTGATCCAGACCCAAGCGGGGGAGATCTTCTTTCACCCGGGCATGGCCCGGCCGCGCGTCCGCCAGTTGGAGCGAGGCCAGCAGGACGTGATGGTGCAGGCCATGGACCTGCGCCCGGGCGACGCCGTACTGGACTGCACCCTCGGTTTGGGGTCCGACGCGATCGTCGCGGCGTTCGTGACCGGCGAGCGCGGCCGGGTGGTGGGCTTGGAGGCCGTGCCGGTGCTGGCCGCGCTGGTCCGGTGGGGGCTGGCCCACCACGACCCGGGCCACGACGGGCTGCGGGCGGCCATGCGCCGGATCGAGGTGGTCTGCGCGGAGCACGAGGAGTACCTGGCGCAACTGCCCGATCGCTCCTTCGACATTGTCTATTTTGACCCCATGTTCCGCGAGCCCGTCCACCAATCGGCCTCCATGCGCCCGTGGCGGGCCCTGGCCTGCTACAAACCCCTCACCCGGGCGGCCATCGCCGCCGCGTCCCGGGTGACCCGCCGGCGCGTGGTGG
>NICF_comb_assmDRAFT_10001713_pt1 | contig 17120 bp, 13 predicted proteins | sample NewIslPassag4_SG_FD_11279 | JGI IMG/M metagenome (IMG submission 11279) | reverse complement strand
CCCAGCCTCATCATCTCCAGCATGGTCTGGGGCGGGAGGTCGGCCATCCGACCGATGTGCTCGTACGGCACGACCATGACGTGGCCCGGGTTGTAAGGGAAGCGGTTGAGGATGATGTACGCCCTGTCTCCCCTGTGGAGCAGCAGGTTCCCCTCGTCGCGCTCCTCCTGGGGGAACCTACAGAAGATGCACCCGTCGCTGCTCGCGTTGCCCGTGACGTACTCGGATCGCCATCCACTCCAGAGTCTCTGCATGTCCATCTCCCTATGCGTTATCTCGCTGCATCGTTATACTGAGTTAGAAGATCTGCAATCTACTGTAGCACACGCGCTCGAGGGGGTGAGATGAGGTACCTGGTGACCGGCGCCACCGGGTTCATAGGGTCGAAGCTGGCCTGGGAGCTGCTGCAGCGCGGCCACGAGGTGGTGGCGCTGGTGCGCGATCCCAGGAGGAGCGGTGCCCTGCGGGAGCTGGGGGCCGAGGTGAGGCAAGGAGACATCACCAACAGGTCCGCGGTGGTGGCGGCCATGCAGGGCGTGGACGGCGTGTTCCACGTGGCCGCGCGCTATAAGATAGGGGATCGCGACAAGCAGGCCCTCTACAGGACCAACGTCGAGGGCACTCGCCAGGTGCTGGAGGCCATGGCCGAGCTCGGGATACCTCGTGGGGTGTACACCAGCAGCATAGCGGTCTTCTCGGACACCAAGGGGCGCGTACCGGACGAGTCCTACAGGCACGAGGGGCCGTTCCTCAACGAGTACGAGCGCACCAAGTGGATGGCGCACTACGAGGTGGCGCTGCCGATGATCGCCCGGGGGCTGCCGCTGGTGATCGTCATGCCCGGAGTCGTCTACGGTCCGGGGGACACCAGCCTCGCGCACACCCTCCTGCGGCTGTACCTGCGAGGCGTGTTGCTGGCCGTGCCCGGAGGCGTGACCTACTCCTGGACCTACGTCGACGACGTGGTCGAGGGCCACATCTCGGCCATGGAGCGAGGCAGGGAGGGGGAGAGCTACATCCTGGCCGGCCCCGGGGCCTCGCTGCGGGAGGTGCTGCAGGTGGCCTCCGAGCTCACCGGCGTGCCGGCACCCAAGCTGGAGGTGCCCCCGAGGCTCATCTCGATGGCCTCCGTCCTCGCCTCGGGCCTGGAGCGGGTGGTGCCGCTGCCGCCGCTGCTGGCCTCCGAGACGCTGCGGACCATCGCAGGCACCACCTACCTGGGGAACAGCGCGAAGGCCGGGCGGGAGCTCGGGTTCTCTCCCCGCGACCTCCGGGAGGGCCTGGAGCCCACCCTGCAGTACGAGCAAGCAAGGCTTTGATGCATCCAATCTAAACCTTTTATCGTAAACTGTAGTATAATCGGTCATCGATCATGGGAGGGGATGTATGGCCGCGCCCTGGATAATACGCTCCAAGCTTAGCGCGCCGGCTCAGAAGTCGGGCATCATCTATCGCAGGGCGCTCGTGGCTTGGTTCGCGCGCATGCAAAGGCACAAGCTCAGCCTGCTGACCGCACCGCCGGGCTACGGCAAGACCACCACTCTGTCCCTCTTCGCCCAGCGGCACCCGAGGACCGTGTGGTACACGCTCTCCAGCGCCGACGAGGATCCCAGCGTGTTCCTGCAGCACCTGGTGGCGGCCATGGGCACCTGCTGTGCCCTCGGGGAGGGCGAGGATCCATCGGCGTGGCTGCAGGGCGCGGACCTCGACAGGGCCCTGCTCGGCATCATCCACGCCATGCAGAGCTCGGCGGGCTTCGCCTTAGTGCTGGACGACTTCGATTGCGTCCGTGACCAGAGAGAGGTGCTGCGCCTGCTGGACTCCCTCATCACCTACTCCCCCCAGCAGGTGATCTTCGCCCTGGCCTCGAGGACGCGCGTCCACCTGCCCTGCATCCCCAAGCTCAGGGCTAGCGGCAGGCTGCTCCGGCTGGACTCCGAGATCTTCAGGTTTTCGCGGGAGGACGTGGCGCAGCTACTTAGGGCCGAGGGCGTGCACCTGGGCACGGGCGACCTCGAGACGGTGTATGAGCTGACCGAGGGCTGGCCCCTGGGGGTTCGGATAGTGGCCCAGTACCTGGCCTCTGGGGCCACCCTGAGCGACCTGCGCGCCAAGCTCGCCTACCGGGGCAGCGAGCTGTACGAGTACCTCGCGCAGGAGGTGATAAGCAAGCAGCCCTCCGAGGTCGTGAGCTTCATGCTAGCATCCAGCCCGCTGCCGACGCTGGAGCCTGCGCTGCTGGACAAGGTGCTCGGGCGCAACGACAGCCAGCAGATGCTGGAGGACCTGGAGGAGCGCGGGCTGTTCGTCTCCAGGCTGGGGGAGGACAAGCTCAGGTATCACCCGCTGGTGAGGGACTACCTCCTGAGGCAGGCGCGTGCCGCCGGGGCACGCGTGGCGGAGGTGGCGCGCCGGGCTGCCAGGTACTACGATACCAAGGGCGAGCCGGAGCACGCCCTGGAGCTCTGGCTGCTGGGCGAGGACTACGACGAGATCTACAGCATGCTCGCCAGATGGGCGCCGCGCTGGCTGCGCGAGGGGCATTACTCGCGCCTATTACGCGCGATCGAGAGCATCCCCGCCCCCAGGCTGGAGGATTACCCCGAGCTGACCTACTACAAAGCCAGGGCGCTGCAGGCCATGGGCAAGCTGCACACCGCCTTCGAGCTGTACGGCGAGGCCGCCAGGCGGTTCGAGGAGGAGGGAGACGGCAACTGGTTGTCCAGGGCGCTGCTGGGGAGGGCCAGCATCTACCGTGAGAAGGGACAGATCTCGCGCGCAGGCGACACCTACTTCCGCGTGCTCTCCCTGCTCGAGCCCGAGGACATCTCCACCAGGGCGGAGGTCGTCATGATGCTGGGGATCAGCGACGCCGCCTCGGGGCTGCTGGGCAGCGCCGAGCGGCGGCTGCGCGACGCCCTCGAGCTGTACGAGCTGGGGGAGGACGCGGACGGCCAGTTCCACGTCTGGAACAACCTCGCGCAGGTGGTGTACCTGCGGCGAGGCGACTTCCCAAGAGCTCTCGAGGCCGCCTCGAAGGCCCGCCAGATAGCCACAGAGCTGGGCGCGGACGCCTACATGGCCGGTGCCGACGCCACCCTCGCCACGGTGCTCTACATGCAGGGGGACTACGCGCGCGCCAGGCAGCTTGCGGACGCCAACTACAACCTCGCGAGCCGCTTGGGCAACCAGGCCGAGGCGATCGACGCCCTGGTCGTGAGAGCCCATACCCTGCGGTACGGCAGCGACCGGGACAAGCGCGCGGCGAAGGAGCTCTACGGCGACGTGCTCAACAGGATGTCGATCCTGGAGACCAATCGCCACCTGGCGGTGGAGGCCCTGCTCGGGCTCAGCTCCCTCCATCGCCTGCTCGGAGACCCCAAGGGCGCCGAGGGCTACGCCCAGCAGGCGGCGACGACCGCCGAGCGCATAGGTCACGAGTGGTTCCGGCAGGTGTGCCAGCTGGAGCTGGCGGCCATCACGGCGATGATGGGCCATCGGCAGGAGGCGACCTCCAAGGCCTCGGCCTGCCTGGAGTGGTTCCGGTCCTGCGGAGATAGATACCATCAGGCACACAGCCTGCTGTTGCTGGCCTATCTGGAGGGTGAGGTAGAGCCCATGCTGAAGGTCGTGGAGGAGGGCGGGTACTGGGCACTGCTCTCCCGTGAGAGGTACTTCGCCCTGCCGCTCCTGGTCAGCGCCCTGGGCAACGCGGGCACGGCCGAGGCGGCCAGGCGCGCCCTGCTGGCCATGGGGAGCGAGGTCCTGGGGGATGCCCACAACTGGTTGCTGGGCGACGCCGCCGACGAATCCCAGCAGGGGGGCATGCTCCTGGGCTCGTTGATCGACGACGCCGCGAAGTCGGCCACCTCGGCCTCCAAGCTACGCTCCCTGGCTGAGGAGGCCCTGCGACACATGATATCTCGCCCTCCCTACACCCTGTACATCCAGATGCTGGGAGGCTTCAGGGTGCTCCGAGGGGATGAGGTCGTGGGCGAGAGGGAGTGGCGAAGCACCAAGACTAGGATCCTGCTGCAGTTCCTGGCCTCCCACAGGGGGCAGATGTTCCCCAAGGACAGGCTGCTGGAGCTGCTGTGGCCCGAGATGGAGCCCGCAGCGGCCGACAACAACTTCAGGTTCAGCCTGAGCATCCTGACCAAGGTGCTGGAGCCCCAGAGGCCGAAGGGCGCTCCCCCGTACTACATCGTGCGCAGAAACGACGCCTATGGGCTGGACATGTCGGCCGACGTGGTGGTGGACACCGAGGAGTTCGAGGAGCTGGTGCGGCAGGGCAAGGCGGCCTACCGTCGAGGGCTGCCCGGCAGGGACGAGGCGATCGAGCTGCTGCGCAAGGCCATAGATCTCTACAAAGGCGACTACCTGCCGGAGAGCCTGTACGACGACTGGACCTCGCTGGAGCGAGAGAGGCTGAGGGAGCTGTTCTTCGACGCCTCCACCCACCTCTGCTTGCTGCTGCTGCAGAACGGGGAGTACGACGAGGTGATCAAGCTCGCCTGGCGCACGGTGGAGATGGATCCCTGCCGGGAGGAGTCCTACCGGCTGCTGATCAGGGCCTACGCCGAGAAGGGCGACAGGATAGCCGCCATCCGCGCCTACAAGCTGTGCGCCTCCAACCTCCAGCGGGAGCTGGGGGTGGAACCCATGCCCGAGACGCAGGAGATGTACAACCGCCTCCGGCAGATCGGCTACTGACGGCGCTACCAGCGGGAGCGCATCATCTCACCGTCGTCGTAGATCCCCAGCAGGTACAGCACCCAGCACACCACCATCACCACCAACCACGCGGGCGAGAGCATGAGCCAGCACAACCAGTACTGCAGACGCCTCCGGGACATACGCAGCCTCCACGGGGATTCAAAAGCTCGCTGGCTAATTAACTCCCTCGGGAGGCGGAAGGTTTCATCTGAGCTAGACGTGCTGCACCTTCGATACCTGGCCGCTCCGGATGGCCTCGTAGGCGGCGTGCACCACCTCCACCGCTCGCAGGCCGTCCTCCCCGCTGGCCAGCGGTGGACGCCCCTCCCTGATGGCGGCGAGGAAGTCCTCGATCATCAGGGCGTCCCCGTCCTCCCCCCAGGGCAGCTCGGCGGCGCGCACCCGGGAGTTGCTGTAGAACTTGCTGTGCTGAGCCGTGTAGTTGAAGTCGGCGATGCCCTCCGTGCCGACCACCTGCAGGGTGACGTCCCCCCAAGTGGGGAAAGCCTTGTTGGGCCTGGACCAGCTGGGGTCGAGGCTCACCACCACCCCACCTTCCAGGCGCATCACCAGCAGGCCGCAGTCCTCCACGCCCAGGTCCTCGTAGAAGCGGGTATCCGCCTCGGCGTACACGGACTCGAACTCGCGCCCCGTCACGAAGCGCACCAGGTCCACGACGTGCACGGTGTGGTCCGTGACGGCCCCGCCCCCCGAGAGCTCGGGCCGCACGAACCAGCCCCCGGGCATCGTGCCGCGGTTGGTGCCCCTGATGGACACCAGCTCGCCCAGCTTGCCCCCCTCCAGGGCAGCCCTCAGCTCAAAGGAGGCCGTGGCGTGGCGGACCGGGAAGGCCGTCCCCAGCAGCACGCCGGCCCTGCGGCAGGAGTCGACCATCTCGCGAGCGTCCCCCGGAGAGGTGGCCAGCGGCTTCTCGCACAGCACGTGCACCCCGGCGGAGGCAGCCGCCAGGGCGAGCTCCCTGTGCCGGGAGTTCTCCGCACAGATCACCACCCCATCGCAGGCCCCCAGCGCCCTCTCCAGGTCGGGCTCGTACCGCGTGTGGTACTCCGCGGCCTTGGCCTGGCCTCGCGCCGGGTCGTCGTCCCACAGGCACACCAGCTCGGCGTCCTCGCGACCACCCAGCACCCGGGCGTAGGAGTCGGCGTGCAGGTGGGCCGCGGACAATATGGCTACTCTTATCTTGGCGTTAGCGCTCACCTCAAGACCTCCTCACAGCGTTACTGGCACATCCCTCTGTGCCGATTCCAGGGCGGCTAGCCCGACCCTCAGGGAAGCCAGGGCATCCTGGCCGCTGCACCTGGGCTCGGGCCCACCAAGCAGCCAGCGCACCCAGGCGTGGTCCTGCTCCTCGTAGGGACCCCTGCGAGCGGGCATCCTCACAGGCACCTCCACCGCCGGGCGCTCCCCCTCGGGCCGCTTGAGCTGCAGCTCAAGCGGCCTGGTGGACGCGCTGTCGGTCGTCAGCAAAGCCTCGCTCCCGGCCACCTCCAGGGAGGTGGCGAAGCCCATGTGGGCCCAGCTACCCTCCACGTAGGAGATCGCGCCGCTCTCGTGCCGCAGCGAGACCATCCCCACCATGCGCTCGGGGCTGTCGCTGGTCAGCTGGGCGTAGACCCTTCTGACCGGGCCGAAGGTCCACAGCAGCCAGTCGATGTCGTGGATGGACATGTCGAGGATGACCCCCCCGCTGAGGCCGTAGTCGGCGTACCAGTTGCGAGTGCCCCTGGGAAAGGCGTTCACCCGGATGGTCCTCACCGTGCCAACGGTGCCCAAGGCCCCCTGCTGGACCAACTCCCTTGCCTGGTAGTACTCCGGGAACCAGCGCACGACGTGGCCCACACCAAGCTTGACACCCGCCTTGGTGACGGCGTCCACCATCGCCTCGCCGTCCTCCAGGGTGCGGGCGAGGGGCTTCTCGCAGAAGACGTGCAGCCCTGCCGAGGCCGCCAGCTCCACGTACTCCCTGTGGTACGGCGTAGGGGTAGCCACGACCACGGCCTCCAGGTCATCCCTCTGCAGCAGCCCACGCGGGGACTCCTCCACCTGCGCCCCCACGCTCTCGGCGAGCGCCCTGGCCCTCTCCGGGCTGGTGGAGGCCACCGCGACTATCTGCGCATCCGGCTCCTGCGAGAGGATGCGCGCGTGGTAGTTGGCCATGGTGCCAGCACCTATGATGCCTATCCTGATCACTTCTCCCTCCCTATGCAGCGGTATGTGCTCATTATAGGGCTAGTCGCCGCAGGGTACCAAGTCACGCGAGGGCGCACACCACGGCGTTGTGGAAGCGCCGGCGCAGGGAGACGATCCCTGGGCGCAGCGTGGCGTGCACCCTGTTGGTGAGCAGCACCACCTTCAGCCGGTACTCGGGATCCACCCACAGGCTGGTGCCCGTGTAGCCGGTGTGCCCGAAGGCCCGTGGCGAGGTCAGCTGCCCGCTGTTGTCGTAAGGGTCCCCCTTCAGCACCCAGCCCAGCCCCCTGTGCCCCCCAAGCCCCGCGGTGTAGTCCCGCAGGGCCGCGGCCACCAACGGCTTGGGGAAGAACCCACCCTCGGTCCAGGGCAGCCAGCAGGCGTCCAGGTAACGCGCCAGGTCCTGGGCGGTCGAGAAGAGCCCCGCGTGCCCGCTCACCCCGCCCAGCGCCCAGGCGTTGTCGTCGTTCACCTGCCCGCGCTGGTAGCCCCCAAGGTAATCCCTGTACTCGCACGCCGCGATCCTGTCCCGGAGCTCCGGCGGCGGCGAGAACATGGTATCCCTCATGCCCAGGGGCTCGTAGAGGCGGACGCGGGTCCATTCCCCCAGATCCTGGCCGGTCACCCTGCGCACCCATTCCCCGAGCAGGATGTATCCCAGGTCGCTGTAGATCACCTTGGCGCCGGGCGGGTGCACCAACGGGGTGGCGAGCACCTGCTGGAGGATCTCCTGGGGAGACCAACCGTGCTCGTACAGCTTGACGTGGGCCGGCAGCCCCGAGGTGTGCGTCAGCAGGTGCAGGAGCGTTATCCTCCCCTTGCGGGGGTCGCCGGCCCACTCCTCGAACACCTCCGCCGCGGGAGCCTGCAGGTCGGCCACGCCCTCGCCGACCAGCAGGAGCATGGCCGGCAGGGNGGCCACCACCTTGGTGAGGGACGCCAGGTCGAAGATCGTGTCCGCGCGCATCGGCACGCGCTCGTGNGGCAGGTCGACCGCATGGCCCACGACGTGCGGCTCCAGCCAGCCCCGGTCCACCCCCACCAGCGCCACGGCTCCCGGGATCAGCCCGGCCGCCACGGCCTCGTCCAGGATGTCGTAGGCCCTCTCGATGCCGCTCCTGACCAACCCTGGGTTCACCTCCCGCGCCCCCCGCGCTCGAGGCCGTGCCCGCGGGGGTACAGGCCGGGCAAGCTGACCGGCAGCCTGCCCCTGGGCTCCACCTCCCCGAACATCACCCGCACGGCCGCCTCCACCGCGCCGGGCGTGTACTCGTAGGTGGCCAGGTAGGTCCCCAGGGCGGGGAACGCCAGCAGGTCGTAGGGGTTGCGGACGGCGATGCCTATCACCCTNACCTGCGCCTCCAGCAGCCCCCTCATGAGCGCCGCCTGGTCGGGGTAGAGGTGGGCGTTGAGCGTGGCGTAGATCACCAGGTCCGCGCCCTCCACCTGCCGCAGGATGGCCGCCCGCGTCTCTGCGTCGTGGGCGGCGGGCACGGGCACGCCCTCCACCGAGACTCCCCTCCTGGCCACCGCGGCCGCCGCGAAGCCCTGGGGGAACCTGTTGTCCTCAGCCCAGGTGACCTCCTCCCTGGCGGGGTACAGCACGGCCACCCTCTCGAGAGCGGAGGCATCCAGGGGCAGCAGCCCCCAGTCGTCCCTGACCAGCGTCACGCTAGCCTCGTAGACCCGCTGCGCGAGGCGAGCGTGCTCCTCACCTCCCACCCAGTCCGGGACGCCGTCCTCCAGGGCCTCCCGCCACGAGAGGCGCTCCTTGAGGCGCATCACCCTGTCGGCGGCCTCCCGCAGCCTGTCCTCGGAGAGCGCGGCCTCCCGCAGCGCAGCGTACAGGGCGCGCACCGCGCCCACCTGCCTGTCGTGCCGGTGGGAGATGAGCGCCACGTCGGCCCCGGAGGCGATCGCCAGGACGGCCGCCCTCTCCGTGCCTATGGTCTCCGACACGGCCCTCATCTCCAGGCAGTCGGTGATCACCAGCCCACCGAAGCCCAGCTCCCCCCGCAGGAGGCCATCTATGACCTCGGGCGACACCGTGGAGGGCGCCTCGTTCGCCATGATCGCCGGCAGGTGCAGGTGTGCCACCATGATCGAGTCCGTACCGGCCTCTATGCCCCTCCTGAACGGGGGCAGCTCCACGCTCTCCAGCCTGGCCCTGTCGTGGGGCACCACGGGCAGCGCCAGGTGCGAGTCCACCGCGGTGTCCCCGTGCCCTGGGAAGTGCTTGAGGCAGGAGATCACGCCCGCCTCCGCGTAGCCCTCAACCGCGGCCGCGACCATGTCGCCCACGGCCTGTGGGTCCTCCCCAAAGGACCTCACACCTATGACGGGGTTGGCCGGGTTGTTGTTGACGTCCGCCACGGGCGCCAGGTTCATGTTGATGCCGAGCGCGCGCAGCTCCCTGCCAGTGGCGAGCGCCACCTGCCGGGCGCACTCGGGATCCCCAGCGGCCCCGAGCGCCATGCTGCCGGGCAGGACGCTGGCCCCCTGGCCCAGGCGTCGCACCACGCCGTTCTCCTGGTCGATCATGATCAGCAGGGGCTGCCTGTGCCCTGCATCGAACGCCGCGCGCTGGAGGGTGGCCGTCAGCTCCCTCAGCTGCTGGACGTCCCGCACGTTCCGCGAGAACAGGATCACGTTGCCCACCCGGTAGCGCTGGATGAGCTGCAGCACCTCGGGCGTGGGTGCGTGCCCCGGGAAGCCCACCGCCACCACCTGTCCCACCAGGTCCTCTATCCTCAGATCTTCGGGCAAGACGTCACCTCCACTCTAGATAGTTATGTCCACCGGCAGGCGTCGCTCGGCGCTGTCGACGGCCGCGAACACCATCGCCAGGCTGCGGATGTTGTCCGAGGCCACGGTGTCCACCTGCCCGCCGGAGAGCACCGCCTGCACGAAGTCGCGGATGAGGCCCGCGTGGCCCCCTACCTTGTCGCCCTCGTACGGGGGCACCTGCACGTCCTCCAGCTCTGAGAGGAACCCGCCCGTGGCCTTCACCACCTGGGCGCGGAAGCCGTCCTCGCCGTCCCAAGACACGCTGCCCTTGGGCCCTATCACCCGCCATTGGCCCGACCATGAGGTGTTGAGGCCCTCCGCGCACCAGCTGCCCCTGAAGTTGAACACGAGGCCGCCCGAGAGCTCGAACACCGCCACCGCCGAGGCACCGTGGTCGTACCATGAGCCCTCCGGGTTCCACTCCTTGCAGTAGACCGACACAGGGTCGGCGCCCGTGATGAAGCGCGCCATGTCGAAGATGTGGATCGCCATGTCCACCAGCAGCACGTGACGCATGTGGTCGCGAAAGCCCCCGAAGTGGGCGCCTATGTAGAAGTCTACGTTCACGGTGTGGGGACTGCCTATGACGCCCTCATCCAGGAAGCCCTTGAGGGCACGCACGCCGCGGTTGTACCTGTAGTTCTGCATCACCGCCAGCATCTTGCCGGAGGACGACGCCGCCTCCACCAGCCTCCGCGCCCCCTGCAGCGTGTCCGCCAGGGGCTTCTCGGTGAGGACGTGGCAGCCATGGCTCAGGGCCTCCAGCGTCACCTCCACGTGCGCCTCGGGGATCGTGCAGTTGAACACCACGTCGGGCGCCGTGGCCGCCAGCACGGACTCCAGGTTGCTGCCGATGAAGGCCGACCCCAAGTTGAACTCCTCCGCCCTGTTGTGCGCGGCCTCCTCCACGACGTCCACCAGCCCCACCACCTCCACCTCGGGCATCTGGGACAGGGCGCCCAGCCAAGCCCGGCTTATCCCTCCACAACCCACAAGCACAGCTTTGATCTTATCAGGCAATGTACCACCCCCTTCACAAAGATATCTAAGTTAGGATAGCCCAGGGCACTCGGCGGCACAAACCGTCACCCCGCCTCCCACTAGCTCTCTATCATACATGCGAGGCGGGCTCGGTGCCAGAGGCCGAGGCCAACGCGCCGAGCAACCTCCCACAGAGCACGCACCCAAGATGCGCTACCTCGAGAGGCAGCCCCTCATGAGCTCGACGCCCACGATCACGAGAGCAGGGTAACCGAGGGTAGAGCCGGGGCGGGCCCCTCTACCCACGGAGAAGCCCGCCGGACGGCCCCCTCCTAGCCCGATGGCGGCCATGGGTCATCGAGGCCCCGCACCAGCCTTGATCCCGCTCACCTCCGGGCAGAGCTCAACCTCAGGCATCCGCTACTGTCCGCCCGCACGCTCGCCCGAGCCCAGCATCTGCCTGATCTCGTCGGCGTACAGCACCTCGGAGTCGTCCTGGGGGTCGTAGCCGACCACCCTGCGGGCGTTGACTATGCTCCAGAACTTGCGGGCGTTGTTGGAGACGCCGTAGAAGATGTGGAAGGGCACGCCGTGCTCGTCCTCTATGTTGGGGGTCTCTATGGACCTGCAGAAGAGCTGCTGGAGGTCCCGCGGGGAGACGTAGCCCGCCAGGTCGCGCAGGTACCGGAACAGCGGCTTGTCGACGTAGTCCCGCGCGCGGATCTCCCTCGGGGCCACTATGCGGATCTGCACCACCTCCAGCTTCCTCCCCAGGGCCCCGCACGCGTACACGAAGCCCAGCGCCTCGTAGGCGGCCTTGGCCCAACCATAGAAGCTGTCTGGCCTGGGGTAGTCCTCCGGGCCGACCGTGTCGCGCAGGCCGCGCGACCAGGGCTGCTCGTACCACTTGGCGGCCTGGTTGGTGCTGGCGGCCACGACCCTGCGGACGCCGTTGTCCAGGGACAGCTGGTACACCCGCTGCATCATGTCCACGTTCGTGCGCTCGACCTCGTACTGGACCCGGGGATCCGAGCCCTCCGGGCGGACGTAGGCCAGGTGCACCACCACGTCCACGCTCTGGAAGAGCAGGGCCAGCGCCTCCTCCCTCTCGCGCAGCAGGTCCACCACCCGGACGCCCTCCACCGGGCGGTCCTCGGCGTCGTGCGTGCGCAGATCGATCAAGGTCAGCTCGTACCTCTCCCTGAAGGCCGGCAGCAGCTGCTTGGCTATGTAGCCTGTGGCGCCCGTAACCAGCACCCTGAGCCTAGGCATGCTCCCCTCCTACACGTAGTTCTGGCCCTCGTCCCGACGGTAGAACCAGAGCGCCACGACGAGGAACAGCAGGGTGTAGCCCAGCAGCCACAGCCAGTCCTGGAGCCTCCAGGGATCACCCCGCACCACGTCCCACACGATGTTGCCCCAGCGCCTGGTGGGCAGGTAGGGCGACACCTTGGCGGCAGCGCTCGGCAGCGCGTCCGGGGGCACCCACAGCCCGCCCAGGAAGGACAGCGGCAGCCACAGCATGTTGGCGACCGCTATCGCGGCCCTGGGCCCCGTGGAGTACCCTATGGCTATGCCGAGCAGCGTGAACGGCACCAGCCCCAGCAGGATCGCGACCGCGAAGCGCGCCCACTGCCCTGCCCCCATCGACACCGGCGTGGTGAGGAGCGCGAGCACGAGCACCGCCAGCCCGGTCAGCAGCGCGAACAGGAAGGAGTTGAGGAAGCGGGCGGCCGTGCGCACGCTCATGGGCAAAGGCAGGGTGCGCAGGTAGACCTCCCAGGGCGTGCTGCGCTCGGTAGCGATCCCCACCCCGAACTGGAAGATCGCCACCCCCAGCACGGCGAACACCATGAAGGAGCCCAGGATGAAGTTGGCCGCGCTGGAGCTATCGGCGTTGGGCACCGCGAAGAAGAGGAACAGCACTAGTGGTAGGAGCAAGGTACCGGTGATGTACTCCGGCGTCCGCAGGTACAGCAGGACCATCGATCGAGTGTGCGCCCACAGCAACCTCATCTGCTACCCTCCGTGATCGCGATGAATGCCTCCTCGAGGCTAACGGCCAGCACCTCCAGGTTGGCGAAGCTCACGCCTGAGGCGACCAGCGCCCTTACCAGGGCGTCCGAGTCCTTCGTGTAGACGGTGTAGGTGCAGCCCTCCTGGTGGACGCTGACGACCTCCGGCAGCGCCGGCAGCGAGGGGGCCTCGAAGCGCACCCGGCGCACGCCAACGATCGCCTTGATCTCGTCGACCCGGCCCTCCGCCACCACCTTGCCCTCGTTGATCACCACCACCCGGGTGGCCAACGCCTCGGCCTCCTCCAGGTAGTGGGTGGTGAGCACCACCGTCCCCCCTCGGGAGACGAACTCGCGGGTGGCGTCCCACAGAGATCGCCGGGACTCGACGTCCAGCCCGGTCGTGGGCTCGTCCAGAAAGACCACCTCCGGGTTGCCCACGAAGGCCAGCGCCACCGCCAACCTGCGCCGCTGGCCGCCGCTGAGGGCGCTCGTGCGCCTGCCCGCCACGTCCTCCAGCCCGAACCTGGCCATGGCCTCCTCAGCGGTCATAGGCCTGGGGTAGTGCGCCCGCACGAGCTCCAACACCTCCCTCACCTTCAGCTCCCCTGGGAAGCCTATGTTCTGAGGGGTCGCCCCCACCCGCAGCCGGCACCTCCAGTCCCTGGGGTCGCCGCCGAACAGCCTGACCTCGCCCTCGGTCGCCCGCCGCAGACCGAGCATGATGTTGATCGCGGTCGTCTTGCCCGCACCGTTGGGGCCCAGCATCGCCAGGAGCTCCCCGGGACGCACGTCGAGGTCGATCCCGCGCAGCGCCTCCACGCTGCCGTAGAGCTTGCGCACCCCCCTCATAGTCACCACCGGGGACCCCACCCCGGCGTCCCCGTCGCCTACCAGCCGAGCATCCATGCCTCCCTCCCATGCGTCCTCACGACGCGTCGTATGGATTCGAGTACAAATATGTCACAATCGGCCGAGGATTTCCACCCCTACGGGCAGGTGAAGGCCCGACAGCCCTCGTACTCCCGCAGCTGCTGGTGGAGCCTCTCCAGGGGCAAGCCCTGGCTAGTGGCTATCCCGCTCAGCAGGTCGTGCAGCTCCCAGGGGTCCCTCCGCAGGTCGTAGTACTCCCTGAACGTCATGTGCCGCAGGCCCCAGTCGTGGTAGTACTCCACGTACTGGTAGCCGGGGGTGATCAGCGACGCCCAGGTGGGGGACCAGTGCTCCAGAAGCAGCGTCGACCGACGGAAGCGCCTGTCCAGCAGGGAGTGGCCGTCCATCGGCGCATCAATCTGGACGCCGGTGGCCTGCGCTATCGTGGGAGCTATGTCTATGTTGGCCACCAGGCGATCGTCCACCGCACCGGCGGGCACGTGCCCGGGCCAGCGCATCATCATGGGCACCTGCACGGACTGCGTGTAGGGCCAGGACTTGGACACCAGCCCGTGCTCGCCCCAGAGGAAGCCGTTGTCCGAGATGTAGATCACCAGGGTGTTGCGGTCCAGCCCCGTGCTGTGCAGCGTGCTCATCACCCTGTTCACCAGGTCGTCGGCGGCCATGAGCATCCTCTCCTGCTGGGTGGGGATGATCTGGGTAAAGTAGCGCTGCCGCTGGGCCCTGTCCCACCGCAGCTGCCCGCGATCGTCCGGGGGCAGCTGGTAGTGCTCCACGCGGTGGGTGCGCTCCAGCCTGCGCACGAACGGGGGCTTATCCGATACGTCCAGCTCGTGGGTGGCGGGGTCGCCGCGGAAGGGAGGCACGGGCGCGTCCGCGTACCTCTCCGGCGGCCGGAACGGGGCGTGCGGCACATGGGGGGCGACGTACAGGAAGAACGGGCGACCGTCGCCGGCCGCGGCCCTCTCGCGGATGAACTCCACGGCATCGTCCGCGACGTGGTCCGTGGAGTACCCCGGCACGCGCTCCACCCTGCCCTGCTCGTTGAAGAGCGCGTTGACATGTACGGGCTCCTGTATCCCCCATCGGTCGAAGTAGGGAGGAGCCCGGTACACGTCCCAGTAGTTGAGGTACTTGCCGAAGATCGCCGTCACGTAGCCGGCGCGCTGGAGGTAGTGCTGGATCGTGAGCTGCTGAGGGAGCCTGTCGCCGTACACGTTCTGCACGACGTGATGGTTGTGGGCGTAGAGGCCGGTGAAGATCGAGCTCCGGGAAGGACAGCACAGCGGCGTGGTGACGTAGGCGTGGCTGAAGTACGTGCCCCCGCGCACCAGCCAGTAGCGAGTACGAGGCATAACCCCCAGCGTGCCCACCCGCTGATCGTCCGTGACGATCAGCACGACGTTGGGGCGAGGGTGCATGCTGTGGACCCGCCGAGCGTCGAGGTGCAGCCCCAACACCACCATCAGGGCCAACAGCCCGGATATCAACGCCCTGCGCCAGCCAGGAGACGCCAAGTATTTCCCCATCTAGCCACCTCCAAGGATAAAACCCTATGATGTGGGCAAAAGTTCCTTGACAAACAATTAGGATGTAATATACTAAAAGTAGTTAATAATTAAAATATCTTAATTACCGGGAACGAAAGGTGATAAGGATGCATGCGACACAACAGCAATGCGCCGAGCTGCTCTTCTCGCTGCTGTTCCACCTCCGGTGGGTGCTCTCCCACACGCTGAGGCAGGAGAGCCAGCAGCTGGGGTTGAGCATCCAGCAGCTGTTCGCGTTGGGGGCCATAGCCTACGGTTGCAGGCAGCCCAGCGACCTGGCGCGCAAGATGTTCGTCTCCCTGCCAGCTGCCACCAGCATGGTGGACACCCTGGTGGAGCATGGGCTAGTGCACCGCGAGAGGGGCAGCGACGACCGCAGGGCGGTCTACCTGTCGCTGACCGACAAGGGTCAACGGCTCCTGGAGTCGGGCAGGGAGAGGGTGTTGGGCGCCATAGGCGACGTGATCGCCTGCCTGGAGGCGGACGAGCAGGAGGAGCTTAGGCGCATACTGCAGAAGATGGACGAGTGCGCGGCGGGCCTCAAGGAGGCTTACCTCACGCACCGCGAACCGGATCGATCAGTTGAGTAAGAAGGAGGGATAGATACATGGCGCAAACCACCGTTGCTGCACCCAAGGCCACGAGCCTGAGCGAGCTGCCGCGCAGGCAGGTCTACCTCACCCTGGCGGGGCTGCTGCTGGCGATGCTGCTGTCGGCGTTGGACCAGACGGTCGTCGGCACCGCGATGCCCAGGGTGATAGCCGAGCTGAGGGGCTTCAACCACTACGCCTGGGTGTTCACCGCCTACATGGTGACCTCCACCACGATGGTGCCGATATTCGGCAAGCTGTCGGATATCTACGGCCGCAAGTGGTTCTACCTGGGGGGAGTGGCGCTGTTCCTGGTCGCCTCCTGGCTCTGCGGCCTCAGCCAGACCATGACCCAGCTCATCCTGTTCCGGGGACTGCAGGGAGTGGGGGCAGGCGTGATGCAGGCCATAGCCTTCACGGTGGTCGGAGACCTGTTCCCGCCCGCGGAGAGAGGCAAGATCCAGGGAGTGTTCAGCGCCGTGTTCGGCCTGGCCAGCATAGTGGGGCCGACGCTCGGCGGCTGGATCACCGATAACCTGAATTGGCGCTGGGTGTTCTACGTGAACGTGCCGATAGGGGTGCTGGCGCTGGGCACGCTGTTCCTGTTCTTCCCCAACATCAGGCCCCACGGTCACGAGCGCTCGATCGACTACTGGGGAGTGCTGGCGCTGATCTTCGGCGTGGTGCCGATGCTGATCGCGTTCTCCTGGGCGGGCACGGAGTACCCCTGGGGCTCCAGCCGGATAATCGGGCTGCTGGCGTTCTCCGCGGTCATGATCCTGGGGTTCATCTGGCTTGAGACCAGGGCCCAGGAGCCGGTGATACCGCTCTCCCTGTTCCGCAACCGCACATTCACGGTCTCGGTCATCTCGACCTTCATCACCTCCGCGGGGATGTTCGGCGCCATCATGTACATCCCCCTGTTCGTGCAGGGGGTCATCGGGACCTCCGCCACCAGCAGCGGCACGATCCTGATGCCGATGATGTTCGCGCTCATCTTCTCCAGCATCGTGTCCGGGCAGATCATATCGCGCACCGGCAAGTACAAGGTGATCACCATCGTGGGGCTGCTGGTCATGACCGGAGGCCTCTACCTGCTATCGAGGATGGATGCCTCCGCCACCAACGCCCTGGTGGTGCGCAACATGGTCATCACGGGCCTCGGACTGGGCGTCACGATGCCTGTGTTCACCATGGCGGTGCAGAACGCCCTGCCCTACAAGATGCTGGGCGTGGGCACCAGCTCGCTCCAGTTCTTCCGGGCCATAGGCGGCACGATAGGCGTGGCGATCTACGGCTCGCTGCTCAACAACCGGTTCCAGGACGCCCTGCAGACCAACCTGCCCAGGCAGCTGACCCAGATCGTGCCCGCCGAC
>NICF_comb_assmDRAFT_10001711_pt1 | contig 17136 bp, 9 predicted proteins | sample NewIslPassag4_SG_FD_11279 | JGI IMG/M metagenome (IMG submission 11279) | reverse complement strand
GGCGGAGCCAGGTCAGCCGCCAGATCCGGTCACGCCGTCCGCCCACCGCGTAGTACGGCTCGAAGTCGATCGGCGCCCGGTCCGGCAGGCACAGGCGCAACCGCACCGGCCTGTCCCCGTCGCGCAGTTCCCCGATCGCCGATTCGGCGTCCTGCTCCGGCAGGCGCACCACCTCGGAAGTCTTGTAGCCATCGATCAACCCGGTGGCGTAGACCAGCGGCCCGCGGGTGATGGCGGCCCATTCGTACTCGAGCACCTGCTGGCGCACGGGCGAGCCGTCCGGTGCGAACGATTCCTGCACGTTGCGGTAGGCACGCCGGTGCACCCTCGGGCGCATCGGCAGCTGCAGCAGCACCCGGTCGCCCGGCCGCCATTCGCGTTCGATGTCGGCGTAGCGCCCGGGTTCGGCCGGCACCGCGGCGCCGTCGACGGTGACGCGCGCCCCCCCGGCCCAGGCGGGGATGCGCACGCGCAGCCGGAAACGCGCGGGCCGCGAGGGCGAGACCTCGATCACGACCCCGCCGTCGAACGGGTAGCCGGTCCGCTGGCGCAGCTCCACCGTGCCGCCGTCCGGCAGCGCCAGCGTCGCCGTGCCCGGACCCGGCAGGTTCACCGCCACGCCCTGCGCGTCGCAGGTATATGCCACCAGCGCCAGCTCCTCCAGCGCCATGGCTCCGCTCGACTTGCAGCAGCGCCAGTAGTTGGTGTGGATGCGGCGGCCGTTGGCGAACGAGTAGTAGCACCAGTTCTCGCCGTCGGGCGCCTGCGCGCCGAGCAGGTCGTTCCAGGCGGCGCGCTCGATCTCCTCGGCATGGCCCGGGTCGCCGGTGATCTCCAGCAGCACGCGGTTGAGCTGGATCCAGGCCAGGGTCGAACAGGTCTCGACGTAGGCGGTCGGGTCGAACACGAACGGCGGGTTGAACACCTCGCGCGAGCGGTGTCCGACCCCGCCGAACGGGCCACCGCCGAGCCCGGTGTGGTGGTCGCGGATCGCGCGCCACTGCGCCAGCACCGCGCGCAGCAGCGGCTCGCGCCCGGTGGCGCGGTACAGCCGCGCCAGCCCGACCAGGTTCCAGCACAGCTGGTAGGCCTTGCCGGTGGCGATCTCCGACGGGTCCGCGCCGGCCAGCATCCGCTGCAGCAGCGCCAGCCGGGGCTCGGCATCCGCCTGCTCGAGGATGCGCTCGGCCAGCGCCAGGTAGCGTGCCTCGCCGGTGGCCTCGTACAGCATGACCGCCGGGTCCAGCAGCACCGTCGCCGACAGGCCGTGGTGGTTGCCGGTGGTGGTGATGTCGATGCCCTGTTCGCCGAAGGTGCGCCAGCACAGGTCGCCGATGCGGCATGCCGCCTCGAGGTGGCGCGCGTGCCCGAACAGGCGGTGGACCTCGAGCAGGCCGAGCAGCAGGTAGCTGTGGATCCACACGTCCCAGGTGCGCAGCGCCGGCTCGCCGTTCCAGCTCTCCGGCTTCGGCGGCTGCGGCACCATGAACCGGCGCGACGGCGCATAGGTGCCGAGGTAGCCGTCGGGCTGCTGCAGCGACACCAGCCGGTCGGCGACCGCGACCACCCTCTCCGCCAGCGCCGCGTCGCCGTCGCGCGCCGCCGCGCGCGCCGCGGCCACCAGCCACTTGCCGGCGTGCTCGCCGTACCAGTCGCCCGCCTCGTTGTGGTCGCGGTGCGCGGGCGCGAACAACGCGATCGCCGGGCTGTCCGGCCCGGTGATGAAACGCGACAGCCGTCCCGTGCGGTTGGCCCGCAGGGCCTCGCCCAAGGGGCCCGACAGCTGGATGCCCGAAAGCTTCATGGATGCAGGTACCTCGCCAAAGCGTGGATCTCGGCCGGAGTCAGTCCCGCCGCCTGGGCGCGCATCGCACCGTGGGACAGCGCCCGCACGATGCGTGCGCGCGGGTAGGACGCGACGACCCGCCGCGGCGGGATGTTGCCGACGGGGTGCTCATGGCAGGCGGCACAGCGCGTGGCATACAACGCGGCCGCATCCACCACGGTGATCTCGTTTTCCGCCGCCGCCGGAACCTCCGCGGACTGCGCCGCGCCCGCGCCACGCACATGCGCATCCGCCAGCGCCGGTAGCGGCGTCTGCCCGCCTTGCGCATCGCCGGTCGCGGCGAAGGCCTGGATGCGGTCGGTGCCGATGAACACCATGCCCCGCGCGAACGCCGGCGCGTTGTATTTGCCGCTGGTGTGCAGCTGCCCGGGTGCGCTGCGCCACAGCAGCTCGAGCGTGAGCGCGTCGAACGCATACAGCACCGGCCGCGGGGCGTCATCGCCCGACAGCAGCGCCGAGCGCGGCGCGTTCTCGTCCAGCACCCAGACCACGGCATCGCGGCCGCCGCGGCTGGTGACCACGGCCGGCCCCGGGTTGCGCAGCACCACCTCGCGCTGGCGCGCAGCGACGCGCAGCCAGGGCTTGCCCCGTTCGTCCTCGATCACAAGCCGCACCAGCGAGGGTGGCACGGCCCTGGCGCTGCCCTCGGCCTCGCGCGTGCTGCCGGTCATGAACACGTGGGCGCGGCCCTCCGTGTCCCGGAAGAACGCGGGCACCGAGCGCGAGCGCGCCACGTCCATCGCGCCGTCCTCGTCCGAATACGGGCCGAATACGTTGAGCGGGCCGCGCGTGCCGAACTGCGGTTGCGATTCAGGCGGCAGCAGCGAGCCGTCGTGGTCGGGCGGCGTGTCGCACGGTGGGCGCATGTCGAGCCGGCCGGGCAGCCGCCCGCGGTCGAGCAGGTAGGCGTTGCCCTGCTTGCCACCGACCACCATCAGCGCGCGCGGCCCGGGCACCAGCATGGCGCCGCCTGAGCCCAGGTCGATGTCCATCGCCGCCGTGCGGCAGTGGTTGAACGGCGTGTAGGTGCCGCGCAGCACGAAACCCGCTTCCAGGTCGTCCTCGAGGCGCAGCACCGACTGGGTCCAGTCGTGCGGCTGCGGCTTGTAGCCATCGAAGCCACTGCCGGTGACCACGAAGACGCTGCCGTCGTCGTCCACCGCCGGCCCGCCCGACCCCCAGATGCCGCCGCTGCCGCGATGCGGCATGGCCGAGCTGGCGAACGCGCTGTGCACGCGCGCGGCCTGCGTGTCCACCGACACGATCCATCCGGTCTCGGTCTCGCCAAAGCCCACGTACAGCCGCGAACCGTCGGGGCTGAGGTTGAGCGCGGCGCGCTGCACGCGGAAATCGTGTTTGCGCCGCGGCGGCACCCGCTCCGGGCCGGCGTTGCGGTTGACCGCGTTGAGCGTCTCCTCGTCCAGCCGCACCGGCCAGCCCTCGAGCACGCGGCCGTTGCGCAGGTCGAGCGCATAGGCCTGCCAGCGCTGCCGCGGGTCGCAATGCGTGACGTAGAGCCGCGCACGCGCCACGTCCACCACCGGCGTGGACAGGATCCCGGTGGGCACGCCGTCCAGCGGCGCCGGCTGCAGGTGGCAGGGCTCGCCAAGCCGCGTGCTCCAGAGGATGCGACCAGCGGCGATGTCCCCCTTCGTGTCGGCATTGATCGCGTAGACGTAGCCGGTGTTGGTCGCGGCCAGCACCACGGCGAAGGTCTCGCCGCGCAACGGACCATCGTCGAGCCGCACTGCATTGACGTACAGCGGCGAGGCATACAGGCGCGGCGCCTGCCCGTTGTCACCATCGAGCGGGGGCGATTCCCAAGCCAGACCGATGCGGCCGGCGGCGACGTCGACGCGGGCCGGCCCGTTGCCACCGTCATCCCAGCCGGTCCGCTTCGGGTCGCGCTGGAACGTGGGCCAGTCCGCCGGCGAAGGCGATGGCGGCCCCACTCTGCCCGGACGCGCGGGCGCAGGCGGGCGGCCATCGCGCGCACCCGTGGCAGGCACGTCCATGCCTGTGGTCCACAGCACCGCGTTGAGCAGCATGCGCCGCACCTGCGGATCGTCGAGGGCCGCCGACAGGTGCACGCCGGTGTAGCCGAACGCGCGGCCGCCGTCGTCGCGCTGCCAGGCCCAAGCCACCGGCACGCGCTCGGGCGTCCGTTCGACCAGCCGTGCACCGTTGCGGTACTGGACTTCGACCTCGGCGAACAGCACCGGCTGCGCGCCTTCCATCAGCCGCAGGGTGGGATAGAACTCGTCGCGGTATTCGAACGTCGCAAGGCCGGAGGTCACCGGGTGCGCCGTGGATGCCGGCTCCAGCCGCGCCCACTGCATGGTGCGGTCGAACATGCCCTCGCGCACCGCGCCCAGCCACTGCAGCAGGCCCGCGTCGCCACGATCCGGCGCGATCGTGGACGCCTGGTGCAGGGTCACCAGGCCGGCACCAGGCTGCATGGCCCGTTCGATCTGCGCGCGCCGCGCCGGGTCGTACAGCGGATGGCGGTCGACACCGTCGAAGTACCAGACGATGGCCGCCGCGTCGTCGAGCGCACTTGGATCGTCCGGCCAGCCGCCAGGATGGGCGACCACGCGGATGCCGCGCGCATCGGGCGAGTCCCGCAGCAGCCGTTCGAGGGCGCGGATACCCGTGGAATAGTCATGGTGCCCCGGGCCCTCGCGGTCGGCCCCGCCGATCAGGACCACCGTCTTCCTCGGCACGTCCGTGCACGCCGCGAGCACGAGGCCGAGCAACAGCACCGGCAATGTGCGCAGGGCGCGCGGCATCAGCCCGCGTCCACCACGCAGCGGAAGCCGATGCAGGCCGAGCGGTCCTTGCACGGCGCCATCAGCAGGTACTTGCCGTGCTGGTCGAGACGGTAGGCCTGCGGGAAGTACCAGTGCGAGGTCTGCGGCTGGTAGCTGCTGCCGCCGCGCAGGATCGCGGCGCGGGTGTGCTCGTCCACGAACTCGTCGGTCCACTGCCAGACGTTGCCGACCAGGTCCTCGACGCCGAACGGCGAGGCGCCCTGCGGGTGCGCGTCCACGTCGTCCGGCGGCAGCACGCGGCGGCCGCGGTTGGGCGCGGGCACGCGCGACGGGTCCCATTCGTTGCCCCACGGGTACAGGCGGCCGTCGGTGCCCTGCGCGGCGTACTGCCATTCCCACTCGCGCGGCAGGCGCTTGCCCGCCCACTGCGCATAGGCGCGCGCGTCCTCCAGCGAGACCCAGGTCACCGGCTTGTTCTCCCAGCCCGGGCGCGGCGCGCCGTCCACCCAGTGGCGCAGGAAGTTGTGCGCATCGCGCGGCCGGTAGCCGGTGCCGTCGAGGAAGCGCTTGAACTGCGCGTTGGTGACCGGGTAGCGGTCGATGTGGAACGCGGGCACGTGCATCCGCCGGTAGTGGTGGCGGCGCGGGCTGTCCTCCCACGGGTACTGCACATCCACGCCGGGCCAGTTGAAGCCCTCGATCTCCACGCCACCGACCTTGAACACGAACTCGCCGGCCGGGATCGTGACCATGCCTTCCGGCGCGGTCGCCCGCGGCACGGTAGGCGCCACTTCCACCATCTTCTGCGGCAGCGGCTTCCACTCCGAGGACAACGCCGCAAGCGGCCGCGACGCCTGCGCCGCGACCCTGGCGAGGAACGCGTCCAGGCCCTCCGCCGACGCGCCCGGCGCCAGCGCGAACACCGCACCGAAACCACGGGCCTCCAGCAGCAGCCCGATCCAAGCCTTGCCGTCGATCACCCGTGGCGACAGCTCGCGCCCGTTCCAGACGTCGAAGTAGCGCGTGCCCTCGGCGTGCGGCACCGCGAACTGCTCGCCGTCCACGTTGTATTCATTGCGGTTGGCGAGCGTCCACAGCACCTTCCCCTCGCCGGGGAAGCGGCTGATGAACACCCCGCGCTGCAGGCTGCGCTGGTACGGCTCCCAGTCCATGCTCACCACCAGGTCGGGGAACTGGCGGTAGATGGTCGCGATCCGCTGCAGCACCTCGGCGTCGCGCTCGGTGAACTGGTTCCAGATGCCCCAGACGTTCTCCCAGGCGTTGTAGCCGATGCCGTTGAGGAAGCAGTACTGCAGGTCGTGGGTGCGGTCGCGCCCCCAGCGGTTCTCGTAGTTGATCATGTGGCGTGGCTCGAGCCACTTCCACTTCGCCACCGGCGGCACCGGGCCGTCGGGCGCCTTCTTGCCCCAGCTCTGCACGTTCCAGATCAGCTGTTCCTCGGCGCTGATCGTGGACTCGGGCTGCACCACCACCGGCACGCCGCGCCGGTCGCAGGCGTCGAAGAACGCGCGTGGCACGCCGTTGAAGGTGTCACCGTTGATGCCGTCGGCGCCGACCGCCTTCACGATCCCGGCAAGCCCGTCCCACAGCGTACAGCCGGGGTCGCGGGTGCCGTGGTCCCAGGGCTTGGCCGGCAGGAACACCTTCACGCCGCGCCGGTGGAAGGCCTCGACCGCGCGCCTGAGCCCGTCCAGCCCGCCCGGCAGGTCGTGGGCGAGGTCGAACTGGTTGCGGTCGTCGATGCCGATGTTGGGGTAGACGTACCAGATGAGCACCGAGTCGAGCCCGCCGAAGCGACGTTCCAGGTCGTCGAGGTAGCGGTCGACGGTGTACTCGCCGGTCTCCGGATCGTAGAAGTAGCGATCCTCGACCATCATCTGCGCGTGGACGAAATTGCGCTGCGCCCACTGCAGTTCCGGCCGGCGGTAGTTGGCATCGTCGTAGCCGATGCGCACCAGGTGCTCGCGGCGCCAGTCGCGCAGTTCCGCCAGCCAGTCCTCCGCGCTCTCGTTGGCGTCGATCATCCAGCCGCCGATGTCGGCGAACGGCCAGCCCGGCGCCTTGCCCGGCGTGGGCAGGTAGCGCCCGGTGGTGACGTGCGAGAACCGGTACCGGGTGCGCACCGGCGGCGGGCCACGGTCGGCGTCGGGATCGATATCGGGGATGTCGTAGGGCGTGGTCATGGCTGCGGGGGAAGGAAGAAACGTCCAAGCAGGGCCGTGCGCGCTACCGGGCGGACGCGGCCGGCCGCGCGGCCACGCTACCACCTCCGCCGGCGGCGGGCGCGGTACGTTCGCGCAGGAACCCGAGCAGGGTTTCGCGCGCGGGGATGCTCGATTGCGCGCCGACCGTGGTGCAGGCCAGCGCGGACGCGGCGCTGGCCTCGCGCAGCGCGTCGGCCAGCGCGGCGCCGCGCGCGAGCGCGGCGACCATCACGCCGCAGAAGGTGTCGCCGGCAGCGGTGGTGTCCGCCGCCTGGACCGGGAACGCGGGCTGGCGCAGCAGCACGCCGCCGTCGCGCGCGATGCAACCCTGCGCGCCCATGGTCACCACGACGCGCGGCACCGGCACCCGTTCCAGCGCGGCCTCGACGCCGCCGGCGTCGCCGGCGATCGCGGTCAGCTCGCCTTCGTTGACCACCAGCAGGTCCACCGCCTCCAGCAACCGCGGCGGCAGCGCGCGCGCCGGCGCGGCATTGAGCACCACGGTCACGCCGTCCGCGCGCGCGCGCTCGGCGTAGGCGGTGACGCTGTCGAGCGGGATCTCCAGCTGCAGCAGCAGGTGGGAAACGCCATCGAGCGCGGGCAGGTCCCCCGGCTGCAACGCATTGTTCGCGCCGGGCGCGACCACGATCGAGTTCTCGCCGTCGCCGGCGATGCAGATGAAGGCCATGCCGGTTGCGACGCCGGCAACGCACTTCCCGGCCAGTTCGACGCCCGCCTCCTGCAGCGACGCGCGCAGGCGGCCGGCGGCGGCGTCATCGCCCAGTGCCACCAGCATCCGCGTCGGCGCGCCGCCGGCACGGGCGCAGGCCACCGCCTGGTTGGCACCCTTGCCGCCGGGGAAGGTCTGCACGTCGCCGCCGAGCACGGTCTCGCCGGGCGCCGGCGTGTGCGGCACGCGCACCACGAGGTCGAGGTTGGCCGAACCGGCGACCAGGACATGGCCGCGCCTTGCCGTGTTCATCGCGTCACCACCTGCTGCACGAAGTTGTAGAAATCCCGCGCCACCCGCGGCAGGTCGCCGGGCACGTCGCCGGGCAGGTGCTGCATCAGCAGCAGGCCGATGGTGCCGGTGGCCGGGTCGATCACGAAACAGGTCGAGGCCGCACCCGTCCAGCCGGCCTGCCCCGGCGCGCCGGCGCGGCCGAGCGCGGGCGGGTCGAGCAGCACCGACAACCCGAGCCCGAAGCCGCGGCCGGGGCCGTCGTCCACCCAGGGATGTTCCAGCCCCATCGGCCCGAGCTGGTCGCGGAACATTTCGTCCACCAGTGCGGCGGGCACCAGCTGGAGGTCGCCATGGCGGCCGCGCGCCAGCAGCATCCGCGCGAACGCGAGGTAGTCCGCGGCGGTGGAATACAGCCCGCCGGCCGCGCTCGGATACGGCCGCAGCGGCGTGCCCGGCACGTGGCCCGGCGGCTCGTCCGCCGGCACGAGCCGCCCGTGCGCGCCCATTCGCCCCAGTTCCACCAGCCGGTGGCGCTGCGCCTGCGGCACCTCGAAGCCGGTGTCGCGCATCCCCAGCGGCCCGAAGAATTCCTCGCGCAGGTAGTCGTCGAGCGGGCGCCCGCTCCACACCTCGACCAGGCGCCCGAGCACGTCGGTTGCCGCGCCGTCGTACACGAAGCGCGTGCCCGGGTCGCGTTCCAGCGGCACGCGCGAAAGCCGCTCGACCAGCTCGGCCAGGTCCGCGCTGCGTTCCAGGCGGGCCGCCTCGCGCAGGCGCAGCGGCGCCTCCTCGACCACGGCGAAGCCGGCGGTGTGGGTCAGCAGGTGGCGGATCGTCGGCGGCCGCGCCGGTTCGCGCAGCCTGCCGTCCTCGAGCACGCGCAGCCCGGCAAGCTCCGGCAGGTGCAACGCGACCGGATCGTCCAGCCGCGCGTGCCCCTGCCCGATCAGGCGCAGCGCCGCCGCCGAGACGACCGGCTTGGTCATGGAGTAGATCCGGTAGATGGCGTCGGCCCGCAGCGGCCGCGTGCGCGCGAGGTCGGCGAAGCCGCCCACCACGTCCACGCGCACGGATCCGGCGTCCGCCACCACCAGGTGCGCACCCGGATAGCCCGCGTCCAGCACGGTCCCGCGCAACCAGCGCGCGGGATCCGGCGCCTCCCCCGCCAGGGCGGCGAAGGCCGGGACGACGGCCGCCGCGAGCAGCAACGCCAGCCCGCGGCAGGCGGCACGGTGGAACTTCAAGCCGATCCTCCTGGACATGCGCCGGATGATCGCACCGGCGCACGGCCGCGGGTGCCGTGCGCCGGTGGCGGAGGGAAGCAGTCCGGCCTCCCGGTCAGAACGTGTATTCGTAGGTCAGCGAGTACACGCGGCCGCGGCCGGCCCAGTAGTTGCGCCAGCCCGGGATCTGCGACCAGGTCAGGATGTACTGCTTGTTGAACAGGTTCTCGATGCCGAGGGTGAAGCGGCCGATGCGTTCGACACGGTAGTTCACGCTGAGGTCGAACAGCGTGTAGCCGGTGGTTTCCTCCTCGTAGCGGAAGGTCGCGCCGTCGTAGTCACGCACGTCCTCGCCGTAGAGGTGCCGCGACAGCAGCGTGGTCGAGCTGAGCGTCGCGTCGCCCTGATCCGAGAACTTCCAACGCACCGACATGCCGATCTTGTCCGGGCTGGTGTCCAGCGCGCCCATCGGCTTGTTCAGCCCGCCGGCCCCGTAGCGGCCCTGCGGGTCGGAAGACCAGAACGAGGTCTTGCCGTCGGTCGTCGAGTACAGCGCCGTGACCTTCCAGGCGTCGTTGATGGTCCACTCCGCGGTCGCCTCGATGCCCTTGATGCGGGTGGGCGCGCGGAACAGCACGTAGTCCTCGGTCACCGGGTCGATCGCGTAGGAGCTGCCCAGCTTGGAGCGCGAGTCGTAGTAGGACAGGCCGAACGCGGCCCTGCGCCCGCGCCAGTTCACGCCGATCTCGCGGTTGTCCACGACCACGGCCGACAGCTCGCGGAAGGTGTCTTCCACGCTCGCAGGCGGATCGCCCGGGCAGCCGTCGGGCTTGGTGTCGTCCGGATCGTCCGGGCAGGAGATGTTGCGCAGCGGAATACCCACGTTCGGCAGGCCGAAGCCCTCGCCATAGGCGGCGAACACGGACCACTGGTCATTCACACGCCAGATCGCGCCGAAGTTGGCCAGGGTCTCCTTGTACTCGAGCTTGCCGCCATGGACGAAGCGGCGGTCGCGGTACCAGGTGGTGGTGTAGTCGTCGACAGACAGCGTGCCGTCCTCGCGGCGCAGGCCCGCGCTCAGGGTGACCGGCCCGATGTCGTACTGCAGCTGCGCGTAGGGCGCGATGCTGGTGTACTCCATCGGCGGCACCCACACGCGGTTGGTGAGCGCCAGCCGCTGGTCGGCGACGTCCTCGACCCAGTCGACGCCGGTGTGCAGTTCCAGGCCGGGGGTGTTGAACAGGTCCGGGCGCGTCCACGACACGCGCAGGCCCTTCTTGTCGGAGTTGATCTCGGACTGGTCCCAGATCGTGCCGTCGTCGCCGTTCGGCGGGATCAGCGGGTCCTGGCGGTCCTCGCCGTTCTCCGGCGGGTAGCGCATCGCCTGGTCGGCCCAGTAGGCGTTCACCACCAGCGTGCCCCCGAAGAAGTCACCGTCGGTGTAGATCGCGTTGACCTGGCGGAAATCGTTGAACTCCGCCTTGGTCCCGAACAGGTGGCCACGCTCGGAGGTGTTCGGGCGCGGGTCGTCGCAGACGCCGGGCTCGTAGCGGCAGCCATCGACCTGGATGTAGTTGCCGTTGCCCTCGATCCGGAAGTCGCTGTAGCTGATCTGGATGCGCTTGTCGCCGGCCTCGCCGAAGTTGTAGCCGAACTTCAGGAACAGGTTGTTCGACGTCGAGTCGTGCAGCGAGCCGCTGGTGTTCATGCCCAGGCGCCGGCCATCGGCGTCGTAGCCCATGCCGCGCTCGATCCTCGACGCCGCGACCACAGCGTCGAAGTCGTCGTTCTTGTACATGTAGTTCAGGCCGACCTTCCAACCGTCGCTGTCGTCCTTGAACTGGGTCGTGTAGCGCGTCACCAGCCGGAAATGGCTGCCTTCCTCGCGCGGCACGGCCGAGATGTAGTTGATGATGCCGCCGGACGCGCCGATGCCCTCGGAGGCCGAGGGGCCGTTGATGACCTCGATGCGGTCGACGACGCCCATGTCGGTGAAGGTGGCGTTGCGGCTGCCATCACGCAGCGGCGACCCCTGCGGCACGCCGTCGAACAGGCGCAGCGCCACGCGGCCACGCAGGGTTTCGCCGGAGTTGCTCATCGCCTGCGAGGATTCGGCGTAGCCCGGGACCGAGCGCGCCAGCACCGCGGTCGCATCCTCCGTCACGGCGAGGGTGTGCCTGATCTCCTCGGTCGAGACCACCGAGATCGCTCCGGGGATCTTGTCGATCGACTTGGGGGCGCGGGTACCCGTCACCACCACCGTGTCGAGCCTGGTCGCTTCGTCCTCGCTGCGCTGTTCCGCCTGGTCGTTGTCATAGGCGAACGCGGGCGCGCAAAGGCCCGTTCCGAGCGCGAGCGCGATCGCGACTGAGAGCGGTTTGGTCATGGAAGATCCCCCATCGTCAGGTCCGGTGATTGCCGCCATTCGGCCCACGCACCGCGCTTTGCCGGTGCGTCGGTGGCGTTCCCGGCGCGCACGGGCGCGCGGTTTGCCGGCGTGAAGCCTATGCGCCCGTGCCGGGGGCGAAGAACCGCCGATGCCTATGTTCAAAAGCTAGTTTTTCTTGGCGATAAGCACAGGAAAAATTGCTGCTTCGCAGCAATCAGCCGGTCGCGTGCGCCAGCTCCTGCGCGAGCGTGCGGCATTCCTCGCGCAACACCGAGACCAGGCTCGCGCGCACGCTGCTGCTCGACCAGATGATGCCGATCCGGCGAGGCTCGCACGGTTCGGGCAGGCGCAGCCGCACCACCTTCAGCCCCTCCGGCCACGGCGGCAGCCAGTCCGGCACCAGCGCCACGCCGAGGCCACGGTCCACCATGACCGCGATCGAGTTGAGCGCATTCAGTTCGAACCGTTCCTGCGGGACGATGCCGGCACGCCGCAGGTATTCGTCCGCGATCCGCCCGCCCCACTGGTTGCGGTCGTAGCGGATCAGCGGTTCGCTGGCGAGCAGTTCGTGCGGGTCGCGGTGCGCGAACCGCTCCGGCGCCAGCACCACCAGCGGTTCCTCCCGCAGCAGTTCCCAGCGGCAGGTCTTGGGCAGGTCGAACGGCGCCTGCAGCACCAGCGCGGCATCGAGCTCGCCCTTCTCGACGTCGCCGTACAGCTCGGCGGAGGGTCCCGGCTTGATGAACACGTTGAGCTTCGGCAGGCGGCCGACCATGCGCGCCAGCACGTCCGGCAGCAGGCCGACCAGCACGGTCGGGCAGGCGCCCAGCCGCAGTTCCCCGGCGATCGTGCCGTCGTTGGCGATGCTGCGCAGGTCGGACACGTCGCGCAGCAGCGCGCGCACCCGGTCGATGATCCGGGCGCCCTCCTCGGTCACGTTCACGGTGCGGCCGGCGCGCGCCAGCAGCGGCACGCCCAGTTCGCGCTCCAGCGCGCGGATCTGCTGCGCGACCGCGGCCGGGGTGATGTTCAGGTGGCGCGCGGCCGCGGCCATCGAACCGCGGTCCACGACCAGGACGAAGGTGCGGAGGAACTGGGTGTCCACGGTCCGGAGGCTCCCTGGGGTTCGCGGCCGACGCCCGACATGATGACAGTGCCGTGGCCGGGCTGCAGCCCGCCTATGCCTGTGCCTTGCGCGCCGGGGTGTGGATGGTCAGGCCCTCCAGCGACTGCCGCGGCGGCGGGAAGAACAGGCTGGCGACGTAGCCGACCACGATGCACAGGCAGATCGAGATCGCCAGGTAGAAGTACGGGTGGACCAGGTCCATCGACCAGCACAGCAGGGTCAGCATGATCGAGACCGCCACCCCGATGGCCACGCCCGGGGCGTTGGCGCGGCGGGTGAACATGCCCAGGGTGTAGGCGCCGGCGAAGCCGCCGCCGAGCAGGCCGGCCAGCTCGATCGAGACGTCGAACAGCGAGGTGATGTCGTAGCGGCTCATCACCAGCGCGATGGCGATGCCGAACAGGCCCACCAGCACGCCGGACCACTCGGCGACGCGCACCGCGGTGCGCTCGTCGGGGTTGCGCGAAAGCTTCTGGTAGAAATCCACCGACACCAGGGTCGAGACCGAGTTGATGATGCTCGACAGCGTGGACATCGCCGCGGCGAAGATGCCGGCGATGATCAGCCCGGTGACGCCGGCCGGCAGCTCCGCGGCGATGAACAGCGGGAAGGTGGCGTCGATCGGCAGCACCGGGCTGAGCCGCTCCGGGTTGTCGCGGTAATACATCCACAGCGCGGTGCCGATGCCGTAGAACACGAAGCCGCCCGGGATCGTGATCGCGGCGAAGGTCCAGATCGAGCGCCCGGCGGCCCTGTCGTCCGTGGTCGAGAGCGCGCGCTGCATCAGCACCTGGTCCTTGGGGAAGGTCAGCACCACGTCGAACACCACCAGGAACACGAAGCCCCAGACCGTGGCCCTGGTCAGGTCGAAGCTGAAGTCGAACACCCGGGTCTTGTCCTCGGCCGCGACCGCGGACAGCAGCGCCGGCAGTTCCCCGCCGGCGCTCCAGAACACGAATCCGATCGCGAACAGCGCGCCGCCGAACATCACCAGCACCTGCACCACGTCGGTCCAGATCACCGCCTTGGAACCGCCGACCGTGGAATAGATGATGGTGAACACGCCCATCAGCAGGATCGACCAGACCACGTCCAGCCCGGTGATGGTGGCGACCGCCAGCGCCGGCAGGAACAGGATCACGCTCATCCGGCTGCCGATCTGCATGATGATGCACAGTGCGCTCGACAGCGTGCGGATGGCCGGGTGGAAGCGGGTCTCCAGGTAGGAGAACACGCTCATCAGGTCCAGCCGGCGCAGCAGCGGCACGATCCAGATGCCGACGAACACCAGGCCCAGCACCGCCATCAGGTTGTTGGTCATGTACTGCCAGTTGGTGTCGAACGCCTTGGCCGGGATGGCGATGTAGCTGATCGAGCTGGTGTTGGTGGCGTACAGGCTGATGCCGGCGATCCAGAACGGGATCGAGCGGCCGCCGACGAAGAAGTCGGCGGTGCTGGCGTTGCGGTCGCGCACATAGAAGTAGAAGCCCATGCCGAGCACGGCCGCGAGGTAGAGCGCGATCACCACCCAGTCCATGACGTGCAGCAGGTGCTGGCCCGAGTACAGGCGCGACTCGACGATGGCGCCGTCGTCGCGCTGCCACAGCAACCGCTCGCCGAGCAGCAGCCCGCGGGTGCCGGCCGGCGGCGAAGGCCAGTCGGACCAGGCATCGGTGATGACGTGGAACAGCCGCGGCCGGGGCCCGTCCGGCAGCTGCAGCAGGTAGGCGACGTGGGCCTGCCCCACCGGCGCGGCCTGGCCACGCGGCACCGGCGCATCGAGCCGGCCGCGCTGCGACCAGCCCCCGTCCGGGATCCAGCGCCACAGCGCGCCGGCCGCGTCGGTCAGGTACAGCGCCTGCTTCTGCGCCACCAGGCTGCCGGGCGCGGCGGCCGACGGCCACGCGTCCAGCGCCTGCCAGGCGCCCTCGCCGGCCAGCGGCCGGCTCCACAGCCGGTTGCGGCCCTCGCCATCCTGGCCCGCCACGTACAGCCTGCCCGCCAGCACCGCCGCCAGCGGCGCGCGCAGCGTTCCCGGCGGCAGGTCCAGTTCCCCCACCTGCAGGCCGTCGCCCTGCCAGGACACGGTTTCGATCCGTGCCAGCACGCCGCCGGCGCCAAGCAGGCGGACTTCCTGCGTGGCGTCCAGGATTTCGAGCCCGTCCGGCACCGCCGGATCGAACCTGCGCCACTGTCCCGCCCGCGGATCCAGCACCCACGCGCCCGACGCGTCCGTCGCCACCACGCGGCCGCCCAGCCGGGAGAGCACGGCCTGCGCCGCAGGCGGTGCCGGCAGTTCGCTGTCCACGGTCGAGACCACGTCGGAGGCCGCCGCCGGCAGGCACGCCGGCAGCCATGCCAGCAGGCACAGGCACCAGGCCGCGAGACACCTGCCGGCATGCGCCAGCGCGCGACCGGCGCTCACGCTTCACCCGCCATGGCCAGCAGCCGCTCGGCGCGGCGCAGGTAGGGCGGATCGACCATGCGCCCGTCCACCGAGAACGCCGCCTGCCCGCGCGCCGCGGCCTCGCGCGCGGCCGCCTTCACCCGGCGCGCCCATTCGAGCTCGCCGGCATCGGGCATGTAGATGCGGTTGGCCCAGGCCACCTGGCGCGGGTGGATGCAGCTCTTGCCGACGAAGCCCAGCCGCTGCGACATCCGCGCCTCGCGCTCGAACGCGGCCTCGCTGGTGTAGTCGGGATGGGCGCTGTCGCAGGCGTACACGCCGGCGGCCGCGGCCGCCATCGCCACCGTGTACATCGCCGCGCGCACATGCCCGGGCTCGTCGCGGGCGATGCCGTAGGGCTCGAACAGGTCGCCCAGGCCCAGCTGCAGCCCGGCCACGCGGGGGTGCGCCGCCGCGATCGCGGCGGCGGCGAGCAGCCCGCGCGGGGTCTCGATGTTGAGCAGCAGGCGCGGGCCGGCGGGCAGGCCCAGTTCGGCCTCGATCCGTTCGATCAGCGCCACCGCCTCCACGACCTGCTCCGGGGATTCAATGCGCGGCAGGTTCAGCAGGTCCACGCCGGCCCCGAGCAGCGCGCGCAGGTCGTGCACGAACTCGGCGCTGCCGGGCGGATTGGTGCGGACCACCGTGCACTTGCGGGCCACCACCCCGGCCTGCTCCCGCAGGAACCCGGCCACCGCCTCGCGCGCGCCGGCCTTGCGCTCCGCCGGCACGGAATCCTCCAGGTCGAACGACACCGCATCGGCCTCGCCCGCGTAGGCCTTGGCGAACAGTTCGGGACGGCTCCCGGGCACGAAGAGTTTGCTGCGCATGCCATCTCCCACCTTGGCGCTCCGGAGTGTGCCCGAGGACGGGGGAGATCAAAGCGGCTGCGTACAGGTTCAGAAGATAGTTTCGCTATCGTCTCGCCGCAGGACCGGTACGGTGTCGTCGCAGGGCCATGCCCCGGTCAGGCCGCGGCGGCGCGCGCTTCCACCTCGGCCAACAGCCGGTCCACGAGGGCGTCCACCCCGGCCTCGGCCTGGCGCAGCGAGGCCTGCAGGCGCCCGTCGGCGAACTCGTCGTACTCCACCGCCACCTGCCCGGCGCATTCGATGCCGATGTAGCGCAGCGGCGTGAGCACGCCCCGCTCGACGTGGTTGTCCGCCGCAAGGCGCCCGCCCGGTCCGTAGCCGTGATCGCCGCGGGACGAAAGCAGGACCACGCGCCTGCCCTGACCGGCCAGCAGCGGCCAGCAGGGCTCGCCGGCGCGGTTGCGGTCGAAGCCGAAGGTGCGGCCCACGCGCACGATGTTGTCGATCCAGGCCTTGAGCTGGGCCGGCATGCCGAAGTTGTACATGGGCACGCCGATCACGACGAGGTCGCTGGCCACCAGCTCGTCCACCAGCGCGTCGCTCTCGGCCAGCACCTCGTGCATCCACGGCTCGCGCCGCTGCGGCGGGGTGAAGGCGGCGTGGATCCAGCGGCCGCTGACCGGCGCCGGCGGGGCCTGGCCGACGTCCCGGTAGACCACGCGGTCGCCCGGGCGGGCGGCAAGCCAGCGGTCGATGAACCGGGCCGTGAGCCGGCGCGTGTGCGAGCCGTGCCGCTGCCGGTCGGAGCGCCCCGGACGGGCACTGGAATCGAGATGCAGTAAGCTGAGCATGGTTCACCTGTCCTGGAACGTGCCGGGATCGCCCGGCGCACGGCACCAGATTTGGACAGGCCCGCCCTCACTTCAAACGGTCTTTTCTCAGCGCATACATGAATTTGATTCATGGATAAGCGCCGCCTGCCACCGCTGGCCGCCCTGCGCGCCTTCGAAGCGGCGGCGCGCCGGCTGAGCTTCCGGGCCGCGGCCGGGGAACTGTCGCTGACCCCGACCGCGATCAGCCACCAGATCCGGCACCTGGAGGAGTGGCTGGGGCTGGCCCTGTTCGAGCGCCTGTCGCGCCGGGTGCGGCTGACCCCGGCGGGCGAACGGCTGTTCCCGGCGGTACGCGACGGCTTCGACGGCATCGCCCGCGCCGTGGCCGCGCTGCGCGCCGGGCGCGACCACCCCGCGGTCACGCTGAGCACCACCCGCGGGTTCGCCGCGCGCTGGCTGCTGCCGCGCCTGCCGGCACTGTCGGCGGCGGTGCCGGACGCC
>NICF_comb_assmDRAFT_10001708_pt1 | contig 17146 bp, 21 predicted proteins | sample NewIslPassag4_SG_FD_11279 | JGI IMG/M metagenome (IMG submission 11279) | reverse complement strand
CGGGCCGGCACAGCGCGCGGAGCTCTCGGCGGCGGTGCCGGTATCGCCAGAGCGCGCGGCGCGAGGGTAAGGGTTCGCGCGAAGTGCTTCTTCGCTGCCCCAGATATAGACCTCTCCACTCTTTGCTATTCACATCTTTCATGGTATCGTGTGCGCCATCAAGATGGGGGAGGTAGACCATGCTCGGAAGGAGTACGATACGGGAAATCGCGAGCGGGGTGATCGTCGCCGTGGTGGCATTCATTGCGTTGTTTTCGTCGACCAGCCCATCCGATGCGCACCCCGGGCACTACTGGAAGAAAATCTATCCCGACCGCTGGTATCAACAAGTTTCGGACACAGGAAGCTACGCCTCCTGGATGACCTTGTCGACTCACATTGATTACAACTGCGGTCCAGGCTGTCAGTCAAAGTGGCAGTTAGCTGCAACACAGGCAATGAATTCCTGGAATACTTTGCCGACTACGGTATATCTTGCCGACTATGGTTTTCACAACATCGACCACGACTTGTCCATCGTAATAACGGCAACCGGTTGCGATTACACTCACGCGGGATCGCACTGCACACAAGGTGCCGGAGTCTTAGGTCAAGCATATCTGAGGGATGAGGCACGACACGAGTGCGACCTGAATAAGCCTCCGTCCTACGGGGATTGCGACACACTCCACTCGCGTCCGAATACGTGGTGGTACGCAATCCTAGTCATTAACGATTATCAGTTCAGCGGAAAGTACAGCCAAGGTTGGTTTATGCAGGGCATTATTGCGCACGAGATCGGCCACGCTCTCTCACTCGACCACGAGACACTTTTTGATGGCCAATGCGGAATACCAGGAATGGCCAACCCGTCCATCATGGATTATGAATGTCTAGAGCTTTACCATAATAATGCACCTGTTTCTTGGGACGCTTGCGGTATCAATCATGCCTATTACGATCCTAACTGGGGGTACTCCGGATGCTAACAACCAAAATTACGAGATTGCGCCTGCCTATTATCCTCATCAGTAGCCTGGCGACCTTCGCTGCACTGATAGTCGCCTTCGCGAGGAACGATGCATCCTCTGATATCCCGCGCGACGACTTGAGCCGACAAACTATCTCTAGACAAGCTATTTCTGGTCATCCAGCTTCCTTCCGGTCAAGTGTTTCCCCCGTCCCAACGCAAGTGATCGGCCAGGCGTACTTCAATCTGCATGCCGTCAAGTCGCTCGCGAACCTGTTGGAGCTCACCCCGGACGTGGTCGTTGGAACCGTCGAGTCAGCCGAGATCTGGGGGAACCGCGATATACCGGGGGTCCCGAGGCCGGCCATCGAGGAGCAGACGCCGGCCTCAGACTGGCCACCGCCGGGCCACCCGAAGCATGGGCGACAAGGACCGGTGGAGTGGCCCGATGACGGCCGGCCGAACATCACGGTGTACCAGTTCCGAATCTCGGAGGTGCTGGCCAACGGCAGTAGCGACCGTCTGAACGCAGGGGACGTGATTCCCCTTTTCCAAAGCGGCGGGGTTAAAGATGGCGTTGCCTACGTGATCGAAGGCATTGAGCTGCTCCAGGTCGGCGAGACATACGTGCTGTTCATCCAGCGCCAGGGCACCATGGAATGGTATAGCGCGGCGCCGTACGGGCAGTACCGGCTCGACGGGCAGACGCTCATCGGCCCGGAGTACTGGGTGAACGCCGGTGTCGTGAAGGAACTCGCGGGGCGGTCGGTCGACGAAGTCCGGGCGATGGTGAGGGCCGCTTCCGCGGACTGAGCTTCGCGGCTGGGTTATTCCGGATGCTAGTAGTCAACAAACATGCAAGGGTAGCAATCGTGGCTGCCAGTGCTTCACTCACACTTGCCGCACTCTTGTTGTCGTTTGGGGATCCGGGTGATCAACACTCCTCAAGAGGTGCCAGTGATACGCAAATTGAAACACTGGCACCGATGTACTCGCAGACCGGCAAGAAGGGAAGTCTGTTGAGTGAGATATCGACCGTGGATGAATCCTCCGAGGTCGTTTTCGGCTCGGCCTACTGGTTTCCAGGCACCTATGAATCTCTCGCGGGACTCCTAGCAAGCACCCCTATTGTGGTTACCGGAACGGTAGAGTCGGCCGAGATCTGGGGGAATCGTGATGTACCCGGGGTACCGAGAGTCGAAATCGAGTCAGGTCCGCCACCTGATTTGCCGGAGACACATCCGAAGTACGGGAAGCAAGGTTCGCAATTTCCGCCAGACGATGACGGCCCGCCAAACATAACCGTCTATCGGTTTCGGATCTCCGAAGTGCTGGCAGACCGTAACGGCGACGATCTGGTGTCCGGACAGACGATATCCCTCTATCAGAACGGCGGCGTGAAGGACGGTGTGGCGTATACAGTGGAAGGGTTCGAGCTCTTCCAGGATGGCGAAAAGTACCTGCTCTTCCTCACGCGAAGTGGGACGATGGAGTGGTACGGCGCCCCTCCGTTCGGCCAGTTCAAACTCGACGGGCAGACGCTCATCGGCCCGGAGTACTGGGCGAACGCCGGTGTTGTGAAGGAACTCGCGGGGCGGTCGGTCGACGAGGTCCGAGTGATGATTCAGGCGGCCGCGAGGGACTGACCCCGTCGCGTTCGAGCACAAGAGAAAACGGCCGGTGCGAACTGCATCGGCCGTTCGTTGTTCGGTTTCGAATGGAGACTAGCCGACGCCGCCACCCGCGACGGTGAGGATGGCGCCGGTGGTGTAGCTCGACGCGTTGGAAGCAAAGTAGAGCGCTGCCCCGACGATCTCGTGCGGTTCGCCGCCACGGCCGAGGAAGATGTCGCGCTTCGCGCGCTCCTGGAACGCCTCCATGTCCCAGGCCTTCGAGATGTCGGTCAGGAAGGGGCCGGGCATGATGCAGTTCACGCGAACCTTCGGGCCGAAGGCATGGGCGAAGCCGACGGTCATCGCGTTGATGCCGGCCTTGGCGGCCGCGTAGGGGATGATGTGGGCGCGGGGATGCAGCGAGCCGGTGCTCGACACAAAGATGATCGAGCCGCCGTCGCCCTCGGCCATGCGCGTGCCCACGATCGCTGTGAGCCGGAACGGCCCCTTGAGGTTCACGTCGAGGACCTTGTCGTAGAGGGCCTCGGTCACATTGCTGACGTGGTCGTAGAGGGGCGACATGCCCGCGTTGTTCACGAGGATGTCGACCTTGCCGAACTCCTGGTAGGCGCGTTCCGCGAGCTGCTCGACCTGGTCCCATTCGCCGACGTGGCAGGCGACCGGGAGAGCCTTGCGGCCGGTGGTCTCGGTTACTTCCTTGGCGAGGGCCTCGCAGGCATCGAGCTTGCGGCTCGAGATCACGACATCGGCGCCGGCCTTCGCGAATGCGAGCACCATTTCACGCCCGAGGCCACGGCTGCCGCCGGTCACGAGCGCCACCTTGCCGCTCAGGTCGAAGAGCTGCCGAATCTCGTCCATCGTCACCTGTCCAAATCATGAAAGTCGCACCACGGATTCGGCGCGCCGTCCGGATCCTACGGGATTTTCAGTTCAGCCGCCTGCACGGTTATGGCGGAGCCATCAATCATCGCCGGCGCGCGTTGCGACGGGCGGATGGGCGCCGGTAGTGTCGAAGTGGGAGGTGGACCATGGCCGAAGGACTGCTCTTGCTGCATGCGTTCCCGCTGGACCACACGATGTGGGACCCACAGGTGAAGGCGTTCGAGCGGGTGCTGCCGGTGGTAACGCCCGACTTCCCCGGGTTCGGCGGTTCGCCGATCGTGGAATCGCCCACCATTGACATGGCAGCGGACTTCGCCGCGGAAGCGCTGCGAGCCGCGAACGTGGACCGGGCGGTCGTGTGTGGACTCTCGATGGGTGGCTATGTGGCGCTTTCGTTCTGGCGGCGGCACCGGGAGATGGTGGCCGGGCTGGTGTTCGCGAACACACGCGCAGCCGCAGACGACGAGGCAGGCAGGGAGCGGCGGCTCGCGCTGGCCGCCCGGCTTCGCAGCGAAGGGCAACAGTTCCTCGCGAGCGACCCGCCGGCGTTGTTGTCGTCGAACGCACCCGGGGAACTGACGACGTGGGTGAAGAACTGCATTTCGATGCAGCCGGCCGAGGCCATCGCGGGTGCCTCGGAGGCGATGGCGAACCGTCCTGACTCCACGCCCGACCTCGCCGGCATCAGCGTGCCGACGCTCGTCATCACCAGCGCCGAGGACACGCTCATCCCTCCGGACCTGACGCGAGCGATGGCCGAGGCGACGCCGAATGCGCGGTTCGAAATCATCGAACGGGCGGGACACCTTTCGAACATGGAGGCGCCGGAGCGGTTCAACGAGCTGCTGCGCGAACACCTGGTGCGCGTCGGGTTCGTGAAAGAGCACATGCCGCACGGGGTTCGCACCGGACCGAACGTTGGATGATGCGGCAAGCGCGGGGGCGCGGTACGATGAGCGGGTAGGCGCCCGTAGCTCAGTGGATAGAGCGCTTGCCTCCGGAGCAAGAGGTCGCAGGTTCGAATCCTGCCGGGCGTACCACGGGGAACGGCATAGCGCAGTGACACCGGCCTTTCGGCCGGTGTTTTCGTGTCCGGGTCAGGCGGTAACGGGGGTCTGCGCCGGCGACGCGTCGGGCGCCCCGGTCCCGGGGCCCGGCTTGATGGCCCGCATCCAGATGTATGCCTCTTCGAGCCCAACCAGCGGCCCCCAGAACCGCTCGCAGTAGTACTGCGCGCGCTCACTGCGATTCGCCAATGCATCGACGATCCGCCCGACGAGGCGGCGGGCCCTGCCGGGGATGAACGTGTCGGCGTTCATGTTGAAGGTCAGGCGCTGGTGGACGATGCGGAACTTGGCGGGGTGGTAGTAGCCGAACGTCTTGCCGTCGAACGTATTGGGGTCGAAGTAGTCGAAGGTATCGAGGAAGACGCCGCGCCGGTGGGTCGGGTCCTTCCAGATAACGAACGGCGTACTGGCGTGCGGGAAGCGGAAGTGCACCAGCGCATCTGGCTTGCAGACGCGCCAGATTTCGCCCATGAAGCCCATGAGGTCGTCGACGTGCTCGACCAGGTGCGACGCATAGACTTCGTCGACCGAGTTGTCCCGGAAGGGGAGGGGCCGGGTCACATCGGCGATGATGTCCACGCCCGGGATGCGGGCGATATCGAGGCCGAGCGCACCGGGCTTCTTCCGCGAGCCGCAACCGAGGTCGATGACCACTCGTTCGGGCATGGCGGAAGGATACGGATCGCGAGGGGCTATTGCACACTCCCGTGGCCACGGGCCATGCGTGACCGCCGTTCGAGGACATCGGTGAGGGTTTCGCCGACCGCGCGCTCGAGCTGGGCAATATGCTCAGCGTCATGCTGCACCCACTCGCGAACCAGGTCCTCCACGGTGAACAGCGCGCCATCGCGACGGCCCGCACGCTGCCAGTCCCCGGGCTCAAGCATCCGCAGGATGGCGAGGCTGGCCTGGCGCTGCAGGGCGAAGTCGGCGAGCAGGTGATCTTTGCGGTCGCGCGAACGGTTGCGAGCCGGCTCCCATTCACCGCCCCGGAGGAACCGGAGTTCCGGCGTGTCCTCGGCGAGCATGCGTTCGAGCGCCAACCGCATGCAGAGGTACTCGTCGTCGCGAAGGTGGGCGACGATGACCTGCGGCGACCACTCGCCATCGGAAGGCGGCGAGGTGAAGACGGCCTCCGGGCAATCGGCGAGCAGGTGGGCGACCGTCGTTGGCGTCCGGGAGAGCCGGGTAAGAAGCTCGTGGTCCATTAATCGGAGTATAGGCGGGCCGCCGCCGCGTGCGGTGCTGCGATGGGCGCAAGGGGACGGCAGCGGCGCCGGGCGCATCGATACTCTTTTTCGCTGTATTGCATGCGTGAATGAGCGGAGCTTTGCCCATTCGAACACGAGAGATATGTCAAATTGAAACCTCTGGTCTCGCTTCTCGTTAACGGTTAAGCTGGAAAGGAACGGTCTGCGCTCGCGCCGGGGTTACGGTTTTGTCATACTTGACAAGTGGCCCTGCGGCGTCAATTTACGGACGTTTTACATCTGAACCGGTTCCAAGCCCGGGTGTCGGGCGTTATTACCGATGCACGTACCCGCGGCCGTTGTTACGGTATTTGCTACGTCCGGATGGATTCGCGGTCAGCCGGCACCTGACCGCCCGGGAGGAGAGGTATGAGCCTCATTCGCAATAAAGCGCTCGCCGTCGTGATCGCGACGTTCGGTTTGGCCGCGGTCCTCGGTGGCTCGCTGGGAATGGTGGCAGCTCAGACCCGCCAGCCCACTGAACTGACAGAAGGCATGAACCTTATCTCCAGCCCCCGCAGGTCGATCTCGGTGGAAGACTTCATGGCCTGCGTCGACAAGGACGGCTGGATTGGTCTCTACCGTTGGGACAGCCGCTCGGAGCAGGAGGGTGGCCAGCGCTGGCTGCACTACCTGAACGGTGTTCCCGCATATGTGAACGACCCGCGGGTGAACGGCATGCACGAAATCCCGCCCTACGAAGGCCTGGTCCTCATCACGACGAGGGCCTTTAATACGTACTTCAAGCAGTCGCCGACCGACACCTGCCCGTAAGTCGAACGTTCGGAGACGCACCAGGGCCCCGTGAAACCGCGGGGCCTTTCGTTTGCCCGAGATCGTGCGTTCGGGCCTTCGCGACTAGAATGGTTCGGTAAACACGGAGGAAGGCCATGGGGATCGCCATTCGGCTGCGCCGCGAGCACCTGGACGCGATGATCGCCCACGCGCTCGAAGACGCACCGATCGAGTGCTGCGGAATCCTGGGGGGAGTGGACGGCGAGGTGCGAGCGGTGCGCCGCGCGAAGAACATCGAGGCGAGCCCCTACCGTTTCCGCATCGACCCGCTCGAAACGGCGAAGATCGAGCGCGAGTTCGACAGCCAGGGCCTCGGAATGGTGGGCTTCTACCATTCGCACACAGGCAGCGAACCGGTGCCGAGCCCCACGGATATCCGCCAGATGGGCCCGCTGTTCGGTCCTCCGTTCGTGCATTTCGTGATCGGCGTGGCCGACCGCGAGAATCCTATCGCGCGCGTGTGGTACATCGAGGGCGGCGACCGCATCGAGCAGCAATACGAGCTCATCGATTAGCCGGGGAACCGACATCGACGCTGGAACAGGACCGCTTCGCCGCTCGTACCGGGCGCCAGTTCTCGACATCCGCGAGCATCGCTTCACGTGGGGCGAACGTACCTACGTGATGGGCATCGTCAACGTGACGCCCGATTCGTTCAGTGGCGACGGGCTCGCGGGGAACCCGGCGGCTGCGGCGGAACAGGCTCGCCGCTTCGAAGCCCAGGGCGCGGACATCATCGACATTGGCGCGGAATCGAGCCGCCCCGGGGCCCAGCCACTGGAGCCGAGGGAAGAGCTCGAGCGGCTGCTCCCGGCGCTTGAAGCGGTACGAGCAGCAACGAATCTGCCCCTCTCGGTGGACACATACCATGCGGACGTCGCCGAGGCAGCGCTCGCGGCGGGCGCCGATATGGTGAACGACATCTGGGGACTTCGGCACGACCCGCGGATGGCCGAGGTGGTCGCACGGGCAGGCGTGCCGCTGGTGGCGATGCACAACCAGCGCGGCAGGGAGCACCACGACGTCATCGGCGACATTCGCGCAGGATTCGAAGCCACGCTCGAAATTGGACGGGAAGCCGGCATCCCCGCCGAACACATCATCCTCGACCCGGGCTTCGGGTTCGGGTGGACGGAGCATCAGAACCTGGAGATGATCCGCCGCCTGCCCGAACTCTGGGACCTCGAACTGCCGCTCCTGGTCGGTCCCTCGCGGAAGTCGACCATCGGCCGGGTGCTCGACCTGCCGGTTCACGAGCGGGTCGAGGGGACGGGCGCCGTCGTGGCTGTCTCGATCGCGAAAGGCGCGGATATTGTCCGTGTGCACGACGTGCGTGAAATGGTGCGGGTCGTGAAAGTGGCCGACGCCGTTGTCCGCGCAACCCTGGACCCGGGGAGGAGCCTGCCGTGACCCTGGTTGCCATCGCGCTCGGATCAAACCTGGGCGACCGCGTGGCGAACCTGCGAGCAGCGGTGCGGCTGCTCGGGGAACAAGGGATTCGGCCTCTTCGTACCTCGTCGATATGGGAGACCGAGCCGATTCCCGCGGACCAGCCCGCGTTCCTGAACGCGGCGCTCACCGCGGAGACGGAGGCAGAGCCACTCGATGTGCTGCGAAGGCTCAAGGGAATCGAGGCCGCGATGGGGCGGCGCCCGGAACGCCGTTGGGGGCCACGCCCCATCGATCTCGACCTGCTCTTCTATGGCGATACGACGGTCGACACGCCGGAGCTCACGGTGCCCCATCCCCGCATCCCCGAACGGGCGTTCGTACTGGCGCCGCTGGCGGAGGCGTGGCCCGGCGAACTGCCGGTACTCGCCCGGCGGGCAGTGGACATCCTCCATGAGCTGCCGCCGGGTGGAGTTGAGCGCATGGGGTACACGCTCGATCCGGGTGTGAATTTGTCGCGGTGACCTCCCTTCGCGGGTCCGCGAGCGGCAGCCACACTGGTACGCTTAGTCCATGCCCGAGCGTTTCCGGAACCAGCGGCCCTGCCCCCTCTGTAACCACACGACGTACGTCGCGCTCCCTTCGCCAAAGTTGAGCCACCTGTGGCGATGCGCCTACTGCGACCTCGTGTCGGTTCGGCGGTTGCCTGCACCGGAGGAGCTCCACGCCGTGTACGGCGAGGCGTACTTCCGAAACTCCCGTTCGGAGGAGAGCGGCTACGAGGACTACGAGCGCGACCGGTACTGCATCGTGAAAACGGCGCAGCGGCGGCTCGACACGCTCGAGCGGTATGCCGGGGAACGGGGACGGCTGCTCGATGTCGGATGCGCCCTGGGGTTTTTCGCCGACACCGCCCGCCAGCGGGGGTGGCAGGCCGAAGGCATCGACATTTCACAGCACGCGGTGGATTACGCCAGGGAACACCTTGGATTGCCCGCCAGGAAGGGCGTCCTTGCAGAAGCCGGGTACGAACCCGAGAGCTTCGACGCCATCACGATGTTCGACGTTATCGAACATGTGCTCGACCCGGTGGCGGAGCTGCGACTCGTTCGCCGGCTGCTGAAGCCCGGGGGCGTGGTCATGCTTTCGACGCCGGACATTGGGAGCATCGTGGCGCGCATCACCGGGCCACGGTGGATGGGCTACAAGCTGGCCGAGGAGCACCTGTACTACTTCAACCGCAAGACCATCACGCTGGCGCTCGACCACGCAGGGTTCGACGTGCTGGAGGTCAAGCCCATCGGGAAGGATGTGTCGCTCGACTTCTTCGCGAAGCGGCTGCGCCTGTACGCGCCGCCCATCGCGGCCGCGCTCGGGTGGGCGGTGAACAAGGCCAGGCTGGGCCGGGCGAGCGTGTATGCGAACCCGCGCGACATTCTTGGCGTGGTTGCCCGGCGCAGCGGCTAGGTTCGCCGGTAGCGCAGGTAGATCTCGCTCGTTTCCTCGTTCGGCACAGCGGAGACGAGCTCCAGCCGCGGCAGCTGGTCGCGGGTGAAAGCGGACGAGCCCTCCACGGCCGTCAGTGTTTCGCGGCCGCCCACGATCACCGGCCCGAGCGTCAGGAAGAATTCGTCGACGAACCCCTGGCGCCAGAGTTCGGCGTTCAGGGTTGGGCCGCCTTCAACCAGCAGCACGCTGGCGCCGAGTTCCTCGCGCATGTGACGCAGCATCGCGCCCACCTCGTCGCCCGCAGGGAGCACCACGCACCGGCGGCCAGTGGCTTCGATGTCGCGCCGGCGCTCTTCGGGCGTCACCGAGGAGATATAAACGACCGCCTCGAAGTCGCGGGCGGTGAAGAAGGCGCGGTCGAGCGGCAACACACCGGAACGCGAGATGACCGCGGCAATGGGCTTCGGGCGCTTGCCGCGAGAGACGCGGAGCCGCTCGAGCGCTTCGTCGCCGAGGCGGGACGAGGTTCCGCTTGCGCGCAGGGTAGATGCGCCGTTGATGACGACGTCCGCATGAACCCGGAGCTCGCGCATGAGGCGCTGGTCGACCTTCGACCCGATGCCCTGCTCGGTTCCTTCGACCACGACCTTGCCGTCGGCCGACATGACCATGTTCATGATCACGTAGGGCCGGCCTTCGGGAGGCGGTGGAAAGTCGAGCCAGGTGTAGTCGGGTTTCGGCACAGGGTCTCTCCGTTTACGGCGCCTCAAAAGAAGCGGCGGGCGATATAGGCAAGCAAACTGAGCACCACCGACACGATGATCATGGTGGTGATGGGAACGTAGACGCGGACGTTGTCCGATTCGTAACGGATGTCGCCGGGGAGGCGGCCGAACCACGACAGGGCGCCGGTCATGACAAGGAGCCCGACGACGACCGCCACGGCGCCAAGCACAACGATCAGGATTCCGGCTGAGCGTTCATCCATCGCGGGTTCGTTCTTCCCTTGCGGTTAGTCTGCGGGCAGCCCTTCTTCCAGGCGGCGTGCAACCAGCCGCTGTGCCGCCCGTTCAGTGGAGATGCCTTCGGCCTCGGCCATGCCGAAGATTTCGCGCAACGTGTCGCCGATGCCTTCGAGGCGCTGCTCCAGGTGGTGCTGGCTCCAGTGGAGTTGTTCGAGCCCCAGGCCATGCATGACCCCGCCGGCATTTGCCACGTAGTCGGGTGCGTAGAGGATGTTGTGTTTCGCGAACAGGTCAGCGTCTTCGTCGCGAAGGAGCTGATTGTTCGCCGCGCCGCAGACCACCCGGCATCGGAGCAGCGGGATGGTCTCGGAGGAGAGGACACCACCAAGCGCGCACGGGGCGAGTACATCGCACGGGGTGGTGAGGGCCTCGCCGGGCGGCACGGCTGTTGCGCCAAGGTCGCGGCAGGCGGCCTCGACCGCGGCTTCGTTGATATCGGTCACGAGGAGCCGGGCGCCGGCACGGGCGAGGTGCTCGGCGAGCCGCCGTCCGACGTCGCCGACGCCCTGGACGAGCACGGTTCGCCCTGCGACGTCAGCAGAGCCGGTCGCGTGTTCGAGGGATGCCCGGATGGCCGCGAACACGCCAAGCGCGGTAGCGGGAGCCGTGTTCCCGGAACCCCCATTTGCCACGCTTCTACCAAACACGTACCGAGTCCGTTCGGAAATGATGTCCATATCCGCCTCGCCGGTGTTCACGTCCGGGGCGGTGAGATAGGAGCCGCCGAGCGAATCGACGAGGGCGGCGTAGCGGAGCAGGAGTTCGCGACGGGCTTCGCCGCTCGGGATCTCCTCGACGGCGATGACCGCCTTGCCGCCGCCATAGGGCATGCCGGCCGCCGCAAGCTTCCGGGTCATCGCCGATGAGAGCCGATGGACGTCGCGCAGGGCATCTGCAGGGGTCGGATAGACCTTCATGCGGGTGCCGCCGGTGGCCGGCCCAAGGCGCGTGGAGTGAACACCGATGAAGATCCATGCACGGGCCGCGGCGTCGTAGCGAATCACCGTGCTTTCGCCGTCCCAGGCCTGCAGCAGCTCCTCGAACATGCGGATTACTCCGAAGTGTGTGGTACTACTGTACCCCGGCTCGAAGGGCGGCAGGGCCGAGAGGCGCGGGTACCGTTCGAGTGGCACACGCTTGATAGGGGCGGCTCCGTAGCGCGCAGCGGCACGCAACCTCAGGCGGGCGGCAGGTCGGTGGCAGGATCGAAGCTGCGGTAGTAGCAGCTGTCGTGGCCGGTGTGACAGGTGGGCCCCTGCGGACGCGCCTTCACGAGAAGCGAATTCGCCTCGCAGTTCTTGGAGATGCTCACGAGATCGAGGTAGTTGCCGCTGGTGGCACCCTTTTCCCAGAGTTCGCCGCGGCTTCGGCTCCAGAAGGTGACGTGCCCGGTGCGATAGGTGTGCTCGATCGACTCGCGGTTCATCCACGCAAGCACGAGCACTTCGCCGGTGTCGGCGTGCTGGACCACGGCGGGGATGAGTCCCTTCTCGTCAAACCGGATCACGTTTTCTTCTGCCATGCAAGAAGCATATCGGGCGCGAGCACCGGCCGGACAGCGAACGGCCGTGGCATTGACCCCGGCTGGATACTTGTCGGGCGGGCTACCTGTGACCAGACGTCACCGGGAGGTGCGTGATGTCACGGTATCTCGTCGTTGCCCACCAGACCGGGGGAAGCCCGGAACTCCGGCGCGAAATTGAACGCCGCCTGCGCGATGAGCCGAATGCGGAGTTCTCGGTCCTGGTGCCGGCCACGCCGGTTTCGCACCTGTTCACATGGGACGACCGCGAAACCGCGGAGGTGGCCGAGGAGAACCTCCGGCGAATCGCCGACATGATCACCGCGGCAGGAGGCGTCGTTGTGCGTGAGGTTGTGGGCGCGCGCGACCCGCTCGACGCGATCAGCGACGAAATGCGCGAAGGCCCGGAGTACGACGGGATCATCATCAGCACATTCCCGCAGGGCATTTCGCGATGGCTCAAGCTGGACCTGGTGAACCAGGCACGCAAGCGCACGGGGCTGCCGGTGATGCACGTCGTGAGCCAGCCCCAGCGAGCGTCGGGGGCCCGGCGGGCAGCAGCGCCGAAACCGGTGGCCGCGGAAGCTCGCGTCCCCGAGCAAGAGGCGGCAGCACCTGCCGACCGCGACCCCTTCGAAATCGTCAGCGGCGAAGTACAGGAACGCCGCGGCTTCCTCGACGAGGAGGACATCGCCGGGCTCGAACTCCCGGACTTCCCGTCGCTCCCGTTGCCCGCGAAGGCGCGGGACGCCTGGGCACGCATCGACCGCGAGGAGAACGTTTCGAACCTGTTCCGCGTGCTGCGAACCACGCCAGCGCTGCTCGGCCCGTACCTCGAGATGCTCCACGCGCTGTGGAACGAGAGCGGGCTCGATCCACAGATCCGGGAGCTGGTCATCCTCCGAACGGCGGCCCTGTCCGGGAGCGAGTACCTGTGGAACAACCACGTGCGCGTGGCGCGCGAACTGGGCATCAGCGACGTGCGCATCGCGGCGGTGAACCGCTGGAAGTCCAGCGAAACCGCACACTTCGACGACCGGGAGCGCGCAGTATTCGCCTTCGTCGATGCGCTGGCCCACCCGGGCGGGGACACGCGCCACTTCCGCCGGCTGGTCGCGCGCTACCTCTCCAACGAGGCCATCATCGGACTGGAGATGCTCGCCGGCTTCTACCGAATGACGGCGAACATCACGATCGCCGAGATGGTGGAGCCCGAAACGCCGTTCGTCGGCTGGGAGCTGTATGGGAGCTAGAGGCGAACGGGAATCCCGGCCGCGGCGAGGTACTCCTTCACTTCGCGGATGGAGTAGGTGCCGAAGTGGAATATGCTCGCGGCCAGCACCGCGTCGGCCTTGCCGGTGGTGAGCGCCTCGGCCATGTGTTGGGGGCCACCGGCGCCGCCTGATGCGATAACCGGGATGGTCACGGCTTCGCTGATGGCGCGCAGGAGCTCGATATCGTAGCCCTTCTGGTGGCCGTCGGTATCCATGCTCGTGACGAGCAGTTCGCCCGCGCCACGCTCCGCGCATTCGCGCGCCCATTCCACGGCGTCCATGCCGGTGGGGTTCCGGCCACCATGCGTGAAGACCTCCCATCGCGCGGGCTCGCCTTCGACACGGCGGGCATCGATCGCGACGACGATGCACTGGCTCCCGAAGCGATAGGCGCCTTCGTTGATGAGGTCGGGCGTCTGCACGGCGGACGTATTGATGCTGACCTTGTCGGCGCCAACTTCGAGCATCAGCTTCATGTCCTGGACCGTGCGAATCCCACCACCGACGGTGAGGGGAATGAACACCTGGTCGGCAACCGCGGCCACCATGTCGTAGGTGGTGGCGCGGTTTTCTGCGGAGGCGGTGATGTCGAGGAAGACGAGTTCGTCCGCGCCTTCACGGTCGTAGAGGCGCGCGAGCTCGACGGGATCGCCGGCGTCGCGCAGTTCGACGAACGAGACGCCCTTGACTACCCGGCCGCGGTCAACGTCGAAACAGGGAATGATTCGGCGAGTCAGCACAGCGCCATTGTCGAGGGCGTCTCGTTCACTGTCGATTACGCGGGCAGCTTGAGTTCGCTCGAATGGCCAGGGAAGAGCCGCGCGCCGGGCTGGAGGCGGGCTCGCGCCGCGTTTGCGGCGATGGCCGCCTGGGCGAACCCGGTGACGATCAGGTTCAGCGGCTCTGAACCTTCGACCGCCGCGACGTCGCCTGCCGCATACACGCCGGGGAGATTCGTCTCCATGAACCCGTCGACGCGGATGTGCCGGGAATCGGCCATGCTCAGGCCCCAGGAGAGCACCGGGCCCAGGGCCGCCTTGAACCCGATGTTCACGAGGATGGCGTCGACTTCGAGGTCGCGTTCCTCGCCCGTGCGGTTGTTGAAGATGGTGGCACCGGTGACGCGGCCGTCCTCCCCATGCACGCGCTTGAGTTCCCACGGCACGAGGATAGGAATGCCGGTGAGGCGGAGCGCAGCGAGGCTCGCTTCGTGCGCGCGGAAACCCTCGCGGCGGTGGATGAGCGTGATCTCGGAAGCCCAGTCTCTGAGGTTGAGACACCAGTCGACCGCGGTGTCGCCCCCGCCGATGATGAGCAGCCGCTTCTTTCGGAGGACGTTCTTGTCCTTCACGAAGTAGTAGACGCCGTTGCCCTCGAATTCGGCCATGCCGGGCCGGTCGAGCTTGTTCGGGACGAAGGCCCCAACGCCCGTGGCGATGAGCACGGTTCGGCTGTAGTGCGTCTCGGTCACCGTCCCCAGCCGCCAGACCTCTTCATCACCAACAGTTGCGCGGGTGAGCGTTTCAATGCGCTGGCCGTAGACGAACGTGGGGGCGAACATGCTCGCCTGCTCGACGAGCAGCCGGACGAGGTCCTTCGCGAGGATCTTCGGGTGGCCGGGAACGTCGTAGATGTACTTCTCGGGATAGAGAACGGCGAGCTGGCCGCCGGGTTCGGGCAGGGCGTCGATGACCTTGGTTTTCATCTCCCGGAGCCCTGCGTAGAAGGCTGCAAAGAGACCGGCGGGCCCTGCCCCGATGACAGTGAAGTCGTAGATCTCGGGGACGCTGTTCATGGGTCCAGTGTGGCAGCCCCGCGCGGTTGCTCGCATCGGACGGATGGGTCCGTGACGCGTGGCCAAAGCGCGCAATCGCGCCGTCAGGGGCGGGACGAAGCTTCGGAGCGAAACTCGGCAACAGCGGCCGCGAGGTCGATGGCGCCTTCGTAGAGCGCGCGGCCAACGATCGCGCCTTCGCAGCCCGCCTGGGCGAGCTGGCGCAGGTGCTCGATGCTGGTGACGCCGCCCGACGCCACAACGGGAACATCAACCGCCTGCACCATCTCGCGCATCGCGTCGATGTTCGGGCCCGAAAGCGCCCCGTCGCGCGAGATGTCGGTGTACATGAGCCGGGGAACACCGCGCTCCACCATCTCGCGGGCGAGATCGAGCGCGCGGACGCCACTGCCCTTGAGCCACCCGTCGGTCATCACTTCGCCGTTGCGCGCGTCGATGGAGACAACGATGCGGCCCGGGAAGCGCGCACAGGCTTCGCGGACGAGGTCGGGGGCACGAACAGCGGCGCTCCCGAGTTGCACGCGACCCGCACCGTATGCCAGCGCCGCTTCAATTGCTTCGAGCGTGCGAATGCCGCCAGACACTTCGACCGGGATGGTCACAGCGCGGCAAATGGCAGCCATGACGTCGTGGTTCACCGGCAGGCCTTCCTTCGCGCCATCGAGGTCGACAACGTGAATCAAGGCAGCGCCAGCCTGCTCCCAGCCGCGGGCGACGCTGACCGGGTCGTCGGAATAGCGGGTTTCGCGGTTGTAGTCGCCCTGCACGAGCCGCACGCAGCGGCCGCCGCGAAGGTCGATGGCGGGGATAACCTGGAACGTCATGCGAGCGCGGACCTGGATTCGCCGGCGGGCATGCCGTTGCGCGCCCAGCGGAGGAAGTTCGCGTAGATGCGCAGGCCGTTGTCGCCGCTCTTCTCCGGGTGGAACTGGGTCGCAAGGACGTTGTCGCGCGCGACGACCGAGGGGAAGCGAACCCCGTATTCGGTCATGCCGAGCGCAAGGCCGGGGTCGGACGGCGACGGGTAGAAGCTATGGACGAAATAGAACGAGCTCCCCGAAGGGATGCCCTCGATGAGCGGGTGTTCGCGAACCCATTCGGCGTTGTTCCAGCCCATGTGTGGAACTTTGAGGCCCTGGCCGGGGAAACGGAGGATCTTGCCGGGAAATACGCCAAGGCACTCCTGCCCGCCACCCTCTTCGGACCACTCGAACAGCGCCTGGAGGCCCATGCAGACGCCGAGGAACGGGCGTCCCTGCTCGATGTACCGCAGGATGGGCTCGATGAGGCCACGCGAACGGAGGTTGCTCATGGTGTCGGCGGCAGCGCCAACACCGGGAAGGATGAGCGCCACCGCTGTGTCGATGTCGTCCGGGTCGGACGAAACCACCGGTGTTCCGTCGACGTGTGCGATCGCGCGGGCAACGCTTCGGAGATTGCCCGCACCGTAATCGACGATGACAACCGGCCCACTCACGAAGCCAGAATACCATGCCGTCCCCTACAGCCACGGGGCCGAAACACGAGCGCAACCACCGGGGTGACACCGGCGTTCGGAAACCAGAGGGACCGCCGTATACTGCGAGGTCGGATGGAAATCGGGAACCAGTACGAGGCCCGGCTGCGGAGCGAGGAGCTCCGTTCGCTGATCAACTACCACAACTACCGGTACTACGTGCTCGACTCGCCCGAGATTTCGGACGCCGAGTACGACGAGCTCATGAACGAGCTCCGGGCGATCGAGGCGAAATACCCGGAACTGATCACCCCTGATTCACCGACCCAGCGTGTGGGCGCGGCCCCCGTCGAGGCGTTCGGGGTTGTCGAACACCGGGTCCCATTGCTCAGCCTCTCGAACGCGTTCAGCGAGGAGGATGTGCTCGCGTGGCACCGGCGCGCAGCTGCCGGCCTCGGCCGCGACACCTTCGCCATCGTCACCGAGCCGAAGATCGACGGCCTTGCCGTAGCGCTGGTCTACGAGAACGGCCGGTTCGTGCAGGGCGCGACCCGCGGCGACGGCCGCCACGGCGAGAACATCACCGCGAACCTTCGCACGATTAAGACGGTACCGCTTTCCCTGAAGGGTAAGGTTCCCGAGCGGTTCGAAGTCCGTGG
>NICF_comb_assmDRAFT_10001703_pt1 | contig 17159 bp, 12 predicted proteins | sample NewIslPassag4_SG_FD_11279 | JGI IMG/M metagenome (IMG submission 11279) | reverse complement strand
GCCTCGATGCCGGCGGGCTCGCCTCCCTGCTCCTCAGCCAGCGCAGCGTGCTCCAGAAGGTCGGCCTCGACGAACGGATCACGAGTGCGCTCGGCTTTGGCAGCATTGACACCTTGCTCGGAAGCACGCCGGAGGCAACACGCGCACGCGTCTCCGAGTCCGGGACGGTCCGGCCGGAACCGATGACCGGAAACACGCGCCCGCACGCAGATCCGGTGGCGAAAAGCACGCGCGCCTTTCCGGAACCGCCTCCGGAGTCAGCCCGCAGGCGAAGCATGCTGCCGTGGGCAATCGGCCTCGCCGTCGCCGTTCTGGGCCTCGCGTTCCTGCTGAATCGCTCCATGCAGGACCGCGACATGCGCACGACCACCGCGGCCACGGCATCGGAAGACCGTACGACAGAAACGGCAACACGGCTTCGCGTCGCTTCATTACCGGCACAGGTCCATTTCGAACCGGGCGAAGCAAACATCGACAACACGGACAGGCAGACACTCGCCGAGGTGGCCCGTTCTGCACGGGCGAGCGGCACATCGCTGGTGTTAACCGGCTACACCGATCAGATCGGCGATACGCAGCAGAATCTGGAACTGGCCAAGAACCGCGCCGACGCGGTGCGCGAGGCACTGGTGGCGGAAGGGCTGTCCGAATCCAGCATCCAGATGAAGGCGCCGGAGTTCGTCACCGGAAGCGGCTCTGCCGAGGAAGCGCGGCGCGTCGAGATTACCGCGGCCGAATGATCACGGGAGTGCGCTTGTTGCGCGCACAGAGCGTCTCGACCCACTCGCACAGCGCGGCGAGCATCAGCCGGCAACCGCTCGAACGCCTCTCGAGCGCGCGTCGCTTCGCCTTCGTGCCAGAGTACGGCTTCCTCGATGCTTCGGGCCCGGCCGTCGTTGAGAAGGCGAAGTGGCTGGCCGCTCGAAACGGCAGCCTGCATGCCCCACAGCAGCGCCGTCCGCCACGGGCACCGCATGAAGCTGCTGGAATCGCACGACCGCATCGAAAAGCGATGGTTCGACTTCAGGAACGCCGCCTGACGGCGAGGTCCGGCCGCGATGCGCTTCTTTGCCGCAGTCCGCGCCCGGAATCAGCGTGGTGCTCTGATCCATCTCACTGGCGAACGTGCTCGCCATCTGTGACGCGACACTCGATTCGGTCGCCTGCCATCCGAAGCGGCCGAGCACGCGATCCTCGCCCACGCCGATCAACGCTCGAGCACCGAGAACACCGCGACCCTTTGGGCGGGTATCCGCGTTCACCGCGAGGATCTCGGCGAGCGGAACGCGCTCGAGCAGTCCCGCACCCTGCATTGGGGGCGCCGTCCTGGGCATCAGCACGATGGATGCCGGCAGAAGTACCTCCAACGGCAGCATCACTTCATAACGGGGATTCCGCAGATCGACCCGAGTACCGTCCGACAACACTCTCGTGCGGCTCTCATACCGGATCGTTACCGATGCTTCCGGCTTGAAACCGCCGATCGCCGGGGGTATTGAGAACGAATCCGTAGTCCGCGGTGCCGCGTCGAATGCTTCCGCCGGGCTGCAGCACGCCAAGCAGGAGAACGAGATCCGTCGGTGCAATCCCTTCGTTGACCGGACCACGCCCGCGGCGGCGACTGTTGTGGCAGGCGTCGCACGATGGAGCGTTGAAAACCGGCCCCAGCCCGTCACGCCGGCCCGCAGGCTCGTTCGCCGGGCTCCACCGGTTATTGAAAACCGCATTCCCCAGAGAGAACGCTGCGCTCTCTGCCGTCGCGAGCTCCCGCCAGGATCGCGGCTGGCGCGTTCTCCTGCACGACGCGCTCCCTTCCTGCGCCGTCTGACCTCTGAGCGCGAGCGGCAGAAGCCCCATGGCCAGCGCGCATGCGACAGCGGCGGTTCGCCGCTTCATTGCAGCCGCTTCAGGGGGCGTCGCCGGCATCGACTCGCGTGACAGCAATCAGGACTTCCCGCGCCGCAGCGCCGCTGAGCTGAACCGTCATGTCGCCGCGGCTCAGCTCGTACTCCACGATCTTGTGCGGCCGCTCACATCCTCGCCGCCCCTGAAAGTCGCGGGAGCTGATTGCGCTCGAGCCGTCCACGACATCGATCCAGTGTCCGCTGGTGATCGAGACGCGATAGCGTCCCGGCCGAGCGGCGTGAAAACGCACGAGGCCCGCATGCGCGCCGTCATCGAGCGTGGGCTTCTCCGGCGTCACGGCGAAGCTGACGGTGGATTGAGGCGCCAGCCGGAGCCGGTACAGTTTTCCGACCTGCAGCATTGGAACACCGACATCCGCCTTCGTCGCGCCGGAGACCGGCTTCGGCGTCTGCTTCATCACGGCCAGCTCCTGCGACACGTCCCATGTGAACCGCGTGCAGGGATCGGAATCCGCGGCATCCGCCGCCGCGGCCACCGCGGCCGACATCGAGCACAACAGCAGGTGACGGCGCGAAATCAGAAACATCCTGCGTCTCCTCAGAAGCGATAGTCGATCTGGCCCAGCCACGTGCGCCCGGCCTCGTAGAAGCCTTCCTCGTAGGCGTACAGCTCGTCGCCGAGGTTGCGGACACCGAGCTCCACGCCGAGACGCTGCACCGGCGTCCATCTCACGAAGCCGTTCACGAGCGTGAACGACGACGCGACACGCGTACCCCTGCTGTTGCTGAAACGCTCGGACTCGTGCTGTGCATCCACGCTGAGGCGCCACCGCGGGAAAAACTCCCAGTCGGCGGCCAGCAGGTACTTGTGCTCCGGCGTTCCCGTCGGCCGTATGTCGGGGTTGCTGCGATTGTCGCGATCGAGCCAGTTCGCCTGTCCGCTCAGCCGGAGCGTGCTGAGCGGCGCATAGTCGACCGACAGCTCGATCCCGCGATTGCGCTGTTCGCCCACGTTGCGCTGCTGGGTGCACGGCGGGCTGCTGCACGCAGTCGGCTCGATGGTGATGCTCTCGATCGCATCGTTCAGGTCGCTCTGGAAGAGTGCGATCCGGGCGCTCCAGTTGCCGCCGCGGCGCCGATATCCGATCTCATAGTGAAGCGCGGTCTCAGGCCCGAGGCCCGGATTCGGAACCGCGCTGCCGAGACCGCCCGAGAAGCGCTCCTTGAGCGTAGGGAAACGAGTCTTGCGGCTCATGCCGGCAACGAGGGATCGCGCGTCGTCGAAACGGTACGTTGCGACGAGCTGCGCATTGTTCGCGTCTGCGCGGTTGGTCGAGACCGGAACGAAGGTCTGCGACGCGTCGTCGTAGACCTGCACGGTTTCGCCAGGCTGAGTCATGTGCGAATACGAAGGCGTCAGCGACAGGCGATCCGTGACGCGCCATTCGTGCTCGATGGCGACGTCGAACGTCGCGCTCTCGAGCCGCTCTTCCGGCGAGAAGGGATGCGTCTGGGCTTCGCGGTGCACGTCCTGCCGGAAATGAGCCGCCACGCGAGTGATCTGCGTCTCACCCCACCGCCATTCGAGCTCCGCGCCGGCACCGTACGTGTAGTCGTCGTATCGGCTTCCCCGGAACGCGTACGGCCGTGTCTGGGTCGTGAACGTCGCATCGTCGTACGACTCGAGCGAGTTCCTGAACGAGTCGTAGAACAGTCTCCAGCGCAGAGTGCCCTGCCCCGTGACCGCATTCCGCGCCATGAAATAGAGACTCTCCTTGTCCCAGTAGGGCCACTTCCAGAAGCGCACCTGAACGCCGTCGGGCCGCGTGGCCGAGCGCAGATAGCTGCCCGCGTAGGGCGGGTCGACCTTCTCGCCGTCCTGGCGGTAGTAGCTCAGCACGTATTCGTCATGCTCGTTCGGAACGAGCCCGATCTTCGCGCTCACGACCGTATCCGCGCTGTCCGCGCTCTCGCGCCGGCCGCCGTCTTCCGCGGCAACGGGCTGAAAGTCGTCGGGGAGTCGGTAGCCTTCCGAGTCGGCGTGCGACACCGTGAGGTGGCCGTACCACCGATCTCGATTGCCGGCAATGGATGCAGCGATGCGGTTCTCGATGCCGTCGAGCGCATCGTCCAGCTCGACGACATACCGCGCAAAGGTCTCAAGCGGCTGCGTGGGACGGCGGCTCACGACATTCACTGCCCCGCCGAGCGTATTGGGGCCGTAGAGGAGCGAAGCAAGTCCCTTGCTCACGACGACTTCCGAAACGTAATCCACACCGAACCGCGCCAAGTCGACGTTCCCGTCGTAAGGAACGTACACCGGCACTCCGTCGATGTAGAGCGGAACCTGCCGGCTCGAGAAGCCTCGAATCGAGATCAGCCGCTCGCGGCGCTGACCGAGATTCTGCACGCTGACGCCGGAGATCAGATCGAGCGCTTCGGAGAGGTCGTCCCGGTGACGGGCGGCGAGCTCGGCAGCTTCGATGATTTCGGTCGTGGCACTCACTGCCGCCGGCTCGCGCTGACCGATGATCTCGATCGTGCCCAGCGCGAAAGTCTGTCCGGCACGGCTGTCCTGCGCGTTGACGGCAGCGCAAGAGGCCGCGATCGCCGCCGCCACCGCCGCATGCGGCGCCGCGCCGCGCCTGCGGGACCCGGTCCGGTATTCTTCGTGATAGTCTTCCGTATACCACGCAATGCGCACATCTCCTCCTTTGGACAGACGGACTAAAGAAGACCGTGCAGTCCCGCGTCCGACTGCCGTTCACTAACCGCCAGGCTCTCCGGGCCGCTCCGTCGCGGGAGTGCAAAGCCTCATCGAAGGCTTCGCGATATCCTATAAGATATCACGCAAGGTGCAATAGGCCGAACCGCAGCCGCATCCCGCGACGGTCACGCGGCAGGGAGTCTCCCGATCTTGCGAGGCGCAGCCCAGTGACAGAGGATGCCCTCCTCGGCTTCGCCTTCTGAGTGACCGGCATGCAGACCGTTCGATTCCGGATCGACTTCACTCCGACCTGCTCCCTGGGGCCGGGCAAGATCGCGCTGCTCGAGACGATCGGTCGTACCGGTTCCCTGCGCCGGGCGGCGCGCGAACTCGGGATGAGCTACCGCTACGCCTGGCGCCTGCTGGACGACATCAACCACATGTTCGCGCAGCCGGCGACGACGGCGAGTGTCGGCGGAGCGGGCGGCGGTGGAGTCGAGCTCACGCCGTTCGGCACCGATCTGATACGCCGTTATCGCGCTCTCGCCCGCCGCATCGATCGCCTCGCGCAGACGGCGTTCCGCGGCATAGCCGTGAGAACGGACGCGCAGTCGTCCGCTCCCGTCGCTCGCAAACGGCTGGCCAGGAGCCCCGCGAGGGCGAAGTGACTCCCTGAATCGAAGTGGACGCGGCAGCCGGAGGGCCCCGCGCGAAACCCGTTCAGTTCCCGGAGACGCCCGTGGCGAGAGCCTGTGCGGGCGTACCGTCCAGCGTCACCGACTTGATGAGCGCGAACACGGACTGACCCGGCTTCAGCCCGAGATCGTGCACGGCGAGACGCGTGAGCCTCGCGCGCAGCTTCGCCCCACCGACATCGACCAGCACCTCTGCGTAAGCCGTGTCCGGCTCCTCGACGATTTCGGAAACGGTGCCCTCCAGAGCATTGCGGATGCTGATGCCTTCCGGCCGCGGGTGGCGATCGACACCTCGCGGGCACGAACCCGTAGGCGGACCTCGGTACCGATCGGGACTTGGATTTCGGGAACCACGAGGTTCTGTCCGCGGTGGTCGAGCCGCGTCGCACGGAAAGCGCTCAACTGCTCCACGACGCGGCACGTCAGCACCACCCCGGCTTCGAAGCGATCGACGACCGATCCCAGGTCGAGCCGCTCCAGCGTCGCCGCCGTCGGGCCGGAGGCGACGAGCTTCCCATCGGACACGACGAGCATGTGGTCGGCGAGCTGTGCGACTTCGGCGATCTCGTGACTGACGTACACGATCGGAATGGAGAACTCACGATGGAGCATCGCGAGGTACGGCAGGATCTCCTCCTTCGCGCGAAGGTCGAGACCGGTGAGCGGCTCGTCCATCAGCAGCAGCCGCGGACGGGACAGGAGCGCGCGTCCGATCGCCACGCGGCTGCGCTGCCCACCGGAAAGCGTTCCGGGAGATCGCTCGAGCAGCGCGTCGAGTCGCAGCAGCTCGACGACGTCGTCGAAGCCGCGCCCGCCGTCGGACCTCGTGCCGCTTCGCCGCGCACCGTACAGCAGGTTCTCGCGCACCGAGAGGTGCGGGAAGAGACTCGCTTCCTGGAAGACGTAACCGATCGGCCGCTTGTGCGGAGGCAGGAAAATGCCGCGCGCACTGTCCTGCCATACCTCACCGTCGACTTGCAGTCGGCCCTCGAGGCGCTGGAGACCGGCGATACAGCGCAGGATCGTCGTCTTGCCGCAGCCCGAGGGACCGAACAGCGCCGTGATACCACGCCGAGGGATCTCGAATGCGACGTCGATCGTGAACGCGCCCAGCCTGCCGGCAAAGGAGGCGACGATGCCGCCGACTCGCTCGCTCATCCGCGTGCACGGCTCATCCGCCGCTCGATGAGGCTCATCGCGAGAATCACGGCGAACGAGAAAACCACCATTCCACCGGCGATGATGTGCGCTTCCCGCCACTGCAGTGTCTCGACGTAATCGAACAGAGCCACGGACAGCACTTTCGTCTCGCCCGGGATGTTACCGCCGATCATCAGGACGACGCCGAACTCACCCACCGTATGCGCGAAGGTGAGAATGATCCCGCTCAGAAAGCCGGGCCGCGCCAGCGGCACCGCCACGGACCAGAAGGCGTCCCAGGGAGAAGCCCGGAGAGTCGCCGCGACCTCGAGCGGCCGCTCACCCACGGCATCGAACGCGTTCCGCAGGGGCTGCACCATGAACGGCAACGAGTAGACCATCGATCCGATCACCAGCCCCGGAAACGTGAACGCCAGAGAAGGCAGCCCGAATCCGCCGGCAATCCATCCGCCGGGCCCGTTCGGGCCGAGCAGTATCAGCAGGTAGAAGCCGAGGACCGTGGGCGGAAGCACCAGAGGCAGCGCAACGACGCTCGCCACGGCCTCCTTCCACGGTGCGCGGGAACGCGACAGCCACCAGGCGATGGGCGTCCCGACCACGAGCAGCAGAAGCGTCGTGACGAACGCGAGTTCCAGCGTCAGCCGGACGGGAGACCAGATGCTTTCGACCATCGATCAGCTGAGAGCACCTTCAGGGCGTGCCGGTAGCGTAGCCGAACTTCTCGATCACCGCCCTCGCCTTCTCTCCCCGGAGAAAGCTCAGAAACTCGCGGGCCACCGGATTCTTCTCGCCGTGCTTCAGCAGGACGGCATTCTGCGCGATCGGCGCATGCAGGTTCTGCGGCACGAGCCAGCTCGATCCCCTCTCCCTTCCGTTGACCTGTGACAGCGCGACGAATCCCACTTCCGCGTTGCCCGTGTCGACGAACTGATAGACCTGCGTGATGCTGACGCCCTGCACGATCTTCGGCGCCAGCGCTTCGTAGACACCGAGCGCCTTCAACGTCTCGATCGCCGCAGCGCCGTAGGGTGCCGCCGTGGGGTTCGCGATCGCGAGCCTCTGGAACTCACCCTTCCGCAGCGTGTCTTCCCCCGTTACGAAGCCCGGATCCGAGCTGTAGAGGACGAGACGGCCCGTTGCGTAGGTGAATTCGGTCCCCTCTACGGCGAAGCCCGCCTCGATCGCCGTTTTCGTCCGCTCGTCGTCGGCGGCAAGAAACACATCGTACGGCGCGCCCTGGGAGATCTGCGCATAGAGCTGCCCGGTCGATCCGAAGCTCAGTACCACTCGATGGCCGGTTTCCTTCTCGAAGAGCGCCCAGAGCTCCTTGGCCGTATCCGTGAAGTTCGCGGAGACGGCAACCACGGCGGACTGCGCGTTCGCCGCCGCCGCGGACGGCAGGAGCGCAAGTGCGCCGAAGACCGTGAGCAGCACACTCCTCAGTGCGGATCGACCCGACTCGACGCTCATGACGCTTCTCCGTGGAACTGGATCGGATCAGGCGGCGGCACGAGCGATGACGCCTCCCCGGAATCCGGGTATTGCGCCAGCGCGACCGTGATGTCCATTTGACTATCGCGGTTTATGCCAGACGGGCGAACCCGGTGGCAATGCGCCGCGGCAGTGAATGCAAACGCCTTTCCGGGAACCTGCGCGCGCGGCGAGTGCCCGGGGTTAGTGTCTCACGGTCCGGAGAGAAAGGGCGACTGCAGCCACGCGCATGCCGCCAGCGCGTTCACCGACCTTACGCCGATTTCGCCGCTGCGCTCCCCGGTGCGTCTCGCTGACTCATCGCGATCACGGGCCAGATTGCCGCCACGGCAACGCTCCACCCTGCGGCCTGCAACGCGACCAGCGGGACCCAACCGCCGCCGGCCGCGACGGAGAGCCACAGCGGTGGATTGACGAATACCGCGAGCGCGCCCGTCTGGTTGCACAGCGCCGCGGCGGCACCGCGGCGCTGCGGCTCGGCGACGACTGGCAGCGATGCCATCAGGAGCGCCATCGCGGCACCGGAGGTGAAGAACCAGACCCCGACGGCCAGCGAGTGCGCGGCGTACGGCAGCTCGGGATAGAACGAGAAGAACCCGGCCACGATCCCCAGCGTCGCGACGGCGGCGAACAGCACGTTCGTCCTGAACCCGCGAGACAGGGCCACGCCGGCACACAGCGAGCCCACGACCATGGCCAGTGTCGCCAGCGCCAGCATCCCCGAGACGGTCACGATCGGCAGCTCGTGGAGTCGCGCGAAGTACTCCGGGAACACGACGTTCGCGCCGACGCCGAGTCCGATGACCAGGAAGTTGGCGAAGGCGAGCAGCAGCAGAGGCGGACGCGAATAGGCATTGCGCAGATCCAGCACACGCTGCCGGACGGACGCGCTCCTGCTGCTCTCCGGACGCTCGATGCGCGGCTGCAGAAGACCCACAAGCCCGATCACCAGATAGAGCGCGCCGTGCGCGACGAACAGCTGACGCCAGTCGCCGCCTTCGGCAAAGAAGCCACCGAGCGCGAGACCCACTGCGGTCCCGACCGGCGGATAGGTCGCCCACAGGGTCATCGAGGCACCGCGGCGCCGCTCGTTCGGGTTCGCCATCAGCAGCGCAGGGCCCGCGGTATAGAAATGCACGATCGCCGCGCCCTCGAGCAGCCGCGCGATCTGGAAGAAGAGAACCGACGGTGCGAACCAGTAGATGACGTTCGCGGTGAATCCCACTGCGGCCGCCGTGATCAGCACGGCCCGCGGACCGAAACGGTCGACGACGACGCCGCTCGGCAGTGCGAGGATTGCCGCCGGCACGGCGATCAGCGAGATCAGCCAGCCGAACTCCGCCGGGGAGAGGCCCAGCGTTCCGGCGAGGCCGTCGCCGAGCGGAATGAGCTTGCTGACCGTCGAGGCGCCCAGAATCCCGAACAGAACGATGCCGACGATCGACGGCCAGCTACCCAGCTTCATGCAAGAGTCCTTCCGGCATTCGCAGCCGAAACTGCGCGAGTACGTGGACCGATCCCCGCGACGTGCCCGGATCGGCAGACAGGAACCCGGCTGCTATCCCCTGTAGCGCGGCTCGGGAAGACCGCGAGCACCGAGCCCTTCGATGACGAAAGTCGCGCCGCCATCCGGTTCGGCCTCCCGGCCGATCGCGCGCGGGTCGATCGACGTGACGTACAGCAGATCGAGGTTCGGCCCGCCGAACATCACACTCGAGACCAGCTTCACCGGCATGTCGACGATGCGTTCCACCTTCCCGTCGGGCCGGAACGCGACCACCTTCGCGCCCTCGCAGATGGCCATCCACATCAGACCATCGCTGTCGACCGTCGCACCGTCGGGAATGCCCCCGAGCTCGCGGGTATTCGCCCAGACGCGCCGGTTGGTGCAGGCCCCTGTCTCGATGTCGTAGTCGTACGCGTAGATCGTGTAGACCAAGCTGTCCGAGAAGTAGAAGGTCCTGTTGTCCGGCGACCAGCACGGTCCGTTGCTGATGTGAATGCCGGAGTCGATGAGCGTCAGCGAGTGGTCGGGGTCCAGGCGATAGACCGCACCGATGGGCTTGCAGTCCCGGATGTTCGAATCGGTGGTACCGACGATGAAGCGCCCGCGGCGATCGACCTTCCCGTCGTTGAACTGGATGCGCGGATCGAGGCCCTCGACCTTCGCGAGAGGCTGCACCTGTCCGCTCGCCGGGTCGAGGGTGTAGATGCCGTCGACCAGCGCGACGATCACACCGCCGTTCTCGCGCACCGCCATGGAACCGATGACGCCCGGAACGTCCCAGCTCCGCGTGGCCCCGGTCGCGGGTTCATGCCGGTGCAGCTTCTTGCCCACGATGTCGACGAAGTACAGCGCCTGCTGTGCCACGTCCCACACGGGACCTTCGCCGACCAGGCAATGCGGCACGTCGAGCCTGTGTATCTTCACGATTCCCTCCAGCTCAGCGGGCGCGCGGTCTCAGTTGGTGATCGAGAACTGCAGCCCGATGGAACGCCCGCGGTCCACCAGCGCGCTCACGCTGCCGTTCGCTCCCGGAACGCCGAGCCGGTAGAACGTGATCGCCTCGTCGGTGAGGTTCCGGCCGATCAGCGCGACCTGCCACCGGCCGCCCTCCGGCCCGAAGCCGGCGCGGAGATCGAGCTTCGCGTAGCTCTCCTGCCGCAGCAGCGGATCGGCAGTCGCGGTCATGAAGTACGGCGAGCTGAAGCTCACCGACGGGCTGATGGTGAGCTGGTTCCCGCCGACGGGGAATGCGACGTCGAATCCGACGGCACCGCTCCACTCCGGCGCGTTGGCCCGTGGCCGGCCCGACAGGTTCTGCACGCAGGTCTGTCCCGGAGGCGTGTTCACGATGTCGAACTTCGTGCACTCGCCGTTGGGATAGTTGCGATACGTGGCATCGAGATACGCGACGTCCCCGTAGACGTTGAGGAGGCTGCTGGCGCGCCAGTTCAGCGACACCTCGACGCCCTGCGAGCGCGCCGCCGCGACGTTCGTGATCGTCGAGGCGAGGTTCGCGTCGAAGGTCGTCTCCTGCAGACCGGTGTAATCCATGAGGAAGGTGGCCAGATTGAGCGTCAGTCTGCGGTCGAAGAAGCGACCCTTCATGCCGACCTCGTAGGCGTCGACCTCCTCCGGCCCGAAGATGCTCGGCGACGACGTCGCGCTGAAGCCGCCCGCCTTGAAGCCCTTGCTGTAGGTCGCGTAGAGCATGACGTCCCGCGTCACGTCGAACTGCAGGCCCGCGGACGGCAGGAACTTGTCCTCGTCGCGCGTGTTGATCGGGTAGTCTGCGATGGAGCAGCCGAGCACCAGGCAGAACGCCTCCGCGAGCGGCGGCTGTGAACCGGTGCCGGGCTGCGTGAACGGCACGTGCGTGTCGGAGCGACCGTTGACCGTCGTTCCGGGCACGAGCGTTCTGTGGCCGTCCTTGTCGACGTCCACATAGCGCGCACCGAGGTTGATCTGCAGGCGGTCCGCCGGCCGGATCGTCGCGGCGACGAAGACCGACCACATGCGGTCCTCGATCTGCGAGTTGACCCGCCCGGACGCGGGCGTCGTCGCATCGAGGTCCGGGTAGTCGCCGAAGACACTCTCGATGATCCCGCCGAGCGGCAGGAAGAAGAAGCCCGACAGGCTCGTGAAGCTGAGCTTACCCTTCGAGAATTACCCGCCGATCATGTAATCGAAGGCGCCGTCCGTGTCCGACTCGAAGCGCAGCTCCTGGCTGAAGAAGCGGTAACGCTCCGTGTTCTCCGAGGGGAACGGATCGTAGCCCTGCACGGTCGTCGGGAAGCCGTGGGGCACGAGCACCACGCGGGCGAAGTTCCTGAGCTCGCTGTAGGCCGTCGTCGAGCGCACGCTTCCCGGCCCGACGTCGAGCACGTTGGTGAGCGCCGCCTCGACGAATCCGAAACGGTTGATGCTCGGCAGCGCATCGCTCTTGAAATCGAGCCTGTCGTCCACGGGCCCCGGGCTTCCGTCGAGGATCTGCTGGCAGACGGAAGACATCGGGAACCCGGCGGGCGGCGGGCAGTACATCAGCTGGAACGGAGCGATGTTGTCCGTGCGGTTGTGCACGTAGTCGATCCTGAAGTCCGACTGGAACACGTCGTTCGGCGTCCAGCGCAGCGACGCACGTCCCTGCCAGCCGTGGCTGTCCGGCGCGTCGCCGTGGCCCGCGAGATCCACCCATCCGCCGATGCCGAAGGCACGCCCGGCGACGCGCGCGCCCAGCGTGTCGGAAACCGGGAAGCTGACACCGCCCTCGATGTTGTACTCCTCGTCCGAGAATCCGTAGAGCGCGGAGAAGTTGTGCTCGTAAGTCCCCTTCGGCTTGCGCGTCGTGATGTTGAGAGCACCGGCGCTGGCGTTGGCGCCGAAGAACGTCGTCTGCGGACCTTTCAGGATCTCGACGCGCTCGACATCGAACAGCGCGGCCTGCGTAGCCCGCGACCGGCTGCGATAGACACCATCGGAGAAGGTGGCGACCGTCTGCTCGAAGCCCGGATTCTCGCCCGAGCCCACACCGCGGATGTTGATCGAATTGACCAGCGTGCCGGAAGTGATCTTCACGTTGCCGACCCTGGTCGAAAGATCGTCGAGCGTCTTGATGTTCAGCCGCTCGAGCGACTCACCGCTGACCACGGAGACGGCAACCGGCACGTCCTGCAGGTTCTGCTCGCGGCCCTGCGCCGTGACGATGACCTCCGGGAGCTCGAGATCCGTCGTGTCCTGCGCGTGCAGGACGCCCGGAGCCATCACGATCGCGGTGACGAGCGCAGACAACGAGGCGCCCTTCATGAGCGTGTTCGAGACCATCTTTCCTCCCCGCCCCTCTCTGTCGTTGGTTCGTTTCGGCGGCGCGCACCGGCCGCCGAGCTGTCCGGCTTGGAACGATGTGAGCTGAGATACTCGGGCAACACGCCGCTCGGAACGCGGCGGCTATCCTCAACTATTCACTTGAATAGTGAGGCGCTCGAATCGCTGCTGTCAAGCAACGATGTATGATGCGGGAACGCGACGGATGACGTGTTTCAACGCGCCGGACGATAACTGAGCGCGCCCGCCGCGGTCGCGATGAGCTCGTCCAGCCGTCCCGGTCCTTCCGGCGGATAGTGGCCGACCAGAGAGAGAAACAGCTGCGCTCCTGGGGCTCTCGGATAGAGGCTGTTCGCACCTCCCAGCACGCAGCACAGCCTCCAGCAGATGGCTTCGCGCGTCAGGTGCGGACAGGCTTCGACCAGCCTGTCGACCAGCGGAATGAAGCTCTTGTGCAGCCGCTCCTCCGCCGCCTTCGTGATCGAAGCGTTCGCGCACGGCATCACTTCGTGGAGAACGGTCGAAGCTCTTGCGTTCGGAGTGAACGCGGCCGGCGTGTCGAGCGGCGCGAGGAGCGCGAGCAGAATATCCTCGAGCGACGGCCGTCTGCCCAGGGTTTCGGTCAGTGCCAGCTGACGGCGGATGTAGGCGTCCGAGTCGAGGAGCAGCAGCTTCCGCAGCAGCCCGTCGATACCGCCGAAGCAGTAGCGGATCATCCCCAGGTTGACGCCGGCCCGCGCGGCGATCGCTCGCGTACGGAGCCGGTGAAAGCCCTGTTCGATGATGAGTGCTTCCGCGGCCGCGAGCAGCTTCTCTTCGACCGTCATTGGATTCGCGCGGTCGGCCGGCGCCTCGGCTGCCGGGCTGACCTTCCTGCCCGCTGCTGACCGCATCTTCTTCAATTGCATCTCCTGATTCGCCGCTACCGGCTCGCGGGAACGCAATCGGCAGCGTGCTCCGTCGCGCCGCACATCGTGAGCAGCGGAGCTGAAGCATTCTCGGTCAGCGAACACGGTGTCTCAAGCGGCGGACCGGGACTCGGATTGCGCAGTGCGAAGCACTCTGCCGCGCAGCCGTCGCTCTCGGACAACCTTTCGACATATCCCGTTTCCAGTCGATTATTCATATGAATAGCTGGGCGCGCCGGCGTGAATCCGTCACCGGCGCCCGCGCGGGCCGTCGCGAGGGTGGCGACGGCAACCGCGAGAACGGTCTCAGCCGTTCGCCACTTTCACTCGCGAGCGGCTCCTGCGCACCCTCTCGAAAATGCGGGGTGCCTCCTTGCGGCGAAACCGCCGCGCCCAGCCAGCCCATTTCTTACGCAAGCGTTCTCACCTCCTTGTCAGTTTTCCGGAATCGGGTTTCGACCTGCGGCTCGAGCGCGCGTCCTCGGCTACGCTCACGTCGACCCGCCCGGCCGTGCGCCGCGTCCTCTTGCGCGCACCGTCCAGCGGCTGGAGGCACTGCCCGGGCGACGCGAGCAACGCCGCTCGCGCGCTGCTTCCGCCGGTCAGAAAAGTCGGAAGTTCCGCTTCGCCGACGCGCCTGGCCGGCGCACCACGGAGCGGAAGGAAAAGGACGAAAAGGGATGATTTCTTATTCTAGGTTCGCTCGGCACACCTGGCGGAGAGGGTGGGATTCGAACCCACGGTCGGGTTGCCCCGACGCCGGTTTTCAAGACCGGTGCAATCAACCGCTCTGCCACCTCTCCGGTGCCTGATCGCGGACGCACGATTGTCGCGCGCCCCCTTCCCTGCGGCAAACGGTCGGCCCGCGGCAGACACCAGGCCGGCCGTCCGATCGACGGCTACTTCTTCACCGGCTCGATGCGCTCGAGGCCGCCCATGTACGGGCGCAGCACCTCGGGCACGGTCACGGAGCCGTCGGCGTTCTGGTAGTTCTCGAGCACCGCGACGAGCGCACGGCCGACCGCGACGCCGGAACCGTTCAGCGTGTGCACCGGCTCCGGCTTGCCGGTCTCCGGATTGCGCCAGCGCGCCTGCATGCGCCGCGCCTGGAAGGCCTCGCAGTTGCTGCAGGAGGAGATCTCGCGATAGCGCTGCTGCGCCGGCAGCCACACTTCGAGGTCGTACGTCTTGCTGCTGCCGAATCCGATGTCGCCGCTGCAGAGCGCCACGACGCGATACGGAAGCCCCAGGCGCTTGAGCACTTCTTCCGCGTGCGAGGTCAGCTCCTCGAGCGCCTGGTAGGAATCCTGAGGCCGCACGATGTGCACCAGCTCCACCTTGTCGAACTGGTGCTGGCGGATCATGCCCCGCGTGTCCTTGCCGTGCGAGCCGGCCTCGGAACGGAAGCACGGCGTGTGCGCGGTGAGTCGCATGGGGAGCGCCTCGGCAGGCACGATCTGCTCGCGCACGAGGTTCGTCAGAGACACTTCCGCGGTGGGGATGAGGAAGAAATCCTGCTCGCCCTTCACGGCGAACAGGTCCTGCTCGAACTTCGGCAACTGTCCCGTGCCGACGAGCGCGTGACGCTGCACGAGGTACGGCGTGTAGACCTCGGTGTAGCCGTGCTCGCGGGTGTGGAGATCCAGCATGAACTGTGCGAGCGCGCGATGGAGGCGCGCCACGCCATTGCGCATCACCGCAAAGCGTGCGCCTGAAATGCGCGCTGCCGCCTCGAAGTCGAGGCCGGCCAGGCGCTCGCCGATCTCCACGTGATCCTTCGGCTCGAAGTCGAACTTCCGCGGCTCGCCCCAGCGGCGCACCTCGACGTTGGCGCTCTCGTCTCTGCCGTCGGGCACGCTCTCGTGCAGCAGGTTGGGCAACGTGAGCTGCCACTCTTCCAGCTCGCGCTGCACGGCGTTCAGTGCCGCGTCGGCCTGTTCGAGCTCCTTCGTGAGCTGCTCGCCGCGGGCGATGAGCGGCGCGACGTCCTCGCCTTTCCCCTTCGCCATGCCGACGGCCTTGGCGTTCGCGTTGCGCTCGGCGCGCAGGCGGTCGGTCTCGACCTGCCAGTGCTTGCGCTTCTCCTCGAGGGCGCGCAGCGCCTCGACGTCGAGCGTGAAACCGCGACGGGCGAGATTACGGGCGACCCCTTCGGGGTCGGAGCGCAGGAGCTTCGGATCGATCACGGAACTACGGTGACTAGAGAGTTTCGGGGGCCGCCACTTTACCCGTCCTTGCCCCCGGATTTCGACCTCAGGCGCGCCAGCGCCTCGGCGATCCTGGCCTCGAGGCCCCGCGGGACGGGCCGGTAGTACTGCCGGTCCGGCATCTCGTCGGGCAGGTAGCGCTCTCCCGGAACGTAGGCGTCGGGCTCGTCGTGCGCGTAGCGGTAGCCGCGCCCGTAGCCCAGCTCCTTCATGAGCCGGGTGGGAGCGTTCCTGAAGCGCAGCGGCACCTCGAGCGTGCCGAAACGCTCGACGTCGGCCATCGCCTCGCCCATGGCGACGTAGACGGCGTTGCTCTTGGGTGCGACGGCCAGGTAGACGATGGCGTTCGCGATCGCGAGCTCGCCTTCGGGACTGCCCAGCCGGTCGTAGGCGTCCCAGGCATCGAGCGCGATGGCGAAGGCGCGTGGATCGGCGAGCCCGATGTCCTCGATGGCCATGCGCACGGCCCGGCGCGCGATGTAGAGCGGATCGCAGCCGCCGTCGAGCATGCGGCACAGCCAGTAGAGCGCGGCGTCGGGATCGGTTCCGCGCACGGCCTTGTGGAGCGCGGAGATCTGGTCATAGAACTGCTCGCCCTGCTTGTCGAAGCGCCGCCGGCCGCCCGTCGCGACTTCCTGTGCGATGGCGAGCGTCAGGGTGCGCGGCTCGGGATCTTCGACCAGGCTCGCGGCGAGCTCGAGCATGTTGAGCGCGCGGCGCGCATCGCCGTCCGCTGCGCGCGCGATGAGCTCGAGCGCCTGCGGCTCCGCGACGATGTCTTCCGCGCCGAGGCCGCGCTCGGTGTCGGTCAGCGCGGCGCGAAGCAGCGCGACGAGATCCTCCTCGCCGAGCGGGCGCAGCACGTACACGCGCGCGCGGGAGAGCAGCGCGCTCACGACTTCGAACGACGGGTTCTCGGTGGTCGCACCGATGAACGTCAGCGTGCCGTCCTCGATGAACGGCAGGAAGGTGTCCTGCTGTGCCTTGTTGAAACGGTGCACCTCGTCGAGGAACAGCACCGTGGGCCGGCCATGCTTCTCGCGTGCTTCGCGCGCTTTCTCCACCGCTTCGCGGATGTCCTTCACGCCCGCCATGACGGCAGACAGCGCGATGAACTCCGCATCCGCGCGCCGCGCGACCATGCGTGCGAGGGTCGTCTTTCCGGTGCCGGGCGGCCCCCAGAAGATCATCGAGTGGAGCTGACCGCCTTCGATCGCGCGGCGCAGCGGCTTGCCGGGACCGAGCAGATGCTTCTGGCCGACGAACTCGTCGAGATTGCGGGGACGCATGCGGTCGGCCA
>NICF_comb_assmDRAFT_10001701_pt1 | contig 17171 bp, 22 predicted proteins | sample NewIslPassag4_SG_FD_11279 | JGI IMG/M metagenome (IMG submission 11279) | reverse complement strand
GAAGGTCACACCCGTTCCCATCCCGAACACGGAAGTTAAGCTTCTCAGCGCCGATGGTAGTAGGGGGCTTCCCCCTGTGAGAGTAGGTCGTCGCCAGGCAACGAAAAACAGCCAATATTTTGGCTGTTTTTTTTGTTGCAAACACAGTTTATTCATAGTTGCATAAAGTATCTTAATGTCAGAGGGAACGTTCTATTAAATTATCATATTCATGAATATATCACCTACTAGTTGCGCATACTAAGAATGGAGGTGGGAGAAGTGGGAGAAAAAAAGGGAGAACATTGTGCCATTTGCAAGATGGAAAAGGAGAAAGGTTTTTATTTGACCCATATTTATATTTGCATAGATTGCGAGAGAAAAATAGTCGAAACAAGTACAGATCATCCTCTTTATCATTATTATGTTGAGCAATTGAAAAAGGCTTGGTCATCTAGCACGATTCCATCCTAATCGTTATGTATTGATAGAGTTAAATGATTATTAAGATATAAGTCCGTTTCACCAAAGGAACGGATTTGATTTTTTTCTTAAAGCTGCTGACATTTATTTCATGGATGTTTTTAATTAGTTTGGAAAAATAGTGTATACTTGTAACAGAATAGGATAAAGAGAACTTCATCGTAAAGAGCGTCCTGGAGGTCATTATGCGAAAACAAGGATTATTTATAACCATAGAGGGCCCGGAAGGGGCAGGGAAAACTACTATTTTGCAAATAGTGGCTAAGGAATTAAACGAGATGGGATACCCCGTTGTGACTACCCGAGAACCTGGGGGAATTCCGATTTCTGAAAAAATTAGGGATATCATTTTAGATAAAAATCATACGGAAATGGATCCAAAAACGGAAGCACTTTTATATGCAGCTTCAAGAAGACAGCATTTGGTCCAAAAAATTTTACCTGCTTTAAAGGAAGGCTCGATAGTGTTATGTGACCGTTTTGTGGATGCTTCACTTGTATACCAAGGCTACGCAAGGAAAATTGGCCTAGAAGATGTCCTTAGCATAAATCAGTTTGCAATTGAAAATAAAATGCCTGACCTAACCCTTTACTTCGATATCCCCCCAGAAATTGGCTTAAGTAGGATCCAAAAGAACAGGCAGCTAGAAGTAAACCGTTTGGATTTGGAAAGCATACACTTTCACCGTCTTGTGCGGGAGGGGTATTTAATGCTTCAAAAAAGGTTTCCGGAGAGGATCAAGACAATCGATGCAAATCAAACAATAGAAAAGGTTAAAATGGATGCTATGGAACAAATCTTGAAAAAACTCCAAGAATCATGAGCTGGAAAGTCTGACAAAAACGTCACAGTGTCCAAGTTTTTCAGCATAAAATAAATTAAGCAACACGATTATAGTTTTAACCGATAATTCCCTTCTTTTTACGAACCTTTTTAATTGGTATAATAGTAATAAGAATAGACTTTGACTCGTGTGTTTTGATATTGAGAGATTGGGGGGATTGTATGAAACTCATTTTGGCAGTCGTACAGGATCAGGATAGTAACCGCTTGTTAAATGCTTTGGTTGAAAATAATTTCCGAGCTACAAAATTAGCCAGTACGGGCGGGTTTTTGAAATCGGGAAATACAACCTTTATTATTGGTACTGATGATATCCGGGTCGAAAAGGCATTAAAAATAATAAAAGAAAATTGCAGAGCAAGAGATCAGTTGGTAGCTCCTGTGTCTCCGATGGGAGGAAATGCGGATTCATATATTCCCTACCCAGTGGAAATCGAAGTTGGTGGTGCGACCGTTTTCGTATTGCCAGTTGATCAATTCCATCAATTTTGAAGGATCAAGGAAGCAATCGGCTAAACCGATTGCTTCCATTATGTATGTGATGAAGAAATAAAACCTCTAGAAGGATGGAATGAAAATGATGAAAGTGAATCAAGATTTTTCTATTAATATGAAGCCGATTCTGAAGGAAAATAAAATTGCCCGTCAGGAAACAGGAGGTTTTCGAACATTAGTTGAAGGTCAGAAAAAAATTTTACAATCAAGTGAACTGCAAAAGTTGCTGGCAGATATTGAAGAGGCGGGAGAACGTCTGGCTAGCTCCAGAAATTTTCGTGACCTCACCAAATACAAAAGCCTGATAAAAAACTTCATAAAAGAAGCTGTAGACATGGGATTGGCTATGGAAAATTCAACTACATGGGATGGATATGGGCAGACAAGAACTTTAAAAATTGTGAAGGAAATTGATGAAAAACTGATCCAATTAACGGACGAGCTTTTAGAAAAGGAAAAAGAAAATATTCATATATTAGGTTTGTTAGGTGAAATTAAAGGACTGTTAATCAATTTATATACATAAATTGAGTGTGAACAGCCTTTATGTTAAAGAGAGTTGTTGACGATGATTGAAACATGGGAACAATTGGAGAAAATTCAGCCACTGGTTATGAAAATGCTGGAGCAAAGTATAAAGAAAGGCCGTCTGTCTCACGCCTATTTATTTGAAGGAATGAAGGGGACAGGAAAATATGAAACAGGTCTGTTATTTGCAAAAACTTTATTTTGCCAATCGAAGATAGACGGCTTTTACCCCTGTAACACCTGTCTTCATTGTCAGCGCATTAATCACGGGAATCATCCGGATCTTCATATTGTAAAGCCCGATGGCAATTCCATTAAAAAGGAACAAATCCTATTGTTACAGCACGAATTTTCTAAAAAGGCAGTGGAGTCAGAAAGAAAATTTTATATGATCTACCATGCGGATCAGATGACATCAAGTGCGGCCAACAGCTTGCTGAAATTTTTGGAAGAACCCCATCCGGGGACAATTGCCATATTAATTACGGAAAATGTCAACAAAATGCTTCCTACGATATTATCCCGTTGCCAACCGATGAAATTTGCCCCGTTACCAAAAACAGAAATCGAAAAACGGCTAATTGAGCTAGGAGTCAGACCGGAACGGGTGCCGTTATTAGCTCAGATGACCAATAATGTGGACGAGGCATACCGGCTTTCCGAAGATGAATGGTTTTTACAAGCTCAAAAAATAGTGTTAAAATTATATGAAATAGTAACAAATGGTACTTTAGGAGAAGCCCTATTATTTTTGCATACCGATTGGTTCGCTGTTTTTAAAGAAAGAGAGCAAGTCGATATTGGCTTGGACATGCTTCTATTGATTTATCAAGATCTTTTGCATTTCCAATTAGGGATGAAGCATCTCATTTATCCAAAACAAGCCGAGGACTGGAGAAGGGATGCTTTAAAGACCACCCATGAAATACTAATAAATCGAATATCGGCAATATTAGATGCTAAAAAGCGCTTGGAAGCCAATGTAAATGCGTCATTATTATTGGAACAGCTTGTAATCAAGCTGAGGGAGGGATCTGCTTTTGTATAATGTCGTTGGTGTCCGCTTTAAAAAGGCGGGAAAAATATATTATTTCGACCCAGATAATTTGGAATTACAAAAGGGATCTCATGTTATTGTTGAAACCGTCCGCGGGATTGAATATGGAAAAGTGGTAATCCCGCAAAAAACGGTAGATGACGAAGATGTTGTGTTGCCCCTTAAAAAAGTCATCCGCATAGCAGATGAAAAGGACCGCATACAACTTGAAGAAAACAAACGGGATGCGAAGGTTGCCTACGATATATGTTTGCAGAAAATTGCTGAGCATAAGCTGGATATGAAACTAGTTGATGTAGAGTATACCTTTGATAGAAATAAGGTCATTTTTTATTTCACTGCCGATGGTCGAATTGATTTCAGAGAGCTGGTAAAAGACTTGGCAGCCATTTTTAAAACGAGGATTGAGCTTCGTCAAATCGGGGTTCGTGATGAAGCAAAAATGCTAGGCGGTATCGGCCCTTGTGGAAGAATGCTTTGTTGCTCCACCTTTTTAGGGGATTTTGATCCTGTATCCATCAAAATGGCAAAGGATCAAAATTTGTCTCTGAATCCGACCAAAATTTCAGGACTCTGTGGCAGATTAATGTGTTGCTTGAAATATGAAAACGATGAATATGAAGATGCGAAAGAGCGGCTTCCGGATTTGGGAGAAATTATTTATACATCCCATGGGGACGGAAAGGTAGTCGGTTTAAATCTGATGGAACGGATTGTCCAAATTGAATTGACTCAGCAGCAAAAGGTCATTGAATATACATTGGACGAAATAATAGAAGAAGGTGTCTTCTCTACAAAAGCCGCGGATTAACGAGGTGGTCGTTATGAATAGAAAGGATTTATTTGATTCGGTTAGCAATATGGAGCAACAAATCGGGCAATTATACAAGGAATTGGGAGAGTTAAAACAACATCTGGCTAGCATTTTAGAGGAAAATCACTCGTTAAAGCTGGAAAATGAGCACCTACGGAATCAATTGGAACGATCCCCTCAAAAAGCGCAGTCAAGTTCAGGAAAGGCTGTAGCTTCCCAAAGTGAAAAAAAGCGATTTTTGGATATCGGGGAAGGTTACGACAATTTGGCTCGACTTTATCATGAAGGTTTCCATATTTGCAACTTGCAATTCGGCAGTTTAAGAAAAGAAGGGGATTGTATGTTTTGCCTATCATTTTTAAATAAAAAGTAAACTTTTACCTTCCTATATAATAAGGAAGGTTTTTTAAATAAATGGACCAATCTCATTCAAAAGTATTGGATGGGGTGGGATAGATCATTGGAGGAAATATGGTTCAGTTATACGGAGATGAAAGATTGGATTATTTATTAGCGGAAAACTTAAGAATTATACAAAGCCCATCCTTGTTTGCTTTTTCCCTTGATGCTGTCCTTTTGGCAAAATTCGTCCAAGTTCCAATTGCCAAGGGTTCAATAATAGATCTCTGTACGGGAAATGCGATCATTCCCTTATTGTTAAGTACAAGGACAAAGGCAAACATTTATGGGGTAGAAATCCAGGAAAGACTATATGATATGGGGAAACGAAGTGTCCAATATAACCATTTGGAAGAGCAGATTTCCTTAATTCACGGTGATGTCAAAGATATGCCGAAGGAGTTGGGATACGGAAAATATGATGTTGTCACCTGCAATCCTCCCTATTTTCCGGTAAAAGAAGGTTCAATCATCAATGAAAAGGAACCCTTTGCCATTGCCCGTCACGAAATCTTTTTAACTTTGGATGAAGTGGTGAAGGTAGCCAGCGATCTGGTTCGGCCTGGGGGGAAAGTAGCTTTCGTTCATCGTCCAGGTCGTTTGATGGATCTTTTAACCGCTTTTAGAAAATATAAGCTAGAGCCAAAAAGATTAAGATTTGTTTATCCAAAGTCAGGCAAAGAGGCCAATACGATTTTATTAGAAGGAATGAAGGATGCAAATCCAGATCTAAAGGTTCTCCCGCCTCTTTTTGTATATAAAGATGAAGGAAATTATACAGAAGAAGTTAGGGAGATACTATATGGTGAATAATCCATTTTATTTTTATGTTCTAAAATGTCGGGACGGAAGTTTTTATGGTGGATATACAACAGACTTGGAAAGAAGAGTGGCAGCTCATAATAATGGTTCCGGAGCGAAATATACCCGTTCACGGACACCGGTAGAACTGATCCACTACGAGGAATTTCCGACGAAAAGTGAGGCATTAAAGGCTGAATATTACTTTAAGAAATTATCCCGAAAACAAAAAGAGGATTATTTAAAAGGAGATATTACCATTGATTATCCAAAAAAGTTTCCAGAATGAAAAAGGGATTTTATATCTGGTTCCCACCCCGATCGGGAATTTGGAAGACATCACTCTTCGGGCTCTCCGAATTTTGAAGGAGGCCGATTTGATAGCTGCGGAAGACACCCGATATACAAGGAAGTTGTTGAATCATTTTGAAATTCATACGGGTCTAATAAGCTACCATGAACATAATAAGGAAACAAGCGGTAAGCAAATCATCGGTCATTTGAAGGAAGGGAAAACGGTTGCCCTCGTTACAGATGCAGGGACTCCGGCCATTAGTGACCCTGGATATGAGATTGTTCAAGATGCTATCAAGGAAAACATTCCGGTAGTGGCATTGCCAGGACCAAACGCTGCTTTGACGGCATTGATAGCCTCGGGATTACCTCCGCAACCATTTTATTTTTATGGTTTTCTTTCCCGTAAGAAAAAAGAGCGGGATGAAGAACTTATGAAATTAAAAAACATTTCTGCTACCTTAATCTTTTATGAGGCTCCCCATCGGCTTCTTGAAACCGTTAAAGCACTATATTCGGCTTTTGGAAATCGGAAAGTGGTCTTGGGAAGGGAGCTGACCAAAAAATTTGAGGAATATATTAGATCAGATTTAGAATCCATCGTTAAATGGATAGAAACGGAAGAAATTCGGGGGGAATTTTCCATTATTGTGGAAGGGGCAAAGGTAGATTCCAAGTTGGAAGAAGACCATTGGTGGCTATCTCTATCGATCCTTGAACATGTAAACCGTTATGTGGAAGAAGGTTTATCACCTAAGGAAGCCATTAAGCAGACGGCAAAAGATCGGGGCATGAATAAGCGGGACGTTTATCAGATATACCATATTGATACAAAATAAAAGTGGGTCCGGGACTACCGGACCCCATATAAGCCTTAATCTGTCAAGTTGAATGCGGCTTTAATTTCATTCATAAGCTGTAATGCCCCTTCACGACTCAAAACCAGTTTTCCGTTGGCAAAGACAAGGTTTTTGTCCGATACATCGCCGGTAACGTGGCAGGTCATGTTGGGCTTGTATTTTTTGAGGATGATTTTGTCATCATCCACATAAATTTCTAAAGCATCTTTTTCCGCAATCCCCAAATTGCGTCGTAATTCAATTGGAATTACTACCCTACCTAGTTCATCCACCTTTCTTACAATCCCTGTTGATTTCATAATCATTCCCCTCTCAAAGTTAAATAATTTATAATTTTTTCTCTTTCTAGTAAAAAAAGACATTTTTATGGCTAATTTTATAGTAGCAGGGGAAAAAGATGGAGTCAATGAAAAATTTTCCTTTTTTTGAAAAGTTAAACTATTGAAAACAAACTGTTGGATGAAATCCCTACCAAATCCACTCTGATTTGCACTTTTCCGGTATTTTTTGTATATTTTTTTCATATAAGAGGTTAATATAAATAAAGATGGATAGCCGATTTTTTCCATTTATATAAGATAAGCCGAAAATTCCAAAAGGCTTTTTTACTAAGGTTTTAGAAATGAGGAGATACAATGGCTGAAAATAAGAAAACCTTTTATCTGACCACACCTATTTATTATCCAAGCGGGAATTTGCATATTGGCCATGCATACACAACCGTTGCTGCCGATGCATTATGCAGATATAAACGGCTTCAAGGTTACGATGTTATGTTCCTCACCGGTACTGATGAACATGGACAAAAGATCCAACAGAAGGCAGCAGAAAAGGGTGTAACCCCTCAGGAATATGTCGATGAAATTGTAAGCGGCATAAAGGATTTGTGGAACAAGCTCGATATTTCCTACGATGACTTTATCCGAACAACAGAAAAGCGGCACAAGCAGGTTGTTGAAAAAATCTTTGCCCGTTTGGTTGAACAAGGTGACATTTATTTGGATGAATATGAAGGATGGTATTGCACCCCTTGTGAATCTTTCTTCACTGAGAGACAACTGGAAAATGGAAATTGCCCGGACTGTGGTCGTCCTGTAGAAAAGGTAAAGGAAGAATCTTATTTCTTTAAAATGAGCAAATATGTGGATCGGCTCCTCCAATACTATGAGGAAAATCCCGATTTTATCCAACCGGAATCCAGGAAAAATGAGATGATCAATAACTTTATAAAACCGGGATTGGAGGATTTGGCAGTTTCCCGGACGAGTTTCGACTGGGGAATAAAAGTACCTAGTGATCCGAAACATGTGATCTATGTTTGGATCGATGCTCTTACAAATTATATAACAGCCTTAGGATACGGTTCCGAGGATGATTCGAAATTCCAAAAATTTTGGCCGGCGGATGTACATCTTGTCGGTAAGGAGATTGTCCGATTCCACACGATCTATTGGCCCATTATTCTAATGGCCCTCGATTTGCCCCTTCCGAAAAAAGTGTTTGCCCATGGTTGGTTATTAATGAAAGACGGGAAAATGTCCAAATCAAAAGGCAATGTCGTTGATCCGGTTACATTGATTGATCGTTATGGTTTGGACGCCCTAAGGTACTATTTGTTGCGTGAAGTTCCATTCGGTTCAGATGGAGTCTTCACTCCGGAAGGTTTTGTGGAACGGATCAACTTTGATTTGGCCAATGATTTAGGAAATTTATTGAATAGGACCGTGGCTATGATCAACCAATATTTTGATGGATATATTCCTGCTTATAAAGGTTCAGTCAGTGAATTTGAAAAATCCCTTCTTGAGGAAAACCAGGAAGGTGTTAAAAAGTATGAGCAAGCAATGGAAAAGATGGAGTTTTCCGTTGCGTTATCCAGCATTTGGCAAATAATAAGCAGGGCCAACAAATTTATTGATGAAACAATGCCATGGAAACTGGCGAAAGACGAGTCGAAACGGGAAGAATTGGCGGGCGTTCTAGCCCATCTTGCGGAAACGTTACGTCGAGTAGCGGTTTTGTTGCAGCCATTCTTAACCGAAACGCCTAAGAAGATGTTCGAACAATTGAATGTTCAATCCTCCGATCTGACCAGTTGGGAAAGCCTTGCAACCTTTGGTCTGATCCCGGACGGTACAAAGGTCCAAAAGGGATCCCCCCTATTCCCGAGATTGGAGATCGAAAAAGAGGTTAACTACATTAAGGAAAAGATGCAAGGAGCTTCCAAACAGGCAAAATCAATAGAAGAAAAGAAAGAGCAGGTTGACAGATTACCGGAAATAACCATTGATGATTTTGCAAAAATTGATTTAAGAGTAGCTCAAGTCATTCATGCGGAACCTGTGAAAAAAGCCAACAAACTATTGAAATTGCAATTGGATTTGGGCTATGAAAAACGCCAGGTCATCTCAGGGATTGCCGAACATTATAAACCGGAAGATTTGATTGGAAGAAAAGTCATTGTCGTAGCCAACTTAAAGCCAGCAAAATTGCGGGGAGAAGTATCCGAAGGGATGATTTTGGCTGGAGAAATGGATGGAATATTGTCTTTAGCTAGCATCGCCGAAGATTTACCTGTTGGAGCAAAGGTAAAATAACTATAGGAAATATGAAGATTTTGTGTAAATAGTGGAATTTCATAGAAATGTCTTTAAAATAACATAGGAATGTTACAGAAAAGTAACATTCCTATGTTATTTTTACTATACTATCATAGTATTTTCGCCATAATATAAAAAAAGAAAACGACTTCAAGATTTAGCAGGTGACATAGATGTTATTTGATACCCATGCACATTTAAATGCGGACCAATTTAACGATGATGTGGAAGATGTAATAAATAGAGCAATGGACAATGGTGTTACAAAGATCGTAGTAGTAGGTTTTGACAGGCCAACCATTGTTAGAGCGATGGAATTAGTTGACAAATATCCGCAGATTTATGGTTGCATTGGTTGGCATCCGGTTGATGCGATCGATTGTACTGAAGAAGACTTGCAATGGATTGAAGAACTGAGCCGGCACCCAAAGGTTGTTGCGCTAGGGGAAATGGGACTGGATTATTATTGGGACAAATCCCCTAAAGAAGTCCAAAAGGACTTGTTTAGACAGCAAATCCGGCTTGCTAAAAAATTAAAAATGCCCATTGTCATTCATAATCGGGAAGCAACGGAAGATGTAGTAACCATTTTGAAAGAAGAAGAGGCAGGAGAAGTTGGGGGCATAATGCACTGCTTCAGCGGTAGTGTAGAAACAGCAATGGAATGCATAAAAATGAATTTTTACATTTCGTTAGGTGGCCCCGTAACTTTCAAAAATGCGAAAAGACCAAAAGAAGTAGCAAAAGCGGTCCCGCTAGATCGATTACTCATTGAAACAGACTGTCCCTATTTGGCACCCCATCCATATAGGGGAAAGCGCAATGAACCGGCCTATGTAAAGCTTGTTGCCGAGGAAATCGCAGCAATAAAAGGAATTTCCTTTGAAGAGCTAGCTGAAATAACAACAAAAAATGCGAAAAGGGTATTCAAAATTGAATAGCTTTTGGGAAATGAGCCACGAAAAACCTGTTTGAATTTCTGTTCTATTTTTTAAAAGGCGAAAGGTACAGATTCACTCGTTTTTTATAACAGATTTGACAACTGGTTCATTCTCCTATATAATCTCCCCATGTAAAGGAGGATTTTTGATGAATTTTCAAAAAATGAAAAGCCCTTTGGCAAACAAGCGGCTGATGACCATCCTTTCAGTTATGGTTGCGGCTGTTGCCATTACAATTAGCGGGCTTTTCATCTATGAAACTACGAAAAAATCCGTCGTCTTAAATATCGACGGGGAAGTTCAGGAAGTTAGAACCCACGCCAAAACTGTAAGTGAAATACTCAAGGAATTGAATATTAGTTATCGATCTCAAGATTACCTTTCGCCGGATGCAAATACAGAAATTGATGATCAAATGGAAATTACCTTTAAAACAGCACAACAGGTTACACTCAGTATAGATGGCAACAGTCAAAGAATATGGACAACAACAGATACTGTATCTGAATTTTTAAAAGAACAGAATGTATCATTGAAAGACCAGGATATATTGAATGTAGCCCTGGATGAACCAATAAAGGATGGACTGGACATTCAAATCGCCGTTGCCTTTAAACTCGTTATTAACGATGGAGGCAAAGAAACGGAGTATTGGTCCACTTCCACTACGGTCGCTGACTTTTTGGAACAGCAGGGAATTACAATCAATGAATTAGATAAAGTAGAACCGGGTTTGGATCAAGAACTAGCTTCAGAATCCACTGTGACGATCACCCGTGTTGAAAAAGTCATCGATGTAGTGGAAGAAGAAATAAATTTTGCGGTTGTTACAAAAAAAGATGACAGTCTCCAAAAGGGAAAGAAAAGATTGTCCAGGAAGGCAAAAAAGGAAAAATCCAGAAAAAATATGAAGTAGTCATGGAAAATGGCGTGGTAGTTTCAAAGACCTTAATAGGTGAAGAGGTCATTGAAGAAGCAAAGGATAAAATCATTGCCCAAGGGACAAAGGTTGTCCAAACCGTTTTCCGCGGTGAGAGGGTAAACGATGAGTTTTATGTTACCGCAACGGCATATACGCCCTACTGCAACGGATGCAACGGTTATACAGCAACAGGAGTCAACATTAAAGACAATCCAAACCTGAAAATCATTGCTGTTGACCCGAAAGTCATTCCCCTTGGTACGAAGGTGTACGTGGATGGTTACGGTTATGCGGTAGCTGCTGACACCGGAGGAAGCATTAAAGGGTATAAGATTGACGTGCTTTTCCCGACCAAGGCGGAAGCTTATAAATGGGGCGTCCGAAAGGTAAAAATTAAAATATTGAAATAAATCCAAATGCAGAGTCTTTGTACTCTGCATTTTACTTTTTCCCTTTTGCGTATCATAATAAAAAAGTATTTGTTCCCATAAAAAGATCTAAGAACGAGATAATGGTACAGGTTTTTTATATAGAGGTGAATCACTTGAAAATAAAAGAAATTATTGTCGTAGAGGGAAAAGATGATACCGTTGCTATTCAACGGGCGGTTTGTGCTGATACAATAGAAACGAATGGATCCGCGATAAGCGAGGAAACCCTTCGTAAAATAGAATTGGCTCAAGAAAAACGGGGAGTTATTATCTTTACGGATCCCGATTATCCGGGCGAAAGAATCCGGCATATCATTGCGAACCGTATCCCAAATTGCAAGCATGCCTTTTTGCCGAAAAATCAGGCCCGACCCAAATCCGGTAAGGGAATTGGTGTTGAACATGCTTCCCCGGAGGATATCAGAAGGGCTTTAAAGGAAGCCCACTATATGTCGGAAGAACCGGTGGAAACCATTACTAAAGAAGATTTGATGGCCTTTGGGTTAATCGGGGACAAGCTGGCCAGTAAAAGAAGGGAAAAATTGGGGGAGATTTTGAAAATCGGATATACGAACGGAAAACAGCTCCATAAAAGACTGCTAATGTTTCAAATAACTCGAGAGACCTTTTTGCAAGCAGTCCAACAAATTCTGATGGAGGAAGAAAACGACAATGCATAAAGATATAGCGACACCAGGAAGGACAAAGTCCATTCTGGAACAATTCCAATTCACCTTCAAAAAAAGTTTAGGACAAAATTTTATCATTGATACGAATATATTGAGGAACATCGTCCAAGTAGCTGGAGCAAATAAAAGGGCAGGTGCCATTGAAATTGGTCCGGGAATTGGCGCTTTAACCGAACAATTAGCCAAGACTTGCAAAAAAGTTTTAGCCTTTGAAATTGATCAGAGATTGCTTCCTGTTCTCGGGGAAACGTTGGCCCCATATGATAACATCACCATCATTCACGAGGATTTCCTCAAGGCTGATGTCCATAAAGCAATTGAGACGCACCTTCATGATTGTGATGAGCTAATTCTTGCAGCAAACTTGCCTTATTATGTCACAACGCCCATCATAATGAAATGTCTGGAAGAACATTTGCCGGTTCGTCGTATGACGGTCATGATGCAAAAGGAGGTAGGGGAACGGATCAGTGCAAAACCAGGATCAAAAAATTATGGTTCCCTTTCCATTGCCGTTCAATATTATACGGATGCCGAAGTGGCCATGATCGTCCCAAAGACCGTTTTTATGCCCCAACCAAATGTGGATTCTTGCGTTGTAAAAATGGATCTTCTTGAAAAGCCAAGAGTGAAGGTGGAAGACGAAGGTTTCCTTTTCAAAGTGGTAAGAGCCAGTTTTTCTCAAAGAAGGAAAACCATCTTAAACAATTTGGTCAATAGTCTAGAAAATGGCAAGGAGAAAAGGGAAGCGATTCTTGCTTCTTTAAAAGGGTCGGGGATCGATCCGACCCGACGGGGAGAAACATTGACGATTGAAGAATTTGCTCGTCTTTCCGATGAACTTTACAAATATTTCCATTGATGCAAAAGTTCCGAATCACCTCAACGTCATGACATGCATAGCCTATAGAAGGCCTTTCATGAATTGAATGGAATCGAGAAGCGTTGGGGTGAGGTTTTTTGGGGTAAAAATCAATGAAATTGTCGGGAGAAAATCGTATAAGTGTGATATACCCTTTAGAGTGATTGACTTCTTTTATGTAAATGGGGAAAAATTCGCCTTATTGTGCGGAGAAGATATTCGTTTAATGGCGGATGCGCCTGTAAGTGACCTTGTTGTTTTAAATATCGAGGATCGGCTAAAAATAATGGAAAATTACCGGAATCTTGAAGAACAATCCCTCCACTTGTTCCGGAAAGATATTCAACTGATGAAGGAAAAGCGGGAATATGAATTTTTTGATGATGTCGAGCCGACCTTCAGACTTTTTCAAATGCCTGGTAAAGTACTACATCTTGATGGGGATCCGAACTACCTAAAAAAATGTCTGGCCCTTTATGAAACGCTGGGAGTACCGGTCATAGGAATTTATTGTAACGAACGGGAAATGCCCCAAAAGGTAACAGGGTGGGTCGAGGAATTTCGACCTGATATTTTGGTAATTACCGGCCATGATGCCTATTCCAAGCAAAAGGGAAAAAGGTCTGATATTCGGGCGTACCGACATTCAATGGATTTTGTCATGACTGTAAAAGAAGTGCGCAAGAAGTTCCCTAATTTGGATCAGTTAGTCATTTTTGCTGGGGCGTGCCAATCCCACTTTGAATCATTAATTCATGCCGGTGCAAATTTTGCTAGCTCTCCATTAAGGGTGAATATTCATGCTCTGGATCCGGTTTATGTTGTGTCAAAATTAAGCTTTACCCCTTTTACGGAATCCGTAAAAGTATGGGACTTATTACGCAACACAATTACCGGAGAAAAGGGAATCGGTGGGATTGAATCTAGAGGCGTTTTAAGACTGGGAATGCCATTTCATCCGGTGAAAGAAGAATGAGGAAGGATAGCGGGGTTGTCCAAAGAAGGTACTAATTGCTTTGGTCATCCCCGTTTTATTTTGTTAAATAATAAAAATAACACAAACCTTTCATACATAATAAAAAGAAATCAAGGGATACTAATAATGTCGAAAAAAGTTGGTTTTTCTATATAAAAACCATTGACAAGTGAAAAATATTCTTGATATAATTTATTATTTTATGTTGACACAGGGGTGGTTTTTTGGTATCATAAAACATAGTGAGGTGTATAAGATATGCCAAAAACATTATCAGATATTAAAAAAAGTCTTGATTCAAATCTAGGAAAGAGACTCATGCTGAAAGCAAATGGGGGACGTAAAAAGACAATTGAACGTTCCGGCATCTTAGCAGAAACATATCCTGCTGTTTTTGTTGTAGAACTGGATCAAGAGGAAAATGCTTTTGAACGAGTTTCTTACAGCTATGCGGATGTGTTGACCCAAACCGTTCAACTAACATTTTACGATGATAAAAAGGAAATGATTTGATAGCAGTGGACATATGTTTACTGCTTTTTTATTTTGCCTGAAAAATTACCAGGAATGAAATTCAAGATCCATCAAAAACTAAGCATACCGTAGCAGAGAGAGGGGTTGGAAGAATGGGAAGAAAAGGCATTATGTCTGAAGAAATGAAAGTGGAGCTTGCCAAAGAACTTGGATTTTATGATGTCGTTCAAAAAGAAGGTTGGGGCGGTATTCGCGCCAGAGATGCAGGAAATATGGTAAAAAGGGCAATAGAAATTGCACAAGAACAGCTCCAGAAGAAAAACCAGTAAATTTCCAATACCTTAAATCAAACGCTACGGTTACCCGGAGATCGGATCTCCGGGTATTTTTATAATCCGAATATGTAAAGATGAGATTACTTAGGACTACGATATTCTTTTTGACTAGCGATTTATGGTAAAATAGGACAGAATTACATATCGCGCTTAAAGTGGGTGGACGGACTTGAAACTTTTATTGAAAGCTCCGGCAAAGATAAACTTGTCCCTCGATGTCATAAGGAAAAGGGACGATGGGTATCATGATTTGGAAATGATTATGACAACCATTGACCTTGCTGATCGTATAGAGCTGGAATTGTTGGAAGAAGATAAAATTTTTATATCCTCCCAAAGCCGGTATATTCCCGATGATGAGCGGAACCTCGCCTATCAGGCGGCAAAACGTTTAAAGGATCATTTGGGAATAAAAAAAGGTGTGCGAATCACGATTGAAAAACATATACCGGTGGCAGCTGGTCTTGCCGGAGGAAGCAGTGACGCGGCAAGTGTATTAAGAGGATTAAATCGACTTTGGAATTTAAACCTTTCATTAGAGGAATTGGCGGAAATCGGTCTTGAAATTGGTTCGGATGTTCCCTTCTGCGTTTATGGAGGTACTGCCCTTGCCCGTGGTAGAGGGGAAATTTTAACGCCGCTACCACCCCCTCCTCCCTGCTGGGTTGTTCTTGCAAAACCACCTATTGGTGTATCAACCGGGGAAGTTTATCGTCAGCTAAATTTGGAAAATATCATTCATCCAAATACCGAAAAAATGGTCGAGGCTATCAGGGCGAATAATTACATGGAAATGTGCTGTTTGGTTGGAAACGTTTTAGAATCCGTTACGTTACAAAATCACCCCGAAGTGTTAACGATTAAAAAGGACATGGAACGATTCGGGGCGGATGCGGTTTTAATGAGTGGAAGTGGTCCAACGGTCTTTGCCTTGGTCAAACACGATTCCCGGATGCAACGAATCTATAACGGATTAAGAGGATATTGTAAACAAGTCTTTGCTGTTCGAATGTTGGGAAATCCCCACGAATTGTAAAGATAGTCAATCGAAAAGAGATTGATAATATACGAACAATGAAATATGATTAAAATAAAAGCATTCGGATACAAGACGGAGTTGAAAGGATACCATGAGCTGGAAAAGAAGCGAACGTTTAATAGATATGACCCATTATCTTTTATGCAATCCGAAAACCCTTATCCCATTAACCTATTTTTCGGAAAAATATAATGCCGCTAAATCATCCATTAGCGAAGATTTGGCCATTTTGAAGGAAACCTTTGAACGAGAAGGAATCGGGAAAATTGTTACCATCCCTGGTGCCAGCGGCGGTGTAAAATATTTTGTCCAAGTGAAAAAGGAGGATACCGTCCCCTTTGTAGAAAATCTTTGTAAACAGTTGGAAGACCGGAATCGCTTGTTAGCAGGCGGATATTTATATATGAGTGATATTCTGGGTAATCCTGCAGTGATGGACCGGATCGGAAAACTCATTGCCAGTATTTATAGTGAAAGGGACATTGATGTGGTCATGACCATCGCAACAAAAGGAATTCCACTAGCTCAGTCTACGGCAAGGTATTTAAATGTTCCGGTTGTGATTGTTCGTCGGGATTATAAAGTGACGGAAGGATCGACAGTAAGCATTAATTACGTATCCGGGTCCTCCAAACGAATCCAAACGATGCTTTTATCAAAAAAAAGTTTAAAGGAAGGTTCCAGGGTTTTGATTGTAGATGATTTTATGAAAGCCGGTGGAACAATTAATGGCATGATCAGTCTACTCAATGAGTTCAATGCGACGAATTGCGGAATTGCTGTACTGGTAGAAGCTGAGGATGTACCAAACCGTTTGATCCATGATTATACAACCATTATGAAATTAAAAAATGTAGATGAAGAGAGCGGAACCATTGAGGTTGTACCAGGAAACTTTTTGAATAGGAGTTGGGTATAGATGAAAACGGTGGAAACGAATTTAGCTCCGAAAGCGATCGGTCCATATTCTCAAGCCGTGATTGCCAAGCCTTTCGTTTTTACTTCCGGACAAATTCCATTGCAACCTGATGGCAATCTGGTATCCGGCGGCATTAAAGAACAGACCGAACAAGTATTAAAAAATTTAGAATCCGTACTTCAGGCCTCTGGTTCTTCCCTTGATCATGTTGTAAAAACGACCGTATTTTTGAAGGATATGAATCATTTTCAGGAAATGAACGAAGTCTACGCCCGCTATTTTACAAAACATAAGCCTGCAAGATCGGCTATAGAAGTGGCAAGATTACCAAAAGATGTTCTTATTGAAATTGAAGCCGTTGCTTATGTAAAGGAATAACTGATAGAATTTTTTAAATGAAGGATCCAGGTACGGATCCTATTTTTTTTG
>NICF_comb_assmDRAFT_10001699_pt1 | contig 17174 bp, 16 predicted proteins | sample NewIslPassag4_SG_FD_11279 | JGI IMG/M metagenome (IMG submission 11279) | reverse complement strand
CCCCGCTCCCGGCGGCGATCCGCCGGCGGCGGCTGCCGTCGATGATCTCCGGCCGCCTGCGCTCCTCCGGGGTCATCGAATTGATCATCGCCTCGACACGGGCGAACTGCCGCTCGTCCACCTTGAGGCCCGACAACTTGCCCCCGAGGCCCGGGATCATGCCGAGCAACTGGTCGAGCGGTCCCATGTTGCGCACCTGCGCGAGTTGCTCGCGAAAGTCTTCCAGGGTGAATTCATCGCCGCGGACGAGCTTGTCGACCATCCGCTTCGACTTTTCCGCGTCGAAGGCGGCTTCGGCCTTCTCGATCAGCGTCAACACGTCGCCCATGCCGAGAATCCGCGAGGCGATGCGGTCGGGATGGAACGGTTCGAGCTCTTCCAGCTTCTCGCCGACGCTGGCGAACTTAACGGGCGCCCCGGTCACCGCCCGCACCGATAGGGCCGCCCCGCCGCGGGCGTCGCCGTCCATCTTGGTCAGCACGACGCCGGTGATACCAAGCCGGGAGTGGAAGCTTTCGGCGACGTTCACCGCGTCCTGGCCGGTCATGGCGTCGACCACAAGGAGGATTTCCTTGGGTGCGAGTACGTCTTTGAGCCGAGCGATCTCGTCCATCAACTCGTCGTCGACGTGCAGCCGGCCCGCCGTGTCGAAAAGCACCACGTCGTTGCCGTGCCGCTGGGCGTGCGCGAGGGCTTCTTTTGCGATGTCGACGGGGGAAACATTCGTCCCCCGTTCGAAGACGGGAACGCCGATCTGCCCGCCGAGCACCTGAAGCTGCTTGATCGCGGCCGGGCGGTAGACGTCGCCCGCGACCATGAGCGGCCGCTTCCCTTGCGATTTGAGGAGACGGGCGAGCTTCGCGGTGAACGTCGTCTTTCCGGAGCCTTGCAGCCCGGCCATCAGCACGACGGCCGGAGCCGGGCCGGAGAGGTCGAGCTTCTTGTTCTCCCCGCCCATGAGCGCCGTCAACTCTTCGTTGACGATCTTGATCACCTGTTGCGCCGGCGAGAGACTGCCGAGGACCTCCTGGCCGACGGCGCGCTCGCGCACTTTGGCAAGGAAGTCCTTGACCACTTTGAAGTTGACGTCCGCTTCGAGAAGGGCGAGGCGCACCTCCCGCAGTGCGGCGTCGACGTCCTTTTCGGTAAGCTTCCCGCGGCCTTTCAGCTTTTGGAAGACCGCCTGCAATCTTTCGGAGAGGGTGCCGAACATCGCTCATCCCTCCTCAAAGTGGCCGGGCCGTTCGCGCCGTCAAGCGTCCCACAGGTCGCGCAGCGACTTGCGCACGCGCCCCAGGCGCTCGAGCGCGCCGCCGGCTTGGGGGATCTTGCTCAGGCTCTCTTCGATCTCGCCGAGTTCACGCTCGATCTTGTGGTACGCTTCGCGCTGGCTTTCGTACCGCTTCACGAGCTCGAGCTTCGACTCAAGTTCGTTCAACGTATGCGTCGACCGGCGGAGAATGTCGTAGACCGCTTGGCGGCTCACGCCGTACTGGCTTGCGATCTCCCCCAGCGAGAGGTCGTGGTCGTAGTACAGGGAGAAGAACTCGCGCTGGCGCTCCGTGAGGAGTTGACCGTAGAAGTCGAAGAGCAGGCTCATCCGCACCGTCTTCTCGATCATGCCGCTCTTTGCGAAGCCTCCCGCACCGTTCCTCGTGTTAAGCACAACTGCTTTACAGGAGTAACCTTACCAGACGGCGGCGGGGGTGTCAAGTATCTAGGTTTCAACCCGTTCGTCGTCCCGGAAGAGGGCCCGGACAAACTCCTCGGCGTTGAAGGGACGCAGGTCGTCCACGCCTTCACCGACGCCGATCAACTTCACCGGCACGGAAAGTTGCTCGCTCACCGCGAGGACGATGCCGCCCTTCGCCGTGCCGTCGAGCTTGGTCAAGGCGACGCCGGTCACGGGTGCGGCTTCCTTGAAGAGCCTGCCTTGGGAGAGCGCGTTCTGCCCCGTTGTCGCGTCAAGGACGAGCAAGGTTTCATCCGGGGCTCGGCCGAGCTCGCGCTCGATGACGCGAAACACCTTGCTGAGCTCGTTCATGAGGTTGGTCTTGGTTTGCAGCCGGCCCGCCGTGTCAATGAGAAGCACGTCGGCCCGCCGGGCTTTGGCCGCCTGCACGGCGTCGAACGCCACGGCCGCCGGGTCGCTGCCCGGCTGCTGCGCCACCATCTCCGCTCGCGCCCGTTCAGCCCAGATCGCAAGCTGCTCGATCGCCGCCGCCCGGAACGTATCGCCCGCGCCGATCAGCACGCGCTTACCTTGAGAACTAAAGCGCGCCGCGAGTTTTCCCAGGGTCGTCGTCTTACCCGAACCGTTCACGCCCACCATGACGATGGTGAGCGGCCCGTCGCCCCGGGGCCTTTCGGCGAGCGGCTCGCCCCGAAGCCGCTCGGCGAGCGCGGCCTCGAACAGGGGCTGGACCGCCTCGCCGTCGCGGATGCGCTCCTCGTTCACCCTCGCCCGCAACTCCTCGACGAGGGAGACGGCGGTCTCCATCCCGGCGTCGGCCAAGATCAACGCTTCCTCAAGACGCTCGAAGAGCTCGTCGTCGATCGGGCGTCCGGGCTTTAGCGCCTCCTTTACCTTGTTTACGAGGTTCTCCCTGGTCTTTACCAGGCCTGCCCGGAGCCGGCCGAACCAAGACCGGCCCTCTTTTTCTTCTGCCATCGTTCTCACCGTCCAATGAGTGTGGGCAAAAAAACGGCGCCCCCCCGCGTCAAGCGGGCCTTGCGTCCTCGAGTTTGAGCGAAACGAGGGTGGAGACGCCGGATTCCTCCATCGTTACACCGTAAAGGCAGTCCGCCGCCTCCATCGTCGGTTGCCGGTGCGTGATCACGAGGAACTGAGTGCTGTGCGCGTACTCCTCAAGGAGCGCTCTGAAGCGCGCCACGTTGTGTTCGTCGAGCGCCGCGTCGATCTCGTCGAGCACGCAGAAAGGGCTGGGGCGGACCGCAAGGATTCCGAAGAGCAGCGCGATGGCGGCCAGGGCCTTCTCCCCGCCGGAGAGCGCCATCAAATTCTGGAGCTTCTTCCCAGGCGGCTGGACGAAGATTTCGAGCCCCGATTCGAGCGGGTTGTCGGGGTCCGTGAATTCCAGACTCGCATGCCCGCCCCCGAACAGCCGGCGGAACGTGTCGTTGAACGCCGTCCGGAGCTCGCCGTAAACCGTTTGGAGCCTTTTTGCGCTCTCCTTGTCGATGCGGGCGATCACCTCCGCGAGGTCCGCCCTCGCCTCTTCGAGGTCGTCCCGCTGCGCGCGCAGGAATTCGTACCGCTCCTTCACCTGCCGGTACTCCTCGACGGCAGCGGGGTTTACGGGCCCGAGCGCCGCGATGCGCCTTCTCAAATCTTTCGCCTCGGCGCGGAGCGACGCGTCGTCCGCCCCGGGATCGACGTCCGGCTCCTTACCTTCCTCGTGGCCGCGCTCCGAGAGCGCTTCGGCGATGCGGGCGAGGTCGGCTTCGAGGCGCTCGCACTCGACGGCAAGGCGCGTCGCCTCCTCCTGTGCGGCTTCGAGCCGCTCACGCGCCATGCCCGCCTTGTGCGCGAGTTCCTGGCTCTCGGACTTCAGGCCGGCCTTTAGGCCGCGCAACTCCTCCGACCGGGCCGAAAGCGCGGCGCGCTCCCGCCCGGCCGCATCCGCGGCCTCGAGGGCCCGGGCGATCTCATCCTCCGACTCCTTGCGGCCTGCTTGGGCCCGCGCGATCGCGTCTTCTTCGTCGAGAATCGCGCGGTGAAGCCGCGAGGCTTCGCCGGCGAGGCGCTCCACCTCGCGCCGGCGCCGGTCGCGCTCGCCCGCGAGCGCAGCAAGGAGGACCTTGAGCTCCTCCGACTCCTTGCGGAGCGCCTCCTGTCTTTCGCGCTCGTCCGCCGTAGATCGTTCGAGCTCCTCGACGCTGCGGCGCAGCGCCTCGCGCTCTTCGGTCATGGCCGCCACTACCGCCGAAGCGCCCGCGACCTCGGCGCGGGCGCTCTCCTCCTTGCGGCCGAGGCGTTCCAAGGACGCGTCGCATTCGGCGAGCGCCGCTTCGAGGCGGGAAATTCCATGCCGTGCGTCCGCCACGTCTCGCTCGGCCGAGATCCGCTTGATCTCGAGCTCCCGGCGCTCCTTTTCCCACCGGGTGACGCGCGCCCTTTGGGCTTCGGCCTCCTCGTCGAGGCGCGCGATCCGGGCGCTCGCCGCTTCGATCTCGGCTTCGACTTTCGCGAGCTCGACGGCGAGCGCTTCGAGGTGGCGGCCGCGAGCAAGCAGCCCCTCGGACCTGTGGCTGCGGCTCCCGCCCGTGATTGCGCCGCCCGGGATTACTACGTCGCCGTCGAGCGTGACGATCCGCGACACGGACGGCACCCCGCGCTTTGCGACGAGGAGCGCGGTGTCGAGCGTTTCGGCGACGACTACCCTGCCGAGCAGGTATTCGACGGCTGGGACGCACCCGTCCTTAGCTTTGACCAACTCAGACGCGACGCCCACGACTCCCGGAATCGCCGAAAGGCGCTCCCTTGCGTCGTCGCGCAACGGGGTCGGCCGGAGCGAATCGAGGGGGAGGAACGTCGCCCGTCCGAGCCGGCGCTCTTTCAGGTATTCGATGGCCAACTTCGCGCTCTGGTCGGTCTTGGCCACGATGTACTGCTGGGCCTGGCCGAGCGCCACTTCGATCGCCGCTTCGAGGTGCTCCGGAACGTGGATCAGCTCCGCGACCGCGCCGACGAGGCCCCATCGCCGGGTTTTCTCGGCCAGGAGCACCTCCCGCACGCCGCGCTGGTACCCCTCCCTCGCCTCCTCCATGTCGGCGATGGCCTTCCGCTTTGATGCAAGCTCCGCTGCGGCGCGCCGCTTGGCCCAGAGCTCCTTTTCAAGCCTCTCCCGGTCCGCGCGCATGCGGGAAAGAGCCTTTTCCGCTTCGTCGAGCTCGCGCCTGGCTTCTGCGAATGCGGACTCGATCCCCGCGAGCGCCTGCTCCTTGGCCTTGCGCTCCTCGCCAAGGGCGTCGAGCTCCGCAAGCAAGCGTTCCTTCCTTGCTTTGAACTCGGCGCGCTGCTCGTCGAATGCTTGAGCCTCCCTGTCGAACGCCTCGCTCCTACTTTGCAGGGCGGCAATTTTCTCGGAGAGCGCACTTATTTTGTCCCGCGCCGAGCGGATCCCTCGCTCTTTGTCGGCAAGCGCCTCCTGCACCGCCGCAAGTTCGCGCTCCACGCGCTCGGCAGCCTGTTCCTTTTCGACGGCGGAAAGGGCTGCGGCGTCGGCCGCCCGGCGCTCCTCGGCGAGGTCCCGCTCCGCTTTTGCCAGTTGCTCGACGAGATCGGCTCGCCGCCGCTCGCGCTCTTTGCTCTCCAATTCGCGCTGGGAAAGCCGCGCCCTCGCCATCTCCGCCTTGTGCTTGGCTTCGACCTCCGCGTCCCGGGCGCGCTCCTCCATTTCCCTGCAGCTTTCGATCTCCTTGTCGAGCTCCTCCATCTGCTTTGCGAGCTCGGATGCTCTCTCCTCGATCTCCCGCAGGGCGGCTCGGACCTCATCGCGATGTTTTGAGACTTGCTCCAGCTTGCCGAGGGCCGCCGCACGGCGCTCCGAAAGCCTACCGCGCTCTTGGAGGAGGAGGTGCACCTCGATCGCAGCTAGGCGCTGCGAAAGGCGTTCGTACTCCTCTGCGACCTTCGCCTGGCTTTCAAGCGGGCCGAGTTGGCGTTCCACCTCGCGCAGGATGTCCTGCACGCGCACGAGATCCTCCTGGGCGCGCGCGAGCCTTTTGACCGCTTCGTCCTTGCGCGCCTGGTAGCGGCTGATGCCGGCCGCCTCCTCCAAGAAGGCGCGCCGCTCCTCGGGCCGGGCGCTCAAGATCGCGTCGACTTCGCCCTGGCCGATGATCGCAAGGGACCCGCGGCCGATCCCCGTGTCCATGAAGAGCTCCTGTATGTCCTTGAGGCGGCAGGGTGATTTATTGATGAGAAAATCGCTCTCTCCGGAGCGGTACACCCGGCGGGTCGCGGTCACTTCGGTATACGCGATCGGGATCCGTCCCGAGGAATTGTCGAAGGTGACGGAGACTTCTGCCATGCCCACGGCCCGCTTCGCGTCGCTCCCGGCGAAAATGACGTCCTCGAGCTTCGTGCCTCGCAGGAGCCGGATGCTCTGCTCGCCGAGCACCCATCGCAGGGCGTCGGCGATGTTGCTCTTGCCGCTCCCGTTCGGTCCGACGACCGCCGCCACCCCCCGGGGCAGCTCGATCGTCACCCGGTTCGCAAACGACTTGAACCCTTGAATCGTGAGGGACTTCAAATACAACGAAGATGCGCACCTCGTTCCACTTTCGACATTCAGTCTTCTGCAGGAACGAGGAGGACCCTGCCGGCCTGCGCCGGTCGAGGCGATCTAGCCGCCGATCCGCACCTCCATGAAAAGGTCCCTCCGTTGCCTTCCCTTCTCCGGGATCAACGGGCTGAGGAGCGTGCCGTAGGTGTCTATGATCCGCTTTAACTTCTGCTTCACCCGGGTGCGGGCATTGTCAACTACCTTCGCTTTGACGCCGATCGCGCGCTCGATTTCGCTGGCCGAATACCCCTCGAGTATGAGCGTCGCAACGGTGTACTCGAGGATGGAAAGGTGGTTCCTGAGCAGCCGGTCGATCCTTTGGCTCACCGCCTTGCGCTCGACCGTCTCGTGGGGGTCGACCCACGATTCGCTGTGGGGGATGAGGTCCATCACCGTGCGGGTCTCGTCGGCGTTCACGTAGCTGTGGAGTGAGACGGCGTCGTTCAGCGCCTTGTGCTTGTTCCCGTTCGATTGCTTGATAACGTTGTACACTTTGCGGATGATGCACATGTAGGCGAAGGAACTGAACTTCACGTCGAACTCCTCCGGGCGGTACTCCTCGATGGCCCCGAGCAGCCCGATGAAGCCCTCCTGCATCAAGTCGTCGAACTCGAATGCGCGGGCGTAGTGCTTTCGTACGATGTGCTTCACCATCGGAAGGTACTTGGTCACAAGTTCGTCGCGAGCGCTTGCGTCGCCTTTTCGGATCCTCGCGATGAGTTCGAGATCGCGGGCTTGATTCGCCGTGGCCGCCAACGTGGCACAACCCCCTCGTACAAGCCGGGCTATTCGATGTATACGGCTTGTCTGCGGGGGATATGACACGAAGTCAACTGCGGGGATCCATCCCGAGCGCGCGCAGCGCCTCTTCGGCCGCGGCCTGCTCGGAGGCCTTCTTCGACGGGCCCACGCCCGTTGCGAGCGCGCGGCCCATGTGCACGACCTCGCTGACGAACACCTTGCAGTGGTCGGGTCCCCACTTGCGAACGAGCCGGTAGGTGGGCGCAGCCTTCGACTCGGCCTGGAGGCGCTCTTGCAGCACGCTTTTGGGGTCGAGGACCGAGCGCGGGTCCTTCAGGGCGGAGAGGGCCTTGCCGAGGGCCGCGAGGACGAAGGCGCGGGCGGCGCTCCAGCCAGAGGAGAGAAAAACCGCGCCGGTCACCGCCTCGAAAAGGTCGGCGAGGAGCGACGTGCGGTCGCGCCCGCCCGCCTGCTCCTCGCCGTTGCCGAGCTTCATCAGCGCTCCGAGCGCAAGCTCCCGGGCCGCGTTCGCGAGCGACTCGGCCCGGACGACGCTGGCGCGCATGCGCGCGAGCTCCCCTTCGGCGCTTTTCGGGAACCGCGCGTACAGGTATTCGCTGACGGCGAGCTCGATCACGGCGTCGCCGAGGAACTCGAGGCGCTCGTTGTGCTCGAGCTCGCCGCCTGCTTCGTGTGCGTACGACCGGTGCGTGAGGGCGACTTCCCAAATGGGCGTCCCCTCGATTTCGATGCCGAGTTCCCTGAGAAGCTCCAGGGCGGATTTGGCATCACGGACGTCCACTTGCCGCTCACCCCCACGCCGGCCGTCAATCACTCATCTTTCGGAAGACGAGCACCGCATTGTGACCGCCAAACCCGAACGAATTCGACATGACGGCCTCGATCTTGGCCGCCCTCGGCCGGTTCGGGACGTAGTCGAGATCGCACTCGGGATCCGGCGTCTCGTAGTTGATCGTCGGCGGGATCATCTGCTCGTACAGGGCGAGCACCGACGCGATCGATTCGATGCCCCCGGCGGCGCCGAGGAGGTGCCCGGTCATCGACTTGGTCGAGCTGACCGGGACGGAATAGGCCCGTTCGCCGAAGACTGACTTGATCGCCATGGTCTCGAACTTGTCGTTGTACTCCGTCGACGTGCCGTGGGCATTGATATAGCCGATCAACGACTTGTCGATCCCGCTGTCCTTGATGGCCGCCTCCATGGCGCGCCGGGCCCCGTCGCCCTCGGGCGCGGGCGTCGTGATGTGGTACGCGTCGCCGGTGCAGCCGTACCCGACCAGCTCGGCGTAGATCCGCGCACCGCGGGCCTTCGCATGTTCGAGTTCCTCGAGGATGAGGATCCCGACACCCTCGCCCATCACGAAGCCGTCCCGATCCTTGTCAAACGGGCGGCTGGCGCGCTCGGGCTCGTCGTTCCTGCGGGAGAGCGCCCGCGCGGAGCAGAAGCCGGCCATGCTGAGCGGGCTGATCGCCGCCTCCGTGCCGCCGGTGATCATCACGTCCGCCCCGCCGTTTTGGATGACGCGAAACGCGTCTCCGATCGCGTTCGTCCCCGAAGCGCAGGCGGTCACCGTGCAAGTATTGTGCGCTTTCGCCCCCGTCATGATCGATACTTGCCCCGATGCGATGTCGGGGATCATCATCGGGACAAAGAACGGGCTCACCCGGTCGGGCCCTTTTTCGATCAGGTTGCGGCACTGCTCTTCGAGGGTTTGTATGCCGCCGATCCCCGACCCGATGAGGACGCCAACCCGCTCCCAATCCACGTTGTCGTCGATCCCGGCATCCTGAAGCGCCATCCTTGATCCGGCGACGGCGAATTGGGCGAAGCGGTCCATCCTCTTTGCTTCCTTGCGGTCCATGAACTCGGTCGGGTCGAATCCCTTCACTTCGGCTGCGATCTGCGTGGTAAACCGCGACGCATCGAAGCACGTGATCCGGCCGACCCCCGAGGTCCCGTTCATGAGTCCGCGCCAGAATTCGGCGACCGTGTTGCCGATCGGCGTGATCGCCCCCATCCCTGTGACTACGACTCGCCGCTTCACCTGATCATCACCTCCGTCCGTCACAAAGTGCAACGCTTCCGGGCGCCGCGCGGGCAGCCGTGCGCTACGCCAGTTTCGACTTGATGTATTCGATGGCGTTCGCCACCGTTTGAATTTTCTCAGCGTCCTCGTCCGGGATTTCGAGGTCGAACTCTTCCTCGAACGCCATGACAAGCTCGACGATGTCGAGCGAGTCGGCGCCCAGGTCGTCGACGAACGACGCGTCGTCCGTCACTTCCTCGGCGTCGACGCCGAGCTGTTCGACTACGAGCTCTTTAACCCGATCCGCGATGTCCATGTCGTCACCTCCCTCTAAGGCCGGCGAAGCACCGGCGCTCCGGTCACATCGCCAAACCGCCGTCGACCACGAGTGTATGCCCCGTGATGTACGACGCGTCCTCACTTGCCAAGAACGCGACACACCCTGCCACGTCCTCGGGCTTGCCGAAGCGTCCCTGGGGAATCTTTTCCGCCAGCGCTTTTCTCTGCTCCTCGGGTAGAGCGTCCGACATGTCCGTTTCGATGAACCCGGGAGCGACCGCGTTCACAGTGATCCCCCTGGACGCGACCTCCCGCGCGAGGCTCTTGGTGAACCCGATCAAGGCGGCCTTGGACGCGGAATAGTTGGTTTGGCCGGGATTGCCGATCAGGCCGGATATCGACGTAATGTTGATGATCCGGCCCCACCGCTTTTTCAACATGCCCCGGAGCACGGCTTTGGAGCAGCGGAACGCCCCCGTGAGATTCACGCTCATCACCGCGTCCCAGTCGGCTTCGCTCATCCGCATGAGGAGGGTGTCCCGCGTGATGCCCGCGTTGTTCACGAGGATGTCGACGGTGCCCAGGCGCTCTTCGACCGCCTTGAGCAGCCTGTCGACGCTGTCCGGGTCAGAGACTTCGAGCGCCATGCCGTAAGCCCTGCCTTCTCCCAGCTCCCGGGCGACAGCCTCGGCGGCCTGGCCGTCGCGCCCGGTAACGACGACGACTGCCCCCTCCCGGACGAGGCGGGCCGCGATCGCGCGGCCGATGCCTCGCGTGCTTCCCGTCACGAGTGCTACCTTACCTGAAAGACTCATCCGCCATTCCCCGCTTTCTTCCAGGCGTCCAGCGTCCCGGGCGACTCGACGTTGAACAGCGCCGCGCTTTTGTCGATGCGCTTGATCAACCCGGAAAGCACCCGCCCGGGTCCAACCTCGACGAACGTGTCGAATCCGTCGGCGATCAAATTGCGGACCGTCTCCGTCCAGCGGACGGGAGCGTACACCTGCTCGGCGAGGTTCGCCTTGATCTCCTCCGGATCGCGCACCGGCCTTGCGGTAACGTTGGCGTAGACCGGAATCGAAGGCGGGCTCACCGGCACCCCGGCGAGATGCTTTGCAAGCTCGGCGCCCGCCCCTTTGAGGAGCGGGGAGTGAAACGGGCCGCTCACGTTGAGTTGCTGCACCTTGCGGGCTCCCGCCTCCTTCGCCCGTTCGAGTAGGGCGAGCACCGCCCCCGTTTCGCCGGCGACCACCACCTGCCCCGGCGCGTTGTACGCCGCCGGGGCGACGACACCTTCCGCCTGCGCACACAGGGACTCCACCACGCCGTCCTCGAGGCCCAAGATCGCGGCCATCGTCCCTCTGCCCTTCGGCACCGCGGCTTCCATCAGCCGGCCGCGCAGGCGCACCGTGCGCAGCGCGTCGGCGAAGTCCACGGCCCCCGCCGCGACGAGCGCCGCATACTCGCCCAGCGAATGCCCCGCCGCGCCGTCCGGGGCGAACCCTTCCTCCTGGAGAGCCCGCAGCGCCGCGACGCTCACCGCAAGCAGGGCGGGCTGGGTGTTCTCGGTGCGGACGAGCTCCTCCTCGGGCCCTTCGAAGCAGAGCCGGGAAATGCTGAAGCCCAGGATCCGGTCGGCTTCCTCCATCGTTTGCCGCGCGACGGGTATCGATTCGGCGAGCTCCAGGCCCATGCCGACGTACTGCGATCCTTGGCCCGGGAAGACTACGGCCACCTTACCCACGCCCGACCACCTCCCCGGTCCACTCGAGCGCCGCCGCGCCCCAGGTGAGCCCGGCTCCGAATCCGACCAGGACGATCAAATCGCCCTTTTGGATCCGGCCCTCGGAAAGGGCTTCGTCGAGGGCGAGGGGGATCGACGCCGCGGATGTGTTCCCGTACTTCTGCACGTTGACGAAGACCCGGTCGTCCGCGATACCGAGCCGCTTCGCGGCGGCGTCGATGATGCGGATATTCGCCTGGTGCGGGATGAAAAGCCCGACTTCGTCCGCCGCCCGCCCGGCCCGCTCGAGGGCTACGAGCGCCGCTTCCGGCATAATGCGCACCGCGAATTTGAAGACCTCGCGCCCTTCCATCTGGATGTACCGGCCGGTCCCCTCGACCGGGGCCAAGGGGTTCGAACGGGGCTCGCCGGCCGCGACGCGCAGGTGCTCGCCGCCGCTCCCGTCGGCCCCCAGGTACGTCGAAAGGACGCCGCCCGAGCTTACGGGACCGACGACGGCGGCGCCGGCGGCGTCGCCGAACAACACGCACGTGCTGCGGTCCGTGAAGTCCGTAATCGAACTGAGCAGGTCCGCGCCTATGACGAGCACGCGCTCGTAAGCGCCCGACTCGATGCAGCGGGTCGCAAGATCAAGGGCATAAACGAACCCGGAGCAGCCGGCCGACACGTCGAAGGCGCCCGCCTGCGGCGCACCGATCAGGTTTTGCACGAGGCAGGCCGTCGACGGGAAGGGCATATCGGGGGTGACGGTCGCCACGATGATCAATTCGATCTCCGAAGGGCTCACGCCGGCGCGCTCGAGCGCCCGACGGGCCGCGATCGCGGCGTAATGCGACGTCGTCTTCCCCTCTTCGGCGATCCGCCGCTCCTTGATCCCCGTCCGGGTCGAGATCCATTCGTCCGAAGTGTCGACCATCTTCTCGAGGTCGCCGTTGGTTAGCACCCGGTCGGGGACGGCCGACCCCACGCCCCAGATCCCGGCTCTCCGCTGCTTGCTCATCGATTGTTCACCGTCGCTTGCATGCCGTCGCTCGTGATCCGATCTTCGATCGCTTCCACGATCCGCCCGGCCACGGCCTCTCGCGCCACGCGCACCGCGTTGCGGATGGCCTTGGCGTTGGACGAGCCGTGCGAGATGATCGAGACGCCCTTGACGCCGAGCAAGGGCGCCCCGCCGTACTCCGTGTAGTCCATCCTCTTCCACAGCCGCTTCAGGCTCGGCCTTAGGAGGAAGCCGCCAAGGCGCGAGCGCCCGTCGCCGTTGATCGACTCTTTGAGGAGGTCGAAAATGGCCGCGGCCATCCCTTCGGCGAACTTCAGCACGACGTTGCCCACGAACCCGTCGCAGACGACCACGTCCACGTTGCCGGGCAGGATGTCCCGCCCTTCGACGTTGCCGATGAAGTTGATGTTCCGGAGTTCCTTGAGCTGCGCGTACGCCTCGAGCACGACGTCGTTGCCCTTCGTCTCTTCCTCGCCGATATTGAGGAGGCCCACCTTCGGGCGCTCGATGCCTAGCACGCGCTCGGCGTAAATGCTGCCCATCACCGCGAACTGTGCGAGGTGCTTCGGCCGGCAATCGACTTGCGCCCCGGCGTCGAGCAAAAGGCAACGTCCGGTGCGCGACGGCAACACCGTGCCGATCGCGGGCCGCTCGATGCCCTTCACCCTGCCCCACTGGAGCAGGGACGAGGCCATCGCCGCCCCGGTGCTCCCGGCGCTGACGACGGCGTGCGCCTGCCCTTCCTTCACGAGGCGGCACGCGACGACGATCGACGAGTCCTTCTGGCGCTTCACCGCTTCGACAGGGTGCGCGCCCATCGCCACGACGTCCGACGCATGAACGATCGAAATGGCGTCGTGGCGGCCTTTCGCCTTGAGGGCCGCCTGAACCCTGGCTTCGTCGCCGACGAGGATCACCTCGACGGGAAAGTCCCGCACCGCTTGGACGACTCCCTCGACGACGACCTCCGGACCGTGATCGCCGCCCATCGCGTCGACAGCGACGCGGATCACCTACGCATTCCTGCCTCTCCGATTCCATCGACCGCGAAAACAATGAACTGCCCTGTAAACACGATTTTCCCTCCGACCCGGCTGGTTACGACGACCAGCGACTTGCGCTCCTTGCTCTCCTTCACTTCCGCCCTGGCCACGACGCGGTCGCCGACGCGCACCGGTTCGTGGAACCTGAGCCTAGCCGAGCCCGTCAAGGCCACCTCGGCGTCGATCAGCGACACGGCGAGCGAGTTGCCTTGTGCGAAGAGGTGATGGCCCCGAACGATGCCGGTCCGCTTGAACGCCATCTCGGGAGTCGTCTCCAGAACCGACACACCCCGAGAACCGAGTTCGATGTCGATGAGCTCGCCGGCGATCTCATGAGGTCCGAGCGACCTCAGCGTCCGCTGCGCCTTCTCGGCGATTTCCCGCGCCCGGACGCGCATCTCGGGGACGCCGAGCTCGAGCCTGTCGAGGCGGATCGTCTGGACGCTCACGCCAAGGCGCCCGGCCAGGTCCTCGTCGGTCAGCAGGGGATCGTCGCTCAAAAGGGCGACCAGCCGCTGCTGCCGCTCGCTTTTTGCCAGCCTCATACGCATCAGGCACACCGACCAGTGGCAGTTCGCCTGCATTCGCAAACGATGCGTCGGATTCTAACCAAGTAATATGACCTGCTCCTAACTGCGGGCAAAAACGTGCGACCTGCCGCCACGCTACGCGAGGACAGGCCGCTCGGACGCCGCGGAAACGCCCTCCGCCTTCAGCCCTCCTGGCCCGAAGCCACGGCGGTGCGGCCGCCGTACGAACCGCAATTCGGGCAAACGACGTGAGCGAGCTTGTACTCGCGGCACTGGGGGCACCGGGAAAGCACGGGCACCGCCGTCTTCCAGGTGGACCGGCGCGACCTCGTGCGGGCCTTTGAGTGTCTCCGTTTGGGGTTTGCCATCGCTTCCGTTTCCTCACTTTCGGTCGTGACCGTTCTTTTCGAGCAGCTTGGCGAGGGCTGCAAGCCTCGGGTCGATCGCCGGGCTCGCGCACGAGCACTCGCTGACGTTGCGATTTACGCCGCACATGGGACAGATGCCCTTGCAATCCTCCCGGCAGACGAACTTCACCGGCGCGGCCAGGAGAAACGCCTCGCTCACCGTCTCCGTGAGGTCGATCGTATCCCCGTCGTACGGGCGACTCTCGTCGTCCGGGGCGGGCACTTCCCGCTCTTCTTCGCCCTCGGCCTCGTCTTTCTCCTCCGTCGTCGGGCGCCGCCCGGAAGCCCCGGGCTCCCGGAACGCTTGTTCAAACTCGGCCGCCAACTCCGCCACGTACGGCTCGAGGCAACGATCACAGGCGATGCGCGCCGTCACCTTCGCCGTGCCCGTCGCGTAAAAGCCGCGGCCCGTGTTGGTCACCTTGGCGCTGCCGTAGACAGGCTCGACGAAGACGACGTTGTCGTCCCAAGGCGCCTTCATGCGCTCGGCGATGTCGATTTCGACACAGGCGCCTTTCCTACCCTTGATTGGACCGACGTTTACACGCATGCCTTCACCCCCGCAATTATATCGGCGTCCGAAAACAGCTGTCAAGGACGATCGCTTGGCTTCCGGCGAGTGACCGGGCCGCGGAGCATCAAAGTCCGCGGGCGAGCCACAGGTCGCTCACCTTGTATCCTGCGGCCTCCAGCACCGCCGTCTGGTGTGCGAGATCAATCTTGCCCGACAGGTGAATCCGGCTTCCGAGGAAGTGGATGCAAAAGTGCCCGGGGAACCCATTGTCCGCGATCGAGCCTTGCCCGTGCGGCATGCCGTTCATCGACGCCGCAATGCGCCGCCCGTCCACTTCGACGATGATCGGCCGGCGCTCCCAGCTCCAGCCGCCGTAGATTTCGCGCAAGGTCTCCGCGTCCTTTTCGGTGAGCGGTTCGGAGTCGGCATGCAGGTGGCCGTAGTACCTGCGGACCTTGAAGCTCTTGCCCGTCCGCACGTCCGTGACGGTGGCCACTTTGAAATTCGAGTAGAGCTCTTTCGCCTCGTTCCAGTGCAGGAGTTCGACCGAAGGCGGTCGGACCGTGCCCTGCCGGTCGCTTCCGGGAACGAGCAGCTCTTCACCCGGCCGGATGAGCGACGGCTCGGCGATGTCGTTGAAGCGCACGATCGTCTCGACGCTGACGCCGTAGGTCCGGGCGATGTCCCAGAGCGTGTCCCCCCGCCGGACAACGTGGACGCGCGTCGCCTGCTCAGCGATCGCCGCCTCGAGCTCCGACCACGTGCGCGGTCCGACGACGCCGTCCGCCACGAGGCCCCGCTCCCGCTGGAATTGCTTCACCGCCTCCAAAGTCTTCGGCCCGAACACGCCGTCTGGCGACCCGGCCAGCAGCCCGAGCTGGTACAACAAATGCTGGGCCAAGACGACTTCGGGCCCGGCCGCCCCGGTACGTAGCACCGGCCCGGCGGCCGACGCCGCGCCGCCGAGCGAAAGGGTGAATACAAGGAGGAGGGCTAGAGCTCGCACGACGTGAGCGGTCACGTCTTTCACCGCCTGTACCTGAGGAGTAACGGATGAGGCGCCCGCCTTGCCGTGGGACGGCGGCGCTCTCGAGGAGGAGCCGAGCGGCGGCCCGGTCCGGGAGAAGAAGGGACTACGGCTGACCATAAGTGCTTCGATTCCGGGCGGGCTACTCCTCCCGCTTGAACCGCCTGACTGCATCGACGGCTTCTGCGAAGGTGTCGACGGGCAAGAGCGCGATTCCTTTCGCTACGGGAGCCGCGTCCGGAACGTTCGCCCGAGGCAGGACGAAGGCGGCCGCCTTAACCCGCATCGCGGCGATCACCTTCTGTCTTACACCGTCGACGCTGTCCACCGTTCCGTCGAGGCGGAGGGCGCCTGTTCCGGCGATCGCACCGCCGCCCTCCAGACCCCCGCCGGTGAGCTCGTCGTACAGCGCCAGTGCAAACATCAGGCCCGCCGACGATCCGACCGCACCGGCGGGCTCCAACCGGATCTCCACGGGAAACTCAATCACATGGCGCGTCATAAGCCGAAGCCCGAAGGGGACGGGCTCGCCGTCGCCCCGGGAAACTGGAAGCTCCACCTCAACTACGCCCCCTCCCCGCTCCCGGAACGCGAGGCGAACCGTCCCGCCGGCCGCCTCCCGGAGGAGGGCGTACGCCTCTTCGGCCGTGTAGACCGCAGCGCCGCCGACACCGACCAAGATCGCATCGCCTGCGACCGCCCGCGCAAGCGGGCTATCGGATGGCACGAGATCCACCGCGACGATCGTCTCGACCGGTACCCGGTAGCCCGCCTCCCGCAAGGCGACCGCCGCGGCGACACGCCTTGCGTCGTCCGTTTGGCGCTCGAGCAGGGATGCGTAGGTCTCCCAACCGACCCCTGCGATGGCGCTTCCACGAACGGGGACGAGCTCGACACCCGGGTCGACGAGTGCGCGCACCGCTTCGAACGCGTTCGCCCTGTGGGCGACGACCGACGTATAAAGGAATCGCCCGGAGGGCTCGTCCGCACCGGCGAGCCCCCCGAGCGACGCGGCGGGGACCGCCGTCCCGGGCCGGAGCACCACGTACCCGGTGTAGGTCCAAGCGTGGACGAGCGCAATGAGGGCGGCCGCCGCGAGAACCGGCATCCACGTGCGCCGCGCTTTGCTTCGCCGACCGCACCTCACCGCGCACCGCCGCCGTTTCCCGCAGGCCGAGCCTCCGTGAGCCAAGCCGCGGCGGCGCGCCGCCCGGCCTCGATCCAATCGAGTGCGCGGGCAAAATCGAGCGGGTGCGAGGCGGGCCCGGAAACCTCCACGACGGTCGCCGGGGCGAAGGGAGCTTCCCCCCACGCGCGCGCCGCGTATGCAGCGGCCCGTTCGCGGGGAGAGGCCCCGGGGTCGTACCGGAGTTCGGCCTTCGGCCAGAAAGCGACGACGGGCCCCTCCCATTCGCCTGCGGCGCGCCGGAGGGCGGCCCGGGCGAGGCCGCCGTCGCAGTACCTTCTCCCGCCTTCCGCCAGCGGCTCGAATACTTGCGGGATCGCCATCGAACATCGAACGGCCCG
>NICF_comb_assmDRAFT_10001697_pt1 | contig 17193 bp, 11 predicted proteins | sample NewIslPassag4_SG_FD_11279 | JGI IMG/M metagenome (IMG submission 11279) | reverse complement strand
TCCTTGCCTGATGCTCCGATTATGCCAAGCGAAGATCAAACAGCTCCAGCGCCGCCGGCCGGAGGACAGACTGGCGTTCCCCCTGGCCAGCAACCTCCGACCGGTCCAGCCGGGCAAACACCGGGGCCGGGTGCGGGCGCTCCTTAACGGCTGACGGACAATCGGACGGTGCGCGGCGAACAGGATACGTGAAGGAACCTCAATATGAACCAGTTGCAACCAATCCTCGCGGCGATCAAGAAGTGGGGTTTTTGGGTCATCTGTAGCTTGGCTGTGCTTATCGGCCTGGGGGTTTGGTTTGTAGCCCAGCAGTCGGTCCAGGCCAGTATCAAAGCCCGAAAGGAACAGCTCGAAGGACTCAAGTCCCAGGTCAGCAGTGTGCAGCCAGGTTCACCCAATGCCCAGGTCATTGAAGCCACCAAGAAAAAGATCGAAGAACTGAAGGCCGATGTCTACCAGGCATGGGTGTCCATGTACGCCGCTCAGAAGGAGAAGAATAAATGGCCGGCAGCTTTGGGACAGGAGTTTCTTAACTGGGTTAATCAGCCTGGCCGTAAGTTTGGGGATCCGATTCCGGAACGGTTTCGGGAAATTTACCTCAATTTCATCGACCAGCATTTCCCCACTCTGTTCGAAATCATCAATCTCCGCCGACCCAAGGGAACAGATCTCAAGCGACTAGGGAGTATCCGTGCAATGGCCGGACCGGGAGGTTACGGAATGGCCGGCTACGGCGGTTCACCCGGCTATCCTGGAGCCATGAGCACGGTGGGTGAAGAGGGATTGGGAGCAGGTTATCCCGGCACGGGGTACCCGGGTGCTGCGTATCCAGGCGNAACCGGTGCCGGTGCCCCAGCACAAGTCGAGATGGAAGGAATTGTGGAGTGGAACCCACAGAATATCGCCGCCNTTAAGCAGCGTTTTGCCTGGGTGAAGGTCCCAACNTCCGAAGAGATCTGGAACGCCCAGGAGGATCTCTGGGTCTACGAAGCTCTGTTGCGGATTATCGCCAAGACCAACGAAGGTGCGACGGGCCCCCACAACGCGGCCGTTAAACGAATTAACGCCATCGAGATTGGCCCCGATGCCGCACGGTACCTGGCGAGCACTGTGGCGGCGGCGATGCCGACTGGATCCGGAAGTATGGGGTCGCCCGGAGCAGCACCAATGAGCTCCGGCCCCCCTTCTCCAGAGGCTGCTGGAAGTGAGTACGGATCAGGCTACGGAATGCCGGGCACGACGCTTTATGGACGCTACGTGGACGCCGATGGTAAGCCGCTTCCGCCGGGCTCGGCTCAGCCATTTGCTGAATTCAAAATGATGCCCATTCGGATGGATCTGGTCGTGGACCAGCGTAAACTCGACCAACTCCTCGTTAATTGTGTCAATTCCGATATGCCCATTCGCATTACGCGGGTGCTGGTCCGGCCAACTCAGGCCTCAATGGGGCAGCCGGGCGCCATGGGTTATGGCGCGATGGGCAGTACCGGCATGGGCAATCCGATGTCGGAAAGCTACGGCGAAGAAACCGCTGGACCGGGTTACGCGACAAGTTCCTATGGTATGGGCACACCGGGCGCTACGACGACGTCCGCTACAAGTAATTACGATGTCCCGGTGATCATCGAGGGGATTATTTACATTTTCAATCCGCCCAACATCGAAGAACTCGGCAAACCAGGGGCTCCCGAGTTGCCATCAGGCCAATCGCTGGCGCAACCACCGGCAGAGCAAGGACAACCTGGTGCAACGGCTCCTGAATCAGCGGCACCCACTCAGCCGGGGGCGGGGCAGCAACCCGCTACCCAGCCACCGGCGGCACCGCAGGCACCGGCTGGTGCTCCTCAGGGCCCGGCGCAAGGTGGAGTACAACCGGCGGCACCGTCGGAAGGCGGCGCGCAGCCCGGGGGTGGGACGCCACCTACCCAGCCGCCAGCTCCTGGCAGCGCGGGAGTGCCGCCAAATCCGGCTCAGCCGGCGCCTGGTGGGCAGGGGGCGGCTGGAAATGCCCCTGCTCAGCCCGCAGTGCCGCAACCGGGAACACCACCGCCTGCTGGGCCACAGAATCCAGCCAATCCGCCGGCGGCGCCACCACGAACCTGAAAAGTATCGCATTCGCGAGCCTGGTTGACACCAAACTGGAAAACAAATCAACTGTAGGGGATAAACACTCGTCCCGACCCTGAACGTGGGGATTCGATCATGGCGAAGAAAAAATCCGGTTCGTTTGATCAACTGCTGGCAGCGGTTTGGGAAAAAATTGTTCTGGGCGTGGCGGTGCTCATCACCCTCGGGCTGATCGTCATGTCCTTCATGAGTACGCCCAAAGTGGACGTCACTCCGGAACAGCTCACCCAACTGGCAAGTCGAGCAGAACAGAATTACAAGAGCACACCCCCCCAGCCAACGCGCGACGTGCCAGGCTTCGCGGAGGTTGCCAAGCGAATCCGGGAGTCGGTGTCCTCCACAGGTTATCAGATCGTTGTGCCCTTTGATCCTCCCCTCTTCGAACAGAGGCGCAAACGAGGTCAACCAACGGTGTATCCCGTTACGGATCTCCGGGCTGCCGCTGGACACGGCGCGGTTGCAGGACTTGCCGGTGGATCCGCCGGAACTCCTACAGGCTATCCGGGCACGGGATATCCGGGCTCAACTGGGTATCCGGGCACCTCTGGACCACCCGGTATGATGACCACCATGCCCGAAACCTACGGTGAGGAAGGCCCCGGTTACTCGGGCTACTCTGGCTATGCCGGTTATGGGGGAGGTCCAACGGGCCCGAGCCACGGCCGACGCTGGGTTGTGGTCACCGGAATCATCGAATGGGAAAAACAGGTCCGCGCTTTCCGGGACGCATTTCAAGACGCAATCCGGGTCAATAGGGGGACCACTGGTACTGCTACCACCACCGGTTATCCAGGTTCTACAGGCTATCCAGGCTATCCGGGCTATTCGGAATATGGGAGCTCGGGTGAGGAGATAGGTTATCCAGGTTCAACCGGCTACCCCACGGCTGGATCTGGGATGCCTGGGGCGTTGGACATTGAACTGCCGCAGTACGTTTACTTCTCAATTGAACGGGCCGAGGTGACGGACGATTCCGCCCCTCCCGATACTCTGAAATGGGAGCCCCTCAATGCGCGTGCACGGTGGTTCGAGGAACAGCGCGTTCCCCACGACCAGTTTATGTATGTCTCCCCTGAATACGTCATGCCACCTGGGCAGGTGCCGTTCACTTGGCCACTGGTCCAGCTGACAGCAGGTGACACCTGGGGCAAGGAGGTCGCCCATGAGCCGGATATTCCATTCTTGGCTCCGCGGCGGACGTTGGGGTACGGTTATGGTCCCTACGCGTCGATGGGAGGCTACCCGGGAGAGGTAGGTTCTGTGGGGATGATGGGTCCGGGAAGCCCTGCAGGGCCGGCTGGTCCCGCGGGGCCCATTCCAGCGTCGCTCGCACCGGGCCAGACTCAACAGCCGGGAGGGACAGCGGGTGCCCAGCCTGCGCAACCACCGGCTCCGGAAATTCCTGATGCCCCGCTCGATCCCACAAGAATGGCCACAGGTGTTCCCGGCGCGTCACCCTATGGCACTTATCCGGGCGGAGCTTACCCTGGCAGTCCCTATCCTGGAGGTACGTATCCCGGGTATCCCACCACGAGTGGTCCACCGGGCTACGGATCGGAATATGAATCTTATCCGGGATATCCGACCGCGGGTTCACCCTATCCGGGTTACGCTCAGCAGCGCAAGGAGGCCCCCGTCAAACTATTCCGGTTTGTCGATTACAAGGTAGAACCAAATAAGAAGTACCGTTATCGGGTGAAGTTGTGGCTCGCGAACCCCAACTACAAACTACCGCCACAGGTACTGGAAGACGAATCTCTCGCCAAAGACGCGTGGCTGCTTACCGAGTGGAGTGAACCTTCGAATGTGGTGCGTGTGCCGCCGGATACCGGTGTTCTGGCCGGTCCGGCCAAAGCCGGCCGGGCACCTTTCATCGAGCCTCGGATTACGGTGGGGGTGACGGTTTTTCAACCCACCCGAGGTCTCACCAAGTTCTTTGAGTTTCCGGATTTGGTCCGAGGCACGATCGTCGACTTCAGTGCCGACGATGTGAAGAAAATGAATCCGCCCAAGAAAGAAAAGAAAACCTCCACCCAATACAGTGAATACGGCAGCAGTTCCGGCCCACCGGGATTGGAAGGGCTGCCCGGTATGGTGGGTTCGACGACAAGTGGGCCGCCCGCGTATGCGACAAGCGGTCCGCCAGGCTATCCCGGTTATCCTGGAACAAGCCCGACCACACAGCAGGAAGAAACTCCGATCGATTACTTTACACGGCTTATGATCGTGGATCTGGCCGGAGGGGACACGCTTCCCAATAAAGATCTGGCCCCTTCCAAACTGGTCGTGATGGATCCCGAGGGCAACCTCATGCTGCGGGACGAGCTGGAGGACGAAGAGCAGTACAAGCGATTCACTCAAGCAGCTCAACCCAGCCCGTATGGTCCATACGCCACGGGCCCCGGGGAAGAATCGATGTACCCAGAGGAGTACTCCGAATACTATGAGCAGGAGTATGGGCCTGCGAGAGGTCGAACGTCGAGGACCGGCACCACCCGCGGAACGAGGGGAACCACCTCCCGTGGTCCAGCAGGGAGTCGTGGTGGACCGCGGGGCAGCCCGTCGGGGCCACCAGGATACACCCCTGGCCCGTGAGCCGGTAGGCTCATCTCACCGGATTGGTGTTGTTTTAGTTCCAAAGTTCCAGCCCCGAAAGAGTTTTCGGGGCTTTTTTTTGAATGTCTTCGTTCAGACCCGATACCGCTTGTCACCATGTATCGGAAAAAACACGACCACGGGGCTTGCATGGAGGCAGCTTACTGTGGCACACTACACTCAAATATTAGCAAAATAGTAGGGTTATAGGTCGTTAGCAAAGGCCGTGCCTTGTGTAACCAAACGACCGATTCAGTTATCGGTTATGGTAGAGCGGTCGCCCTACCGGTCAGGTGTGATCGCAAAGCGATTCCAGAGTGTCTACGCTCTGGTTGCACAAAGCTGAAAATGCCTACCAGGTCGTTTGTAGCGACGGCAAACGATTTCCCAGGAGAATTGAACAATGAAAGGGATTGTTCGGAGTATTATTCGCATTGTTCCTTTTCTGGCGGGGCTTGTGGTCCTCACGCTTGTCATTTTCTGGCTTTCCGGCTTCTTTAACGAGAAGATCGCCCCCGGCGAGGTCACGACGGAACTTCCCCGATTTGATCCCAATGTGGAAACCAAGGAGCCGGTAGAAGTTGTGGAAAAGCCGTACATCGAGGAGGCTGTGGGGACGGTAAAGGCCCGCGAACGGACCACCATCTCGGCGCGAATCATGTCCACGATTACCAAGATTCACGTCCGAGCTGGGGATCGGGTCAAGCAGGGGGACGTGCTAATCGAACTGGATCGCGCAGCCCTCGAGCGGCAGCGAAGTCAGGCCCAGGCAGCGCTTCAGGCGGCGGAGGCGGCCTTCAAGCAGGCCCAGGATGATTTCGAACGGGCCGAACGTCTCCGCAAGCAACAGCCCGGGGCCATCAGCGAGCAACAGTTCAACGAGTTCCGCACACGACGTGATCAGGCACAGGCCAATTACGAAAAAGCCAAGCAGGCATTGGCCGAAATCGAAGTGAACCTTTCCTATTGCACCATCGTCGCTCCTCGCGACGGCCAGATTGTGGATCGTCTTGCCGAGGAAGGAGACACAGCTTCTCCGGGCGTTCCCCTGTTAACGATGTATGATCCCTCTTCGCTTCGATTGGAGGTCCCCGTTGCGGAACACCTGGCCAATCGCCTGAAGATTGGCGACAAGGTCAAAGTCTATATCGACGCTCTTCAACGGACGATTGAAGGCACCGTGGATGAAAAGGTGCCCCAGGCAGATGTGGCGACGCGGAGCGTCCTCGTAAAAATCGCCCTTCCGGAAACTCCGGGATTGGTAGAAGGTATGTTCGGCCGCGTGCAGATCGAAGCGGGACGCCGCAAACATCTCTGTCTCAACGCAGCCGCCATCAAGCGGATTGGACAACTCGATTTTGTCGAGGTGGTACAACCCGACGGCACAAAGGAGCGGCGACTCATTCAGGTCGGCCGATTTGGACGCCCGGGACATCTCGAAGTTCTGAGTGGTCTCCAAGCCGGCGAGATGGTAGCGGTGCCCAAAAATGCCGATCCAAGCGTCTGTCCTTATCTTGGCGTCTCGCAGAGCGGCGGAGAAGGGACGTCACAGCAAGGTTCGGAAAGCACCGTCCCGCAGAAACGGTGATTGGGCGTCGATTTTGTCGCCAGGAGGGCAGGTCCCACGTGTTCAGCGCGACGACTTTGACACATGCTGGGCAGGCATTGGGACTTATCCTCAGGGTCCAGCGGCCAGGTCTCAAGCCACCAGAAGCAACAGAAACATAAATAGGGAGGCTCGACCGTGACAAATCCTCAGGAAAAAGTCCCGTTTCTCACCCGCATCGTGGATGTCTTCCTGCGGGGAGACTCCGCGATCATGCTGACGATTATCTCCATCATCATCGGTATGGGGGCACTGTGGATCACACCACGCGAGGAAGAACCGCAGATCGTGGTGCCGATGATGGACGTGTTTATTTCCGCTCCGGGACTTTCCGCTCAGGAAGTAGAACAGCAAATCACCAATCGCCTGGAACGTATTGTTTATCAAATCGATGGCGTGGAGTACGTCTATTCGATGTCCCGTCCCGGGCAGGCGATCATTATCGTTCGGTTTTATGTGGGTCAGAATCGTGAAGACTCCCTGGTCAAGCTCCACAGCAAAATCCAGTCGTATATCGACGAAGCGCCGCGGAGTGTCCAGGCGTGGGTCGTTAAGCCGGTGGAAATCGACGATGTTCCGATCGTCAACATCACGTTGTGGTCGCGCGACCCGGAAAAAGTCAGCGACTACGAACTGCGGCGTATTGCCGAACAGCTCCAGAATGAATTAAAAGCGGTTCCCCAAACCAACCGGGTGACCGTGGTGGGCGGACGTCCCCGGCACATCCGGGTGGAGGTCAACCCGATTAAGCTGGCTGCCCGCAGCACCTCAATCCTGCAGGTCGCCCAGGCCCTGCGTGCCAGCAACGTCAACGTTCAGGCCGGCAGCTTCGATCAGCAGGGGCAGGAATTCATTGTCGAGGCCGGGACGTTTGTCGAGGACGCCATTGAACTCCAGAACCTTGTCGTGAATGTTGTGGGGAACCGGCCCGTCTATTTGAAAGACGTGGCGGAGGTCATCGATGGTCCTGCCGAGCCAACGTCGTACACCTGGATTGGTTTCGGGCCGGCATCGCGTCACCCGGAGCTTCCCGTCGAACACATCACGCCGGCCGATCTCCGCACGCCTCGGGAAAAGATACCTGTCCATTTCTATCCTGCTGTGACGATCGCGGTTGCAAAGCAAAAGGGATCGAACGCCGTCTGGGTGGCGCGGGCGGTCGAAGAGCGAATGGCGGAACTGGCCAAGACGCATTTGCCGGCCGGGGTGTTTTACAGAATCACGCGAGATTATGGGGAAACGGCCAATGAAAAAGTCAACGAACTGGTCGAGGCGCTGGTTGTGGCTGTGCTCACCGTAATCGGGTTGATCTGGCTGACAATCGGCTGGCGTGCTGCTGTGGTCATCGCGCTGGCTGTACCGGTTTGTTACAGCGTCACGCTGTTCATCAACTACCTGGCCGGTTACACCATCAACCGGGTCACACTGTTCGCACTCATTCTGGCCTTGGGGCTTCTCGTAGACGACCCCATCACCGATGTGGAAAACATAGCTCGATACTTTTCCATGCGAATATTGCCGCCCCGTCCGGCCGTTCTCCGCGCCGTTCAGGAAGTGCGGCCTGCTCTCGTCATGTCGACACTTGCCATCGTCGCCAGTTTTGCACCGATGGCTTTCATCACAGGCATGATGGGGCCATACATGGCGCCCATGGCTCTCAACGTACCGGTCACGCTCTTGGTGTCGCTCGCCGTTTCGCTGCTCATCACCCCCTGGATGGCGATGTTCGCATTGCAGGGGGCCAAGCATCAAAAGGCTCACGAAGACGTTCCCTACGACCTGACGAAACGGCCTGTGTACCGGATTGTGAGCACGGTGTTTCGCCCGATCCTCAACCGGTCGTGGGCGGCATGGGGAGTGGTCGGCACGGTTGCCGTATTGTTCTTCGCTTCGTTGCTGCTCCCGGGTTTGCGAGTGGTCCCCCTCAAGATGCTTCCCTATGACAACAAAAACGAATTTCAGGTGGTGATCGATATGCCGGAGGGTACGACGCTGGAAGAAACGGACGCCGTAGCCCGACGGGTCGCCGCATACCTGGCCGGACTTCCGGAAGTGAAGGATTTCGCAATTTACGCGGGACTGTCTTCTCCGATGGATTTTAATGGGCTTGTCCGACACTACTTCCTTCGCCGGGGGAGCAACGTGGCCGATATCCGAATCAATCTCCTCCACAAGGATCACCGCGCCCATCAGTCACATGAGATCGTCCTGCGAATTCGCCACGATATCGAGAGAATCGCGAAGGAAACCAATGCCAACATCAAACTGGTAGAAGTCCCGCCCGGACCACCCGTCATCGCAACGATCACGGCGGAAGTGTACGGCCCACCGGACGCCAACTATCTTCAGCTCATCGCAGCGGCCAAAAAAGTGGAAGAGCGAATGCTGCGGGAGCCCGGTGTGGTGGACGTGGATATTTCGGCCGAAGCCGACCAGCCCAAGCGCGTATTTGTCACCGACCAGCCCAAGGCAGCTTTATCCGGCGTCTCCAAGGAGGTTATCGCGCAGACGATTCAGGCGGCTTTGAGCGGATATCACGCCACGGAACTGCATATTCCCTCCGAGGTCAATCCGCTACCTGTCATATTGCGGCTGAAACGCTCCGAACGTTCCGCGGAGGATGATCTCGAGGAAATCTATGTCCATGGCCAGAATGGCCAGTTGGTACAACTCGGCTCGCTGGGCAGCTTTGTGTCCACAAATCCGGACGGAAGCCCCCTGCTCGAGGACAAGACGATCTACCATAAGAACCTGCAGCGGGTGGTGTATGTGTACGGAGAAATCGCCGGTCGTCCGCCGGCCGACGCAATCATCGATATGGAAATGGATCGTGTGTCGCAGTCGGAACTCGCCCATCTGACGCCGAACCCACGGCCCTGGCAGGAACGCACCTGGTTTCATCCTGGCGGCGGGGATTACTGGGCCGTTCCCGACGGTTACCGTGTCGTTTGGGCGGGAGAAGGCGAGTGGAAGATCACTCTCGACGTGTTCCGGGATCTGGGCATCGCTTTCGGCGTGGCCCTGGTGGTGATCTTCATCCTTTTGATGTTCGAGACTAAATCTCGGGTTCTGCCGCTCATCATCATGCTGGCGATCCCGCTGACCATGATTGGTATCATGCCCGGTTTCTGGCTCCTCAATGTCCTTACAAATAAACCGGTGGGCGGCTTTGCCAATCCTGTCTTCTTCACTGCTACGGCCATGATTGGCATGATCGGCCTTGCCGGCATTGTGGTGCGAAACTCCGTGGTTCTGATCGACTTCATCCACCACAGTTTGATGGATGGATATGACCTCAAAGAGGCCATTGTGCGAAGCGTCGCGGTTCGGCTCCGCCCGATCTTCCTGACGTCAGCCACTACCTTGCTGGGAAACTGGGTCATCACGCTTGACCCGATTTTCTCCGGGCTTGCCTGGTCAATCATCTTTGGTATTTTTGCTTCTACAACCTTCACCCTTGTAGTCATCCCCACTGTGTACTGGCTGCTCTACCGCCGACGCGGCGGTGCCATCACACTTCCGNCAAAGGCTGATGGACAGGTCAACACAGAGAAGAGGGAGCAGTGAGAAAATGGATCGCGTCTGATGAGCGTTTTACCGCTCGAACGNCGGGCCGTGGGATGCAAGACCCGTCACGCAGTCCACCGATAGCAGGACGCGGCTGCGGGCACTGCCTATGCACTTCGCAGCAGGTCGTAAGCGGTGGCAAGATCCATCACCAGGTGGGTCCATAGCCTGAGACGTGGATTTGTCAGAAGAGGGCGCAACGCATCTGTTTTCAGTCGCTGGCATTCACTGCACGGCCCTGCGATGAGCACGACGTATTTGTTCGGCTGCTGGGCCAGCGCCACCAATTCTTCAATTTCAAACAGGGTGACGACCTGAACGGGACATTCTTCCAGGATGGGCCCGTTCGCGGAATAAGGGCGAAACTGCACATCGCCGACCCAACCTGCGCGCACCATTGTGTCGATTTCNGCCTGTGTGATGGTNCCCTCCTGCTGGAGNGCCTTCAGAAACTGCCCCAGCATCCCATGCTCATCCTGGGCTGCAGCGAAGGACGTGATGACAATGTCGATCTCCTTGGCCCGTTCAAACGAGTGACGCACACTGGGGTTTTGCCGCACCCGGTCATACTCCTCCCGCGNGAAACGAGGGGCTCGGAGAACAACCCCACATACTCCACAGGGGTGATCACCTCGGAAAAATATCCGAAATAAGTCACGGGAGCCTTGTACGGCTGATCGATGAAAAAGCCCCCTGCCGAGATCGCATGAAGCACAAGCGGCGGGCACTGAAGATCAGAATAAACCCGCTGGGCAAGCCGCCGTGCCACCATCATCGACGAATACCCCGCCCCTAGCCCCACGTGGACCTTCTCCTTTTTGCCGCGAAGCCGATGGATGAGCTGGAACGTCAAATCCGCTGCGACGGCGCTCACATTTCGGGCAGCTTCCGGTCCGCGGACATTCACCACCTGAATGGCGTCCTCGGCAAGCGACTCCAGACCAAATGTTTTGCGAATTTCCGATGCCAGATGCGATTCGCGGGGCGGGCAGAGAAGCAGATACTGGCGACGCACGGCCTCCCAGAACAGGGGATAAATCCGTTCTCTCGTCAGGTCCTCTCGGCCCAGATGTTTACGTGCCCATGCTGCAACCGCCGCGGCAGCACCGCGACGGCGATCATTCTGCTCTTTGGCGTTGCCGCTGCAGTGCTGCCCAAGTTGTTCCAGAAACCGATTGCAGATGGCGTAAACTATTTCGTCGCTCTCCTGGGCTGGATGCCAACTTCCACGTCGCGGGCTCAAGATCTTGTCTCCTTCACTGAGTTCAAAAATGGAATTTCACGAGACAAAATCGGTGACAACCGTGCGGAACAGAAAGGTTACAGTTGGATGGCGCTTATGAAACGCCAAAAAGCTACAGGAACGCACCTTGCGATGGTGGTCGACGCAATGAACATCAATGATAACCCACTTTAACCGTGACGGGGACTTCCTTCAACCGCCCGGTTCGGATCGCGGAAGTTGCGATATTCTGTGAAGTTTAACCGACGGCTTGACATCCCCGACTACGGGGGTTCTTTGATCCACACACGGCCGAAAGAGCCAAGCTGAAAACTGCCTAATTGGCGCGTGCTCCTGAGGCTCTACCCCATGGTCGGCTCCGCACCTGCACCGAAATAGGAGCGTGTCCCGCTTCCGGATTCTCGGCTGCATCCGATGCGGTGTCATGCGGGAACACGGCGGAGGCCATAACAGCGTTCGGTGCAAAGCCTCCATAATGGAAAGACATGCTCCGGAGATGACCTCGAAGCCACCAATCCGGTGCTGCCGTGGAGAACGCGTCTGCTCCATCGGCCGCTGATTGGTCATTGTCGCGCATTCAAGGAAATGATTTCTTGGACAGCAACACGGTTGGCGGCTTTTTCATCGCCAAAGAGAGGGAGACGAACATGCCCGACGAGGTGCCGTTATCCTCACCACGTCGCAGAATCATCCATCGGAAAGCTTCTCCGACGTACGCAGTGCAAGCGTTGGGTCCTTACCGACTCCAGTCGCTCATCGAACCCGACGAGGAGCTGAACGCAACTTTTTACCGGGTGTGGATCGGTCCCCACCAGACGACAGCCACCAGCTATCATCGGATAGCAGAAGAGTTTTATTACGTTCTGTCAGGGCGAGGAGAGGCGGTCCTGGACGGTCAACACTATTCCCTCGAGCCGGGTGACTTTCTGCGTCTCCCGCCGGGAACGACCCATCGATTTATCACCGCCGATGAGACCCTGGAGATGCTCAATATTCACTGTCCAGGCTCCCGGCCTGATCGAGATGTCTACTTCATCGACGAGCCGCCACCAGGTTTCTCGCCGCCGTCGGACGCAACCGACGGAGCCCGCCACGAATGATGAAGAGCGCCGTGGTGATCATAGGCGACAAACACGTATTCCTTACTAACTCATCCCCATTTTTCTTCCGCCGATGTCGGGGGAGCGTTCCACTGGCGCTCGCGTGGGAGCGCAATTCAGCCTGGGGGGCCTGCATGTCAGGTCCGCGTTCCTGAATTCCAACTGCCTGCTTCCGTCGATAGCTAAACGGTAGGGGCAATTCATGAATTGCCCCTACGGCGCGTTATGCCCGTGGCGTGAGGTAGGTTTTTGTAAGAGTGGGGATAGGTCAGCTATCCCCTCGGGACTCCTGGTTCGGCAACTGTCAACCTCAAAAGTCAAACGACAGACCGGCCACGCCACCGTGGAGCAGGAGATCCCCGTTCGAGTCGATATGCTGGATGGCGTCCACAATATCCACGACATAGAACGGATACTGCTCGTCGGCCAGCGCTATTTCGGAAACGGCAACAAGCCGGTAGCCCACGAAGGCACTCCAGCGAGGATTGATCTGCCACGTGAGGCGTGCCTCGATTTCCGTGAGGACGGAAAACCGATCATCCGAGGACACCACAGGATACCGGCCTGGGACGGGCGTCCCTACTGGTGGGTTGGGATTGGGGGCAAAGAGTTCGCCATCTCCCCGGTAGGCGTCAAACCGGTTGTGGATGTGATTGTTGTACAGGCCGACTTTCGGCCGGCAGGAGAGCACCAGACAATCGGAAATGGGCCACCTTACGTCAAATCCGAGTTGCACACCCACGAGGTTGTTTTCAACCCGATCGGAGAGATAACCCTCCAGCTCAGGCTGGCTTCCCCAGGGATCGGGATGCCTTCTTGAACCATAGGTCAGCCGTTCATCGAACCGGAAGTAGCGAACGCCCACGAGCCAATCCACCCCCACGCGGTAACCTTCCCAGGGTATTCGGTGCCGGATGAGATTGATCTCGGCATTGTGGATTTCGTTGGACCTCCAGAGAGCCTGCTCGTACGTTCCGGTAAAAAGGTCTACGGGCAGCCCGGGAATTGTGGGATCCGCATAAACGACGTCGGTGAAGTCCAGCGTACTGCTCACAAACTCAGGATGCGTGGCCGTGGCATCCCCTTTCATGACCGCCAGTCCCCAGTATGTGCCCTCCAGCCGCCAGTTGTCACATGCGAATGAGTGTCCCACTGTGGCCAGCCAGCCACCCTGCCAGGCGGTGCGAGCCTGTTCGCTGTTCATGATTTCATTGGCGTTGTTATTCGACTGGTAACTGAACCAGACTCGGTTGGGATCGTTGCGGCCCATGATGAGACCTGCCCCCTCAAAATACCATTCGCCACGGGGCTGTGGATCGCATTCGTCGACAAGCCATCGCCGGTGGCCCCAAATGCGTCGAGGACGCTTCGCTACGGCATTCTCGTCACACACGGCCTGTTCTTCCTGCAACATCTGGTCAATCAGCGTGTCGCAGGAAGTTCCAGGCCGACCCGGAACATCCTCCTTCCCGTTTGTCTGCGCGTTCTCTGGCACCGGCACTGGCACAAGCGGCATCGCCGGAGTGCTCGGTTGGGAAAGCCCCACCGGTGATAGTCCGCCGGAAGTGAATGGCTCGGATTGGATCGGCGGGGAGATGCCGGACTCCACTGGTGGCAGCCGCAGAAGATTCGGTTCGCCGGTGTTGCTGGTCGCGGATGAAATGCTCAGAGTTCCTGGGGGCGCGACTGGCGTACTTTCGGGAGCAGCCAGAAGCGGCAGCAGATCAGGGGTGGCAGTCAGCCCGTACTGTGCCAAACATTGGGAACCGGCCAGAAGAGTGAGCCACGCCAGCCCACCTGCCAGTAAACTCCCAGCGGAGCGGACGTAACGACCATTATAGTACCATTTCATAGGAGATATCCTCATATNGTGGGAATTTTTTCCCTCCCTCGTATTTGACGAAAAAGCACTCACCCAACGTATTCGGCGGAAAGATTTTNCGCGNGCCAGGCGTTGCGCCTGGTTCAAACGACCGNACGTAACGGATGTCGTTGGAAGCGCGGCAAANACGCGAAAACGGAAGGTGCCTTTCGCTCCATTTATGAGAATCGGTCAGGGANTAGCTGACTCAGCGCAAAAACAGATCCTGCCGGGGCAAATCACGGTGGGGGATCGTTCGTATGTTCGGAATAGCAGGAATATTCCCTACGGGCGTGAGATAAGGACGGCGCAACCGCTTTTTTCGGTAACGTCGTTACGGTTTTTCCCCATCTCAAAATCGGAACAACCCGGAGGGATGAGCTTTCGCCGGCATCCCTCAACGGACAGCGGTGATGCTCTGAGGGTTAAGGCGATAGTTCGTTCCTGGGTGATCGCTCGAGAGGTTCGACCGATAGATCAGTTGGCCTTCCCGGCTCGCACAGCAGAGCAAGCACCCCGTGGAGACTTTGCGACGTCGTCGGCATACCGCGCGGCTACCCTGCCTGTTTGAGGGACTGCCTTTCCTGGACGGTTTGGGCAATGATTTCTCTCGCCAGGTTGCGATAATCTTCCGCGCCGTTGGAATCCGGGGCGTACTGGAAAATTGACTGTCCGAAGCTGGGGGCTTCCGCAAGCCGTACGTTTCGGCGGATTCTCGTCTGAAAGAGCTGCGCGCCTGCCCAGGGGGTCCGTCCATCGCGGCGATTGCCGAAGAAGGCCCCTACGTCTTCGGAGACCTCGAGTGCCAGCCGGGTGTGGGANTCGAACATGCAAAGNATGATCCCCGTCAATCGCAACCGGCTGTTAAGCCGTTTGGCCACTAGTTCGATGGTCTGAAGGAGTTTGCTGAGTCCGTGGAGTGCCAGGAAATGGGGCTGGAGCGGAATGAACACCTCGTTGACTGCCGCAAGCGCGTTGATCGTGAGAATTCCCAGACTGGGCGGGCAATCCACCAGCAGAAAATCGAATTTCTCTGGATCTTCGGATAGCTTGTCGCGCAGAATGACCTCCCGCCCGACCACGCCCGCCAGCTCGACTTCGGCNGCCGCCAAATCCAAATGAGACGGGACTACCCAGAGGTTCTCTGTGATTTTGCGACGGACGTCGGCCAGCGGACGATCGCGGACCAGCACGTCATAGACGGAGAGCATATCAATCTGGGGTTCAATGCCGAAATGCAGCGAGGCGTGCGCCTGCGGATCCATATCGATGAGACAGGTGCGAAAACCTTCGGCGGCAAAAGCCGCTGCCAGGTTGACCGCGGTGGTGGTTTTTCCCACACCTCCTTTTTGGTTCATGATCGCTATGGACCGCATCGTGACTCCTTCCGTGGTTGGCGATGGACGCATACTGCTCCCTGTGTTGCTGCGTGAACAGGCCCGATTATACCGGAAAGGTGAGCCAACTTCCTAGATCAAATTGGGGCACCCCGCCTCGTGGCACTGGACGCAGCCAAAAGCAAATGTTTTGTGTCTTGTCAAGATGGGCGATGCTTTCGTATAAGCGATGCAGTGGTCCTCCGCAACAAAACGGGTGCGGGAGACTTGTTCGGCGTGCAATAACCTTATTACGATGAAAGTGTTGGGGATAGGGCTCGACCATTGACCACGTTGAGAGCCTCGTAGTCGGGAGAGCAGCGATGATCCGCTACGTGTGTGACCTGTGTCGGCGGGAGATTCATCCGGACCGCGACATTCGGTACCAGGTGAAAATCGAAGTGAGGGCGGCTTTTGAACCCCTGAACGACGACGAGCCCGATGATCGGGATCACCTGGAAGAGATTCAGGACATTCTGGAATCTCTCAACCAACTGGGTGATGAGGCTTTCGAGACGGCTGAGAAGGTCCTTCAATTCGATCTCTGCTCGGAGTGCCGGAAAAGATTCCTGCGGGATCCGCTTGGCCGGGAAACGAGCAAGATCCTCGGCTTCAGCAAGAACTGACGCGGGTTTCCGGTCTTTCGCGGACAGACAAAGTTTTTGTAAGACTCCACAACTTTGACGTCGGTGGAACACCACATCCAAACAAAACGGGGCGAACGGGCCAATTGCACCTCTCATTCGATGCCGGAAACCTCCGCGCCTGGAGGCGCAAATAGACATACGTCCGAGTTTGACCTTCTCGCACATGGGGGCAAATCTCCATGAACCGGCGATTCCCGAGGCTTCCCATACCCCGGACGGTTCGACGCCGGCGCAGGTTTCCCGACTCTCGCTCGCTCATCTTTCTCCTGATCATCGTCATTCTGATTGTTTACCGTGGTCTGCGCTCCGCCAATCACAATGCCGATCGTGGCCCTTCAACGGAAGAAGGTGTATGGACGGTGGAACGCGTGGTCGATGGGGATACCCTTCGACTTGCCAACGGGGAAACAGTGCGCCTGATCGGCGTGGATGCTCCGGAATCAGTAAAACCGCACTCCCCCGTTGAACCCTACGGTCCCGAAGCCGCTGAATACTTGGCCACCCTCGTCCGCCAGGCCGGCAATCGGGTGCGGTTGGAATTTGACGGCCCGCGGCGGGACAAGTACGGGCGGCTTCTGGCATATGTGTGGGCTGGCGACAAACTTCTCAACGAAGAAATCATCCGCGCTGGTTTGGGCCGCGTGGAGGCCCAATATTCCTACTCTCAAATCATGAAGGAACGATTTCTTCTTGCTGAAACAGAAGCAAGACTTGCCCGGAGAGGAATCTGGTCGTTTCCCGAAAACGTGGCACCGAAGAAATAAGCCCGTCGTGACGCTAACTGCGTGCAACTCGTTGAAGTGTTTCCAAAATTCGACCGCTGCGCGATTCCCCGCGTACTCGATCAAAATTTCTGATAATCACTCTCCGAGGGGCCGCCAAACAATCCCGCGGCAGGCCTGAATGGTCCATGCTAGCTTTTCGATGTAATAGAGATCGGCGGAACACCACGGAATGTCGAGCCACGTTGCCATCACATCGGGAGGGGTCTGCAAAACGAGCGCCTTCGCCGAGAATATCTCCTGAGCCATGCTGGGAAGCGAGAATGGGGATTCGTTCCGCCATGCCAAC
>NICF_comb_assmDRAFT_10001695_pt1 | contig 17217 bp, 18 predicted proteins | sample NewIslPassag4_SG_FD_11279 | JGI IMG/M metagenome (IMG submission 11279) | reverse complement strand
GAAATGCGGGCGCTGCTGCTGCACCTGCGGCCCGTCCAGCTGGCGGACAAGCCGCTGGCTTTGGCCGTGCGGGAGCTCGTGGCGGAAATGCGGGCGAAGGTGCCGATGGAAATCGCGCTGGACATCGACGAGGATCTGCCGATCAACCGCGGCGTGGAAAACCATCTGTTCCGCCTGCTGCAGGAAGCGATGTCGAACACGTTCCGCCACGCCCGGGCGAGCCGGATGGAAATCTCGCTCAAGCGGCGGGGCGACGCCGTGCAGCTGCTGGTGCAGGACAACGGCGTCGGCTTCGACCCCCGGGCCAAGCGCCAGACGTCGTACGGCCTGACCAACATGGAAGAGCGGGTGAACGAGCTGGGCGGCTCCCTGCAGATCGCCAGCGCGCCGGGCAAAGGGACGCGGGTCGACATCCGGATTCCGCTGGTAAAAGGCGATGCGCCGCCCGGGACGGCCGCGGGCGGGGATGCGCAGGCGGAGGTGCCTGTTCGTTCGGTTGCGGGCGGGGAAGCTTCGGCAGTTCCGTCCGCGGACGGGGATGCGCGGGCGGAAGCGCCGGCCGCGGAGGCTGCAGGCGGAAAATCGCCGGGGGAGGCGCAACGCGTGGAGGGCGCGGGCGGAGAGACGCCGTCGGATGCGCCTGCCGGGGTACCGCCCGCGGGGGCTGCCGGCGGAGGAGCGCATGGCGGGGCGCCCGTCGCGCAGGATGCAGGCGGCATGACGAACCCGGACGCCGCAGGCGGCACGAATCATGCGGAAGGCGGCAAGGCGCCGCGGGAAGGAGGCTGAAACGGCCGTGTCGGATCGCCCGATCACCGTGCTGATCATCGACGATCATGAAATGGTGCGCATCGGCCTGGCCGCCGTGCTGAACACGGAGGAAGACATCGAGGTCGTGGGCGAGGCGGAAAACGGGGAAAGCGGGCTTCGCCTGGCCAGGGAATACAAGCCGAACGTCGTGCTCATGGATCTCGTCATGGAGGGCATGGACGGGGTCGAAACGACGCGCCGCATCATGGAGGAGCTGCCGGACTGCCGAATCATCGTCCTGACCAGCTACTTGGACGACGACAAGGTGTATCCGGTGCTCGAGGCCGGGGCGTTCAGCTATCTGCTGAAAACCTCCCGCGCATCCGAAATCGCCGACGCCATCCGCGCCGCCGCGCGGGGGCAGTCCGTGCTGGAGCCGCAGGTCGCCGCCAAGATCATGAGCCGGTTCCGCAAGCCCCAATCCCGGCCGCTGCCCCACGAGGACCTGACGGAGCGGGAAATGGAAGTGCTCAAGCTCCTGGCGCAGGGCAAATCCAACCAGGAAATCGCGGACGAGCTGTCCATCGGCGTGAAGACGGTGAAATACCACCTGACCAACCTGTTTGCCAAACTGGGCGTGGAGGACCGCACCCAGGCCGCCATCTACGCCCATCGCCACAAGCTGGCGGACTGAGCGGCCAGCAGTCCTGTATACCGGGCGCAGGCCGGGCTTCAGCCCGCCGGAACCCGGACGAATGAACCTGACGGACATATGGTCCGTTGCAATCCGAAAAACGGCCCATCCAAAATTCCAACGGACATATGGTCCGCAAGAAGCTCCGCTGTGCAGGTGAAACCGTTTCCTCCAATGGCCGCGGGCGTTCTTGCGGACTGGATGTCCGTTGCGTTTTCGCAGAGCCGTTTTTTTCGATTCTAACGGACCATATGTCCGTTTGCGTTTGCCAGCCGCCGCCGGCCGAAAACAATCCGGCGCCGAACATTCGGTTCGGCGCCGGTTTTCCGTCGCATGTGTCGTCATATCGCAACCGCAAAAGTTGTTTCCGGCGCCCGGCGCTCCTGACCGGGCCGGTTTCCGCCGGATTCATCCGGGTCACCGGTATTCCTCGTGATCATCCACGGCGTCGTAGAAGTAATCGTCCGGGTCGGGCACGTAGTCCGGATCCAGATAATCTTCTTCCCTGGCCCAGACGTAGTCGTATCCGGGGGTAAGTCCGGGCGGGACGGAGGATGCCTTGCCAGGCCGTTTGGATTCCGACGGGTTGCGTGGGGTGCGGTTTGCACGGTTGCCGGATTCGCTTATGCGCTTGTTCCGTTTTTCCGTCATGTTCACCCTCACCTTTCTGCTTGAGATTTTGAAGACATCCGCAGTATTCGTCCAAAGGCGGCCGGACAATCTTCGAAGCCCGGCGGCGTCACGACCCGGTTGACATGGATTTTACAAGTTGTATAAAAAATGTTAGCGCATTTCGGACCGGGATGCAAATGGCAGGAACGGAAACCGCCGCGGCTTTGATTTTAGTATCCGCCATTTTTCGCGGTTTTTCCACCGACTTCGCTACCAGGATTGTGAATTTTCTGAGAAAAGAGAAGTTTCTTTGCAAGAGGCGGGAGAATCGGGGTGAGGAGTGCCGTCGCCGCCGGAATGGCGTTCGTCCCTGACCTGGCGGAACCGCGATTTGGCGCCGTGACGATTGCGACCCCGGTTTAAACTGTTCCGTTCCGCAGGCGGGCCAAACGCATTGACGTCGGCGGTGACCGCTTCCTTTTCGCCCACGGTGCCTTTTTCCACAAAACCACCGTCAGATGATCCGGATGATCCGGATCCTTCGGACTTGATGGTTTTTGTCGATCAACGCGCGGATTCATTTTTTTTCAATGCTCCGGCAAAGTTTTGGATTTAATTCCATGGTTTCCATGTTATTATGTGTGTGACCTGATTTCGCAGCGGCTTCCAACCCGGACCGGTCATATCAACGGCATTCATGGCGAAAAATCTTGCTGATCACGCACGGGTTCCCCGGCGTTTATCAGCGCGCGCCTGTCAGTCATGCAAAGGAGGATGCGGGATGATTTACCATTATCACGAGCTGACCCCAGATCAGTTGGACCGGCTGAAATACCGTTCCAGCAGCCGCATTATTCATGATGAAACTTTTGCAAAAGTGTCGAAAGTGATGGAAGACGTTAGAAAATTCGGAGACCGTGCAATATTGGCCGCGACGAAAGAATTTGACCGTGTGGATCTCGGTCGCATTGAAGTATCCGATGCGGAATTTGAACATGCGTGGCATTCGCTTGATCCTGTTGTCATCGAAAGCCTGAAAGAGGCGATCCAGAACCATTTTGAATACAACAAACGGTTGTCTCCTCCGAAGCTTCAGATCGAGCAGCTGGGAAACGGCATTTTGGCGGGCAGGAAAGCCGTCCCTTTGGAAAGGGTCGGATTATATGTCCCCTGCGGCAAAGGCGCCTACCCTTCGTCGTTTATTACGATTGCTGTTCCGGCGATAGTGGCCGGTGTGCCTGATATCCAGGTTGTCGTTCCGCCCAACCCCGATGGAAGCGTTGATGCGGCTCTTCTCGCGGTTGCCAGGATTTTGGGGATACGCCGGGTGTTCAGGGGAAACGGCGTGGCGTGCATCGCCGCGTATGCTTTTGGGACCGAAACGATCAAGAAAGTCGACAAAATTGTTGGACCGGGCGGTCCGTTTATTGTGGCGGCCCAAATGAAAGCCCAATTGGAAGGCGTTTCCGTAGGTCTCTTGTACGGGCCGTCGGAATGCATGATTATCGCGGACGATTCCGCCGATCCGGAATTGGTGGCGGCTGATTTGATCAATGAGGCCGAGCATGGCATGGAGAGTTCCGCCATTCTTCTCACCGATTCCGTGACGCTGGCCCGGAACGTGGAGAAAGCCGTTCGTGAGCAGCTGGAATTATTGCCGGAAGACAGAAGAAAATATGCCGAGCGGTCTCTCTGCGTCAATGGCGGAATTATTATTGTGGAGGATCTGGATCAGGCGATTGAAGTGGCAAATGACTGGGGGAACGAACATATCCAGATTGTTACCGGAGATCCATGGGAGGTAGCCAATCGAATCAACAGCGCTTCGGAGCTTTTGATCGGTCAGCATACCACGTTCTCCGCCATCAGCTACGCGATCGGAGTGCCGGCCTGTTTGCCGACGGGGCAGTTTTCGAAAATTTATTCCGGTGTTACCGTGGATACCTATCTTCGTTACAGCGCAGTTACCCAATTGGATCGGGAAGGATTGCAAAATTTGTCCCGAACCATAAGCACGCTGGCAAAGTACGAAGGTTTTCCCGCACACGACCGTTCCATAGAGATCAGAAAATCCAAGGGAGTTATAAAGTAAAACGAACGAAGCGGCGCGAAACCGCGCAAGCGTCTTCCGGCGACATGGCTGCGGGTTTTGCGCTCCGAACCCTGTTCGGTACCTTTTGGCTGAGTGACTGTGGATGGTTGACAGGAAAATACCAATCTTGTATATTGGTGACAAAAGCATACGAATGTTGTTGCGAGCGGAAGCACCGCAGCTTGGGCGTCTGTAACGCCGGGTTGCGGTGCTTTTTGTCTGTCGGGGCATGAGCCGGTGCCATGCCCCGGAAGGAGGTGCATGGCGGGATGCGTGTCGTGCTGGCGGCGGAACATCCGGTTTACGCGGCCAAGCTGGCCTCTTATCTGCGGGAGGCGGAACCGGGCTGGGAGGTGGCCGCGTGCACCCATGAGCTGGCCCTGCGAATGGTCCTTCGCGAAGCCGGACGGGTCGATGTGCTCGTCGCGCCTCCCGCATGGCTGAAGGGATTGGGGGAGCAGGCGGCTTTCGCGGCAGCGCGTCTGGCCCTGGTGGAACAACCCGGGCTAGGCGAAGGCGAGCGGGAACTCATGCAATATCAGCCGCTGCCCGGGCTTCACGCGGCCATACGGGAGACGGCGGAGCTCGCAAGGGGAGGAAGCGGGGGCGCGGGCGGAAACGCAAGCCTTCCGCTGGTCACCGTTGTTTCCGCGTCGGGAGGAGCGGGGAAAACGACCTTGGCGCTCAATCTGGTCCGGCAGGCGGGGGAGCGGGGGCTTCGGACATTCTATCTCAATCTGGAGGCGGTAAGCGGGATTGAGCCATGGCTGGGACAGGAACACCCGGACAGCCTGACGCGCCTTTTGTATGCCTTGAAATCTCGCCCGGAGCAATGGCAGGAAGAATGGAAGCGCCTGTGCCGATACCGTGACCGGCTCATGGCCGACGCGCTCGATTGCCCGGACCGTCCCGACGAGCGGCTGGCGATGACGCCGGACACGCTGGACAGGCTGCTTGAAGCGGTGGCCGCCGGCGGATACGACTGGATTGTGGCCGACCCGGACTGCGGGGCGGGAGACTGGCATTTCCGGCTTCTGGAACGAAGCCGGTGCGTGGTCTGGCTGGTGACGGAGGATATCCAGGGGGTGCACAAGGCGGCCAAGCTGTTTCGGTGCTGGGTGGAACGGGATCCTTCCCTTTCCGCGCGGACCTGGTTCGTCAGCAGCAAGCGGGTGGGAGGGTTGCGGCCCCGAGAGGAGGATGCGCCGTGGAGGGCCGCGGACCGCGTCTGGCCGCTGCCCGGGAAAGGACCGGCGGCGGCGCTTCCCTACATCTCATCCTGGAAGACGCTCGATCATCCCGGACGCCTTCTGGACGAGCCAGCCTTTCAGGAAGCGACAGGGAAGCTGATGGATCTTCTGGGGATGCGGAAAGGGGGAGTCCGGCATGCGCACGGAGCTCTCGCAGGCGGAACTGGCTGAATTGCGGGATGCGGTGCGCGCCCGGCTGCCGTGGGACCGGGAGGTCAGCGACGAGGAGCTGTACCGGCAGATCGAGCAGGCGCTTCGCGGCAGCGGACGGGCGGGCCGGCTGACGGCGGAACAGTTCGCGGCGGCGGTGAAGCGGCTGTTCCACGCGTTCCGCGGCCTGGACGCGCTGCAGCCGCTGCTCGAAGATCCGGAAATTACGGAAATCATGGTCAACGATTACGACGAAATTTTTGTCGAGCGCAAAGGGGTCATCGAGCGGGCGCCCGTGGCGTTTGAAAGCCGGGAAAGGCTCGAGGAACTGATCCGGAAGTTGGTGGGACGGGTGAACCGGATCGTGAACGAGACGTCGCCGATCGTGGACGCCCGCCTGCCGGACGGTTCGCGCCTGCACGTGGTACTGCCGCCCGTCGCCCTGAAGGGGCCGACGGTGACGATCCGCCGCTTCCCCGCCAAGCCGATGCGGATGGAAGACCTGATCGCCGCCGGATCCATCACCCGGGAAGCGGCGGATTTTCTGGGCCGGTTGGTAAAGGCCAAATACAACATCTTCATCAGCGGAGGCACCGGTTCCGGGAAGACCACCTTTCTGAACGCCCTGGCCGGCTCTATCCCCGCGGACGAACGGGTGATCACCATCGAAGACGCCGCCGAACTGCAAATCCGGAACGTCCCGAACCTGGTTTCCCTCGAGACGCGGGACGCCAACAGTGAAGGCAAGGGACGGATCGGCATCCGGGAGCTGATCCGCGCGTCGCTGCGCATGCGGCCGGACCGCATCATTGTCGGCGAAGTGAGGGGCGCGGAAGCCCTGGACATGCTGCAGGCGATGAACACCGGCCATGAAGGAAGCATGTCCACCGGGCATGCGAACAGCGTGCGGGATATGCTTTCGCGGCTGGAGACGATGGTATTGGCGGCGGAAGAAGTGCCGCTGTCCGCGATCCGCCGGCAGATCGCCTCGGCCATCGACATCATGGTGCATCTCAGCCGCTTCCGCGACCGCAGCCGCAGGGTGGCGGAAATTTGCGAAGTGGCGGGCTGCGAATTCGGGGAAATCGAACTCAGGACGCTGTTTCGGTTCGAGGAGGATGCCGGCGGCGGGAAAGACGGTCCGGATCCGGACGCGCCGGCGCAACCCGGCAAGGCGGTGTCCGGACGTCTGGTCAAGGTCGGGCAGCTCAGCCGCATCCGGAAACTGACGTTCGCGGGATTCGGAATGCCGGGAGAGGATGCGGCGGCGGCCAAGCGGGGGCTGACAGGCACATGAGAGGGATCAGGGAAAGCGAAAAGCCGGCGGATTATCGGCAATACCGCTTGACGCGGGCGCAGCGGTTCGCGTTTGCCTTGGCCGGGTGCGCGGCGGTTTTCGGTGCCGGATGGTTCGTCTACGGTCATCCGCTGGCGGGGGTTCTGCTGTCGCCGGCGGGCTTGCTGGCGCCCCGGGCGGCGGCGGGCGTTCTGCTGAAACGCCGCAGGGAGCGGCTGCGCAAGGAATTCAAGGACATGCTGCAGGCGCTCTCGGCGCTGCTGGCCGCCGGGCGTTCCGTGGAAAACGCCTTTCAGGCGCTGGAATCCGAACTGGGGCTCATGATGGCGCACGGCCGATCGGATCTGCTGCGGGAAATCCGCGCCATCGCCGCCCGTCAGCGCAACGGCTTGCCCCTTGAAGAGGCTTTGCGGGACTTTGCCGAGCGGGCGGGTATGGAAGAAGTCGACCGGCTGGCGGAGGCGCTGGCCGTCTGCAGGAAAACCGGCGGCGATCTGGTCGACGTCGTGCGCCGAACCTCCTCCTGGATCGGCGAAAAAATGGAGGTGGAATTGGAAGTGGCGGTCGTGACGGCGCAGAAGCGGTTTGAAGCCCGGATGATGATGGCCGTGCCGTTTGCGTTTGTCGGGCTTCTGCAATGGATCGCGCCGGATTACATGGCCTATTTGCGGCAGGGGCCGGGTCTCGTCGTGCTGACCGGTTGCCTGTTGCTCTTGGCCGCATGCGGACTCTGGATCCGGCGGATCATGAGGATTCTTCCGTGATGGCGGGCGCGCTCGAGCGGGGATGGCCGCTGCTGCTGCCGGCGGCGCTGTTGTCGGTCTACGGGTGGGCGGCATGGCGCCGGTTTCGCGTGTCGGGGACATGGCCGATGGACTGGACGGAGCCGATCCGGCGGTGGCTGGAGGCGCCGCCGGTCTGGGCTGGCGTCCAGCCTTTGCTGGAGCGGCCCCGGTTGGTTTTGGCGTTTCTGGAAGGCGCCTGCGGCAAGGAACGGCTTGCGCGATGGGCGGCCGAAGGCGCGGGTCTTGCGGGGATTCTGCTGGGTTCCGGTGGTTTCATATCGTTTTTGGCCGGCGAACCCGGAATGGTGGCGTTGTTTGCGGTGCTGGCCGCCGCGGCTCCTTTTCTCCGGTGGAAGGACTTGAACCGGAAAGCGGAAGAACGCAGGCGGCAGATCCGGCGGGCGATGCCGGAATTGCTCGTGCGGCTTGCGATCGTCGTGAACGCCGGGGAGAACGTGATGCGGGCCTTGGAGCGCTGCGCGATGTCCAAGGATCACCCGCTGGCTTTGGAACTCGCTTCGGCGCTGGAAGCGATGAACCGGGGCGAATCCATGGCCGCCGCGCTGGAGGAGTTCGGACGGCGCTGCGGCATTCCGGAAGCGAAGCGTTTTGCGTCGGCGGTATTGATCAACATGCGGCGGGGCGGGGATTCGTTCGCCGCGGCGCTTCAGGATCTGGCGCGCGCCATGTGGGAACAGCGCAAGGCCGAAGCCCGCACCCTCGGGGAGCTGGCTTCCTCCCGCCTGTCGTTTCCGCTGGCGGTGATCTTTTTGATCGTCATGGCGATGGTGGGGACGCCGACCCTGCTGATGATGGGATGAGCCCAAGGGAAAAACCGAACGGTGATTCGGGCGTGACGGGCCGAACCGGACCCGGCGCCTGAACCGGGCGACGGAAACGCAAAAATTCCGGAAAGGAGAGGCGCGAAACATGGGACGGCTGGGAAAGGTTTTGACGCTTGGAAGAAAAAAGGGCGCGGGGCGTCCGGGCCGCCGCGTTCCGGCATGGCTGGACGGGGAAGAAGGGATCGGCACGCTGGAGGTCGTGCTGATCGCCGCGGTGGTCATCATTTTGGTCGTGTTGTTCAAGGACTGGATCACCGGCTTTTTGACCGATCTTTTCGGCAGGGTGGAGAACGAGGCCGACCGATTGTTCTGATCCGGCGGCCGGGGGTGGGAACATGCGCGGCATCCGGACGAAAGGCGCATTTGGGCGCGGATTTTGGTCCGACGCGTCCGGCTCCCTGTCGGTGGAAGCGTCGATGGTGTTCCCCGTCGTGCTGCTTCTTACGATGGTACTGGTGCTCTATGCGCTTTACACGGCAAAGCTTGTCCTTGTCCATTACGGAACTGCGGTGCTGGCGGAGCGGGCGGCCTACAACTGGCCGAATTCGGCTGCGGAATGGCGCACGGGCGCCTACCCGGCCGGCCGGCATGACGGCCTGTACTGGCGGCTGGCGGAAGACGCGTTGCTGCAGGCGCTTTTCCCGGCGGGCGGCGAATCGCGGGACGCGGAAGAACCGTTTCCCCCGGACGGTCCGCCGGCGGACGGGGCACAGGGGCTGGTGACCCGGAAACTGCGCCGCGCCGCGGAAACGGCGCCCGAATGGCTGAAGGGGACCGTCGGCTGGAAGAACCGGCTCCTGATCCGGTCCGTGGTCGCGGAAGCTTCCGACCCGGCGGCCGCCCTTCCGCTCAGGCGGTTTTGGAACGGGGTGCCGGAAGCGCGGGCTTCCGTGTCCGCCCTGGCGGTGGAACCGGCCGAATTTGTCCGTTCCTTCGAGCTTGCCCGGTATTACACGGCCAAGTTCAAGCGGCAGGGCGAAAGGGCGGAATCGTACCGCCGCGAGGCGGGCGAGGTGCTGCGCAGGCGGGGCGGGTGAAGGGGCGCCGCTCCGGCGGAGGGTGTGTGGAGATGCTGCATCGGCGGGGTGAAACGCTGTGGCGAAGCGTAACGGAGAAAGAGGAACGGTTTCGATGTATTTGGCCGCGGCGCTGGCGTCTTTCATCCTGCTCACCGGTCTGCTCATCGATTTCGCCCGCGTGGCCGCATTCCGCAAGCAACTGGAGCTTGCCGTGAAGTCCGGGACCCGTTCCGTGCTCTCCGCTTACGATCCGGTGGTCAGGGAACGGTACGGCCTGTTCGTCCGGGGCGGCGATTCCGCCATAGACTTGTTCCGGCGGGCGGTGGAAGGCAACCTGCGCCAGGGCGAAACGGGAGGGTTCCGCTTTCTGGACGGCAGGTGGGAAAACGGGGACGTGACGGAAAGCCGGCCGCTGGCGGATCATGCCGTTTTCCGGCGGCAGGTGGCGGAGGAAATGAAGTATCGGGCGCCGATCGATTTGGCCCTGGAAATGGCGGCGCGGTTTCGCGGTCTGCACGGCGCCGTGCGGGAAGCCGCCGCCACGGCGGGGACGCTGGAACAGGCGCGCAAGGCCTACGAGCGGCGGGAGCGGGCGCTCGACGATGCCCTGCGGAACCAGGAGGCGGCGGGGAAGGCCCCGGTTTCGGCGTGGAGGGACCTGGTGCCGGAACCGTCCGCCGACGGGGGAGCGATGTCCGCGGGCCGTCCCCGGACGGTGGGGGAGGCGGTGCGGATGTACGCGGACTATGCGGCCAAGCGGGCGGAAGATGATGCGCGGCGGGCGAGACTGGCGCAATGGGAGGAGCGCCAAAAGAACGGCGAAACAGACGAACCTAGGCCGGAACCCCCGCTTTACGAAGAGGCGACTTCCGCGTACGAACGGGGCGTGACCGAACTGGCGGAGCGGTTGCGCCGGGAAGCGGCGGATCTGCGGGCGGACGCGGAAAAGGCGATCCTGGAAGCCTTGTCGGCGCTGGAAGAAGCCAAAGCCGTCAATGAGGAAATACGAAGGATTGCGGCACAGAACGGGGCTGCGGGCAGTTCTTCCGGATGGGACGCCGGATCCGCCGGAGATTCTTCCGCAATGTCCGGAGCGGAAGGCTTGCCCGTCGAAGAAGTGCGGGATTTGCGCCGGACCGTGTCGGAACTCATTTTGGAAGATTCCTTCTTTACGGAGTATGAAAAGGAACTTGAAGCCCAGCTCGGCGACGTGCGGCGGATGGCGGCGGATGCGGAACGGTTTGCCGGCATCGCCGCGGCGGCGCCGGGAACCGCCGGTCTCGGCGCGGCGATGCGTGAACAGGCTTTGGCGTTGCAGCGATCCTACGCGCTCTGCCGTTCCCGTTACGATGCCCCGGGCGGCGAGGTCATCCGGAGACGGCGGGAGGCGCTGGAAGCGCACAGGAGCCGGGACGGGGAGCGGAAGGCGCTGGAGCGGGAAGCGCGGGAGAAGATGCAGTCGGCGGCCGGTTTGCTGAGATCCATCGGAAACCGGAAAGCGGACGGGGAGCAGGCCGAACGGTTCCGCCGGGCGGAGGAGGCGGCGGAGGCGAATCTGGCGTGGAACCAACGGCAGAAAGAATGGGCGCGGCGTGCCGGTCCGTCCGACGACCCGGCGGAGGAGCGGGACCGCGCCCTGGAATCCGCGGGCGGATGGCTGGGAGCCTTGGATCAGGCGGCGGCGGGGCTGCGGGACGACCTGTTCTTTTCGGAATATGTGGCCGGGCGGTTTACCCGGTTCGATCCGTCTCTCCTTCGCCGGCTGATGGACGGGGATGCGGCGCTTCTCGATCTGTCGAACCAGGAGACGGAATACATTCTCTACGGCTTCCGCGAACCCGCGGCCAATCTGGCGGCCGCCTATGGCGAAGTGTTTGCTTTCCGGCTGGCGGTTCGCACCCTGGAGGGGCTGGCGGAAAGCCGTTCCCTCGGCCACCCGCTGGTGATTCTGGCCGGGGCGACGGTTTACGGCGTGACGCGGGCCGCGGCGGATCTGGACAGGCTGATCGCGGCGGACAGCGTGCCGCTGTCCAAATACGTGGAGGTTGAGACCCGCTACGCGGATTATCTGCGCCTGTTCCTGCTTCTGCACGGCGACTCCGCGGCGGCGCTGGCCCGTGTCATCGCGCTGATTGAACTGAACACGGGCATCGCGGCGGAACGGGCCTTCACCTATGCCGGCGGGGAGGGCTCGGCTTCGCTCGGGCTCTGGTTTTTCCCCGGCATCGTGAAAATGCTGGGTACGGCGGGCGGCTGGGGAGGACAGGTGACGGGGAATCGCTATGTGGCGACCTATTCGGCCGATATGGGTTACCAGTAGGTGGGCCGCCTGGCGCATGGCCCGGCGCATGAAGGCGGAAGAATGTGCCCGGCGGTGGAAAGCGGGAGAACGTGCCCGGAAGGGAAAGGCGGCATTGCGGCGGAGGGGACCGCCGGGGAGTTTCACGCTGGAAGCCGCCCTGGCCTTGCCGCTGTTTTTGCTGGTGATCCTGTTTTTCATCCTGCTGATCCGCACGGCCGTGATTTCCATGGCTTTGCACGGCGCGCTTTCCCAATCGGTCCGGCTGGCCGCGGCGGTTTGGCAACCCGTCGGGGCGGCGCGGGACAACGGGATGCCGTCGGCCGGGCCGTCCCGGACGGAATGGTCGGACGTTGGCGAAACGCTGCGGGAACTGGGCGATGTGCTGCCGGAACCTTTTGGCGAATGGGCGCGCCGGGCGGCGGACGGCGGCTGGCGGCCGGACCAGCTGGCGGCGCGGATGGCGTTCAAGTCTCTGGCGCTCCGCTTTGCCGGCCCAGAGACGTTGGACCCGTCCCGGCTGGAAATTGTCGAGGTTCGTCTGCCTTCCGCCCAGGATCCGGAAGAAGGATTTCTGGCCGTCCAGGCGTCCTACCGGCTTCCGTTTCGCGTGCCCCTGCTGAACCGTCCGCTGGAAATCCGGGAGTCGGCGGCGGAACGGGCGTGGGTCGGCGGCAAACCGTTATTGCCGAACCGTGACGACCGTCAGAACGACCCCGGGCAGCTGGCGTTTGTGTCGCTGGAGCCGGATCCGGTGCGCCCGGGCAAGAAAGCGACGCTGACCCTTCAGGCCAGGCCGGGGGAAGCGGTCCATCTTACCGTGATCTACAAAAGCGGCCCCAGCCAGGCGAAAAATCTGGGCACGGCCGTCGCGGACGAGAACGGCAGGGTGGTGTGGGTCTGGCATGTTTCCGGGCGCACGACGCCGGGCGAATGGCATTGGGAAGCCGTGGCTTCGGACGGCAGCGTCCTGCGGCGAAATTTTACGGTGGCGGGCAAAGCTGACGGGAAATGATCCTGGCGGGAATTTGCGAAAGGCGGAAAAAAGCCCGGCGGCGGGCAAGGAGGGAGGCAAATGAAGGTCCTGGTGCCGGCGGCCATTGCCGTGCTGACGGGATGGGCAGCCTGGACGGATCTCAGGCGCATGATCATCCCGAACCGGTTGACCGTTTCTTTCGCGCTGGGCGGGGTGCTGGCGCATGCGGCGGCGGAAGGCGCGGCGGGCCTGGCCGCGGGATGCGCGGGAGCGCTGGCCGGAGCGGCGCCTTTGATCCTGTTGCATGCCCTGAAAGGGGCCGGCGCCGGCGACGTCAAATGGTTTGCCGCATTCGGCGCCTGGGCGGGCGTCTGGCCGGCCCTTTGGGTGTTTGTCTGTTCCGTGCTCACGGCGGGCGGCATCGCGGTGTTTCTTCTGCTTTGGCGGGTTCCGCCGTTCAGGAGGATGGCGCGAAACATCCGTTGGCCATGGGGAGAGCATCCCGCGGCCGGCCGGAACGTGCGCTTTCCGTTCATGCTGGCTGTCGTGCCCGCCGTACTGGCGCTTCTCGTCCGGACGGACGGACTCTTGCGGGTAAAGGAGTTGGGGCCGGGTGCGTTACCGGGTTTCTTTTGAAAGCAAAAACGGGCACTGGATGGTCGTGGAAGGGGAACCGGCGTGGCGCCGGTCGGATGTCGCCGAACACGAATGGGCCATGATCCGGGGACGGCAGGCGCCGGGACTCCTCAGGCTGGAGTTGGAGGAGACGGACGGCGTCATCCGTTTCCGCTACGCGCTGGCCGGCTGCCGGATGCTGACCCATGCGCTGCGCGCCGGTCCGTGGACGATGCGGGAGGCGATGACGGCGCTGTTTCGCCTGGCCGGGACGCTCTCGGACAGCCGGCTTTACATGCTGGAACCGCATCGTTTCCTGCTGGGGGAGGAACGGGTATTTGCCGGCAGGAACGGGACCGATCTTTGGCTGGCGTACCTGCCGGTGGAGGATTCCCGGGCGGAAGAGCGGTTCCTGCCGGATCTGGAGCGCCTGATCGTCGACCTGTTCGTGCGGGTGGAAGATCTGGACGGATCCGTGTTCCGGCGCCTGATCCTCATGCTGCGGGAACCGGATTTTTCGCCGGAGAGGCTGCGGGACGCCGCCCGGCGGTGGCTGCACGATGCGGAAACGGGGAACGCCGGGCGGATTTGCGGACCGACGGACGCGCACGGGGCGCTGGAATATGGGCATGGAACCGCCCATGACACGGCGGATTCCCTTTCGGCCGTATCGGGATGGGATGATGGAGCGTTGCAAAACGGGGAACCGCAAGCTGACCCCCATTCTTCCGATTGGCGGATGCGCGGACTGCCGGGAAACGGAACCCGTCCGGCGGAAAGCGCCGCGTGGATGTCCGGGTTTTCCGAAGGGCATGGGGATGGACGGAGTGAGAACGAAAGAAACGGCGGACTTTTGGCCGCCGTCGAAACCGGTCTGATTTCAGCCGGGGTCGGGGAGAAGACCCGGAAAAGCAATGTGGCCGCCGTTTGCGGATTTGTGCTGGCGGCGGCGCTGATCTGGCGATTCGTGCCGGAATGGCTGCCTGGACCGACCGGGCCCGTCCTGGCGGGAGGTTTCACGCTGCTTTTGGCGGCGGGAGCGGCATGGTTTTGGCTGGGGAAGATGAGGGGAAAACATGGCGGGCAAACGGCCGGTGCGAAGGAAGAAGAGCCCGCGAACCGCGGAGATGTGCACGCGGCATGCGGACCGCCGGCCTTCGCGGCCGGCAAACCGGATGCATGGGAACGCTCCACGGGATCCCCGCGTCATGAAAGCGGCGCGTCTGAGCGTACGGTGCATCCGGAACCGGAAGAGGACGAGGCGACCGTGCAGCTTTCGCATGACGCCGGGTCGCAAGGACAACAGCCGCGAACGCCGGCGCTGGAGTGGTCGGGGCCGGACGGCGAACCGCCGAAAACCATTGCGCTCAAGATGTCGCCGTTTGTCATTGGCCGGTCCCAGGAGGCCGCTCACCACGTGGACCGGTCGCCCGGGGTGTCCCGCCTGCACGTGGAAGTGGCGTTGACGGCGGACGGCTGGATCGCCAGGGATCTCGGCTCCCGCAACGGGACCCTGCTGAATGGAGAGCCGATGACGCCATATACGCCATATCCGCTCAAGGATGGCGATGTTTTGCGGATTGCCGCGTCCGTCTATCGTTTTACATGTTGATTCGCCCGGTTTCGTCATCGAGGCGTCGGGCTTGCCCGGCGTCCGGGCTCCGCCGGGTCAGGTCGCGCAAGGCCATCCGCAGGGTCGGAAACCGGAAGGTGTAGCCGGCTTCCAGCGCCTTCCGGGGTCTGGCCAGCTGGCCCGTCAGCAGCAGCACGGAACGTTCGCCCAGCGCCATGCGCGCAAGCCACCCCGGCACGTGGAACCAATGCGGCCGGTCGAGCACCCTGCCGAGGGTGCGGCCGAACTGGTCCGCCGTCACCGGATCGGGAGCGACGGCGTTGACCGGACCGGAGATTTCCGGGCGTTCGAGGCAAAACAGGATGAGTCCCACGACATCCTGGATATGGATCCAGGGGAATCCCTGTCGGCCGTTGCCGAATCTTCCGCCGACCAGCCAGCGGTACGAGCGGGCAAGGATCGGAAACACGCCGTCCTTGCGGTCCAGCACGAGGCCGAGGCGAAGTTTCACGACCCGTTCCGCCGTGATGGCGTCCGCGGCCTGTTCCCAGGCGACCGTGACATGGCCGAGGAAATCCTGCGGGTACGGCGGTGCCGACTCGTCGAAGATGAGGTCGTCTTCGCCGGTGGAGAACATATGCCCGTAGATGGCGATGCCGGAGGCGCTCACCACCACCTTCGGAGGTTCCGGCATTTTCGGCAGCGTGTCGGCGATCCATTGCGCGGTCTGGGTCCGCGAATGGAGGATGCGCTGTTTCGCATCCTTCGTCCATCGCTGGTTGATCGTTTCGCCGGCGAGGTTGACGATGCCGTCCGCCCGTCCCCATTCTCCGGGGTGGGCGGCCCAATCCTGCCAGGTCGCGTAGCGCAATTTGGGATTGCGGCGCATGACCGATGACGGCGGAAGCCGGCGCGTAATGACCAACACCTCGTCTCCGCGCTCGAGAAGCGCTTCCACCACGCGCCGTCCGATGAATCCCGTTCCTCCGCAGACGAAAACCCGCATTTCCTTTCACTCCAGCCAACCGCCGAAATGATCAAAGAAAACCCGCGGCGGACGGCAAGCATCCCTGTCAGCCCCGGGTGAAGACCGTCATTGTTTCTCAATGGAGACAAGCCTGAGCAGTTCCACCTGGCCGCTGTCCGTTTGCAACGTTTCCTTTACATATTCGAACCTGACTTTCGTTCCGGTGTCCCAGTTTTCCACAAGTTCCCGGATTTCCTGGGAAATTTGAAAGACCACCGGTCCGGCTTCGGTCTCGATCTCGACGGAGTGGCCGTCCACGAGCCCGACCAGGTTTCCCGTTCCGGTCAGCACATTCTGCGCCGGCTCCCGGGGAGTGGATGCCGGTTCCCCCGACGACGGGGCGGTGGCCGACGCCGCGGGAGGCGGCGTGGCGCCGGGTTCCGCCGCAGGGGACGAGGAAGCCGTTTCCGAAGGCGAGGGGCCGGCCGCCTTGTCTCCTCCGGAGCAGCCCGTCGCCAAGAGGACCAAAGCCGCGGCGAAGACGCCGGCCAGCAGAATTCTTTTTTTCTTTGCTGAAGGTTTCACTCCCGGGTGCCTCCCATCCATAGGATCCTCCGCCGGCGGCTCCCGCGCGGCAAACGCGTCCTGCCCGGGCATGAGCCCATCCGGGCGAAAGTCTGCCCAGGCAAGAACCCATCCGGGCAAAAAGCCTGACCGGGAAATTGCCTACCCGAGCAAATGCCGGAACGCGGAATAGTCGATGTTGCGCTTCTCCAGGAACGATTTCAGGTAGCGGTGGTCGCGCTTCGGCGTGGCGAGGATGTAGCCTTCGACGCATTCTTCCACGGTGATTTTCGGGACGCCGCGTTCGACCGCGATCTGGCCGATCTTGGCGGCGATGGCGTGTTTGGCCGTGTCGCGGAACGGCTTCGGCACCGGCGACACGAGCTCGTCCAGGAACGCCTTCGCTTCGTCGGTCCACAGGTGCCGGCTGGCTTCCACCCAGTAGTTTTGCCAATCCAGCTTGGATTTTCCGTCCTTCAGCGGCATCGTTTTCAGAAACTTGCGAAACATGAAATAGCCGCCGATGGCCATGAACCCCGCCAGCAAGAAGGCCCAAACCACGATAAAATACATGAACCAGCCGGACAGGTCCGACACGATGCGTCACCTCATCCTGAAATTATATCCGATTCATGGATTTATTTCGAGGTTCGCGCTACAATAGGGGCATTGGATGGTGATTCGAACATGCTCAAAATCGGTTCCCACGTGTCGTTTGCGGAAAAGGGC
>NICF_comb_assmDRAFT_10001693_pt1 | contig 17234 bp, 16 predicted proteins | sample NewIslPassag4_SG_FD_11279 | JGI IMG/M metagenome (IMG submission 11279) | reverse complement strand
ATGCTTTTGCCGCTTATCCTTTCAGTTTTAATTTTCGCCTAATTTTTAAGAGTATGGTTCCGCCACCGATCAATATAATACCAGCTGCCAGAAGATTAAAATAATCTGTTGCGGTGGTTGGTAAATTAGGTCCATCAATCGGAAGGACCCCACCGATCCCCTCCGCATAGAATATGATTTCCACTTCAGTGGTCATCCCCTGATATTCGTTCCCTAATGTTTCTGGAATTTTGATTGTAAAGGTCAGCTCTTCCGCCTTGCCGGTTGCTATAGTTGATCCTTCCAGATTTTCAAAGTTCGATAATGCTCCTTTATATAATTCTCCAGAGGGACCAAGAATCGTTAGTTCCAAAGCCTGATAGAAAAGATCATCACCAGATTTTTTCCTGGCTGACACCTTATATTTGGCATCCATTGTCCCGCTATTCGTAATCACGATCTTCCTTTCTGACCAATCTCCGGGCTTTAGATTATCAAGGTCAAACAGAACCTTTTCCGGGGTTAACGTAATGTCTATTTCCCTTGATTGCCCCTCTTCCGCCAGGGCTTTTGCGGGACCGATATGAAATGTGATCAAAAGAGAAAAAAGGGCAATGGACATCAGATTTACATACCATAATTTTTTCTTCATATAAAAACTCCCTTTTTTCGGCCATTTATTGATTAGGCATTGCTGGATCGGTTGTTTCTTCCGTTTTTTGATTGGCCAATTGTTTTTCCAAATGCTTTAAAGCGCTCCAAATGGTATACCCAGCATAAATCAAAAGCAATAAACCCGGCAGGATAATGGTCACCAATATTCCATTTTTCGATTTCATGAATTCAGAGATGTAACCCATATAGGGGATTGTAAACCCGGTATATTCCGCAACTACGTTGTCCGCCAAGACAGGATTTGGATCTTCGGCGTTGTTATTATCCCCCTTTGTCCGATATAACGTTTTGCCATCAGAATTGACCACTTTAACGATTCGGTGGGTTACCAATCCCTTATTTCCATCAAGAAAAGTAATAATATCTCCTTCTTTGAACCTTGTCATATCCCCACCAGGTTTTACAGCAATAATCGAACCGGTTTTGATTGTGGGCTCCATGGAACCGGAAAGAACGGTTTTTAACTGATATCCAAATATTTCCGGTTCTCCTCCGGAAACACGGTTTATTAAAACCAACACGGCAAACAGCACGAACACAAGGATTAGGATTGCAGAAAGAAAATAATTCAACCATTTCAGTACTGTCTTGCCCATTTCATCACCCCGTTGTACAAAATTTCCTTTACCTTCTGTCTCCTCTTTATTACAAAGGTGTAAAAATTCATCGGTATTTTTAGATTTTAATTGTTCCCTGTTTCTCCATCATCTTCGTTTTCTTCTGAGGTTACATTATTTTCTTCGGGGGCTTCTTCCTCCGATGGAGCCCCTTTTTCACTCTCTATCTCATTCTTATTTTCATCAGCAGTTGTCACTTCTTCTTTTTCTTCTATTTCTATATCTTCATCATTACCCTCAACGTTGACATTCCCTGCGCTTCTATCGGCGTCAATATCAGAAACTTCCGAATCCTGACGATTCATGTTGTCGGTATTCAAAGTTGGCGATGCTTGGCAAAGAACTTCAATTGTCTCGCCCCATAGTTCTTTCCTTTCTTCACCTCTCATATAACTTCCATGAATCGCATAATACCCGGACCTATCAGCTTCAAAGGTGATTTCACTCCGATCATCTGCAGCCAAATCGGAAATGTGGTGCTCCTGGATGACTTCTCCCTTTTCAGGACTTTCAGTTGCGGAATAATAGATTTCAAAATCCGCTCCATCCGATAAGCTTTCATCTCCGTTATTGACCACCGGTACAGTCACTGTAATCGGACAAGATTGAACAATACGGTTTTCCTCTTCATCAAAAGCTAGATTTGGAAAAAGCCATTGTCCGGTTTTTAACGAAAATCCCAGTTCTCCCTTTGATGCAAAGTAGGCATTCGTCCCTGACAAAAGATAGTTCATTGAAAAAATAATCAGGTAAAAGATCAAGAAGGCTTTTGCAACCAATTTCAAATGAAAATTTTTCGTTAATGCCTGTTTTAACAGTTTGCTTTTTTTCCTTTCCAAGCCATGGTCACCTCCATTCCCAGTACCGGCTTCTTTCTTATATATATTTGAAAACATGAAACATTATCGTTCCATATTTTCAAGCATATATAAGTTTTCTATTAATCTTTATAACAGGGCGCACGGCACTGGCATTGAATCTTTTTACTTTCAGTTACCCCTCTGTTAATAAGAATGAGGCTGGGACCCTCCTTTTTACTCCTTAAGCCGGGGAGTATTCTTCCAGGTAGCGGGTTTATTACCGCCAACTGGAAAGATTCAAAACTTTGTCCCAACCCCATTATTTTATATATTAACGAAGTTCACCAGATGTTTGATGGGCAACGAAGGTCCATGTGAGTTCGAGGGAGTCACCTTGGAATTCGTTTTGATCCATGCCGTTGTCAACAAATTCGAATGCAACATACATATAGTCACTGTCACCGGCAGCAAGACCGCTATCTTCACCGTTCAATCCGAGGAGCCAGGTAATCCAGTCTTGGATGTTTTCAACAGCATCCGGAGTCATATTTTTCAGATCATACAAGGTGGTGCTGGCAATAACATCATTGTAGTCACCGATGAGCCAGCCATCTCCTGTCTTGTCAACGTTTTCCAGGAAGAGGACTTGAATATGCTTACCGAAGTCATCGGTATTGTCGCCCTTCGCATCGACTACGGTATAATCGGTAATCAAATCAATGGAGCTGATATCCAAGGAACCGCTGTTAATCAATTCAAATTCTCTGACAACAATGTCTCCCGGTTTCAGGTTGTCAACATTGACGATGACGGTCGGATCAACGGATAAGTCCAAAGTACCTGCTTTAAAGGTGTTGTTGGTTACTTCGGTGTCGCTGAAGTAAGCAAATGTTCCTCCCCCTATTAATGCGATTCCGAGTAGTGCTGATGCAATTCCCATACCGAGTTTCTTTTTCAAATTCATTCTTTGTTCCTCCTTCTAATTTTTGAAATTTATATTGAAACCCTAATGATTAGGGGTTTCAAACAAAAGATTTGTTCTTATTAAAAAACTATCCGTTCTTTCATAAGAACAATTTTATTATACTTTTCCCCAAATTCGTTGAAAAGTCCAAAAAACAGGCAAATATTCTAAATAACGAACAATATGTGTTCTTTATAGCGTATTTCCTCTCGTTTTCTTACTTTTTCTTCTTTTTTAATAAAATTCTAAAAACTTTTTGTTCGAGATGAATATTTTAAATTTCCTTATATTTCGAAATAAAATATCATTATATTGGGGATGTATAACCTTGTTCCATCGCTACTTTTTCCTCTATCAACCGGATTTTTTCATATTTTGCCATAATGATGCCTGTTCGATAATTTCCCAGATCCGGTTCGTTGGTATGACCCAATAAATTGTTTAATAGGCATTTTACAAAATTTTGTCCCAGCTCATGGGCATGGGGATACCCTCCACCAATACGGGGATTGATTTCTGAGATTAAATAGCCTTTGTCTGTCTTAAAGATGTCGACATCGATCGGTCCTATAGGCCGCAACACTTTCACCAACCGATCCATCAGCTTTAGCAATGCCGGATCCCATACGGAAACCGATTTATCCGTTTCCCCCGCCCGCATTTTCAGCTTCTTTTTCATGAAAATCCGGACCATTTCCTTTGAGTACATATCACAATAAATATCGACGCCATACTCTTCTCCCCGGATAAAGGGCTGGACAATTTTCCCCCCTTCTTCAAAGGAAATGCCCTTCAATTCATGGAAGCTATGGATCTTTTGAATGCCTATGCTTGCACTACCTTTACTTGGCTTCACAATAAGGGGAAATTGAATACGCTTTTCCACCAAATCCCGAAATATGTCTTCAAAAGAAGTATACGTCGGAATACAAGGGAAGCCATACTCCTTCAACAACCGATAGGTTTTCGCTTTATCAAAGGTGGAATGAACAACAGATTCGTCAGAAACCACCGCTTTTGTACCAATTCGATCTAACCCATCCTTTAAATGGGCAAGAATCGGCAATTCCGGGTCAATTAATGACAATACCCCTCCGACTTTCCATCTCTTGCAAATGTGAAACAAGCTCGATACATATTTCCGGTCATAGATGGGTGGACTGATTTCATACAGATCGGCGTGATATAATGCTGGAGCTGTCGGATCACAATCCATGGCAATCACTTTCCAGCCAATCTGATGGAATTCTTCCTTAAAATATTCCATTAGTTTAGCCCTTCGTCCGACACTGGAAATTAATATGTTCATATTTTTCCCCCTCCCAATCGGCAATTTGATAAAGGTCCTCATGAAAAAACTGTTTGAATGTCTCCCTCTTTCTTGTCAGCCAGAAACGTATTCCATCCTTTGCCAAAATCGCTGGTCTTGGCATGATAAAGGGGGGATTAAAAACAATCGTGTAAGCTCCCGCATTTTCAAACAGGAGATAATCTCCCCGTTCCGGCACCACATCCCGCACCTTATGGGCCAAATAATCCTTTTCCATGCACGTATAGCCCACAATATGGAATTCCTCGACATACCTATTTTCTTTATTTTTATTAATGATCGTCATCGGCAAGTTCCTTTTATGCATGGTCGGTTTTACATTATGGACGCTACCATTCGTTACAACAAACCGTTCATTGCCATTTTTCTTAATTTCAATGACCTTAGTCACATAGGAAAAAACATTGGCTACCATAGCCATTCCCGGTTCCAAGACGAGGGTTGGCTTTTTCCCTTGGGAACCGAACCACTGTGTCATCGTACTGCAGATTTCCTCCGCATAATCTTCAAAACTTGGGGTCTCGAGCTGGAGAGATTTGGGAAGTTCCCCATAAATGCCGCCGCCGACATCAATGAATTCAATCGTATCCGGTATATAGGTATTAGCGATTTGACAAAGGTTTTGGGTTATTTCCTTAAACGTTCTAACGCTCCGATCTGTTGTGGAAAAGTGGCAATGTAAGCTGTGAATATGGACATTTCCAATTCTTGATAGTTCTTCCAACGCCTTTTCCACATCTCCACCTTCCAAAAAAAAGCCAAAGCGGGAGACGGAATATCCTTCCTGTAACGTTTCTTCCGTCGATAGTCGGAAACTGATCCGCAATCCTACAAAAACCTCTTCTTCTTTATGAAATCGGGCATATTCCTTCACATGCTCAATTTCGTAAAAGGAATCGAGATTGACGATGGATCTATTCTGTAATGCCAAAAAAATATCTTCCTTACTTTTTACAGGGCCGTTAAAAATGATTTTTCTCGGGTTCACCCCGATTTTTAAAGCCAAGTCGTACTCAAGCCGGGATACCACTTCCGCATAGGCTCCCATTTCATCCAAGGTTTTACATAATAAAGGCAAATAATTCGTCTTATAGGAGTAGCCGATCACTACTTTTTCATACCTACTTCGAAAAGCATGGTCAATTTTTCGGTAATTTTCCCTTAACTTCTCCAAATCAAAGACATAAAAAGGGGAACCGGCTAAACGTTCCAGCTTTTCCACAAGAGAGTGGTCGAATACTTTTTTTTCCGTGTCTTCCCTTGGCTTTTTTGTGCCTCTAGGGTCCTTTATTCTATTCATTCATGAACCCCCCATATCCTAAGTAGTTACGAGCTTAGTAAAGGTTTTTGTAGGTTTTGACCGGTAACCGGGGAAAAAATCCCCCAGGTCTATACCGTTAAGTTTCTTCCAATGATTACATAACTGGTCATAAAGTTTTCGGTTATGGATTTTTTTACCAATATAAAAACCGACCGTTCCCCCTAAATTAAACCGGTGTTTGAATTGGAAAAGGGAGTCCCTTCCCTCATGTCCCGCACCAAGATGAAGTCTGGTAAAACCCCTATCTCTTCCCCAGAGGGCTAGATGGTAAAAAAGATAAGGATTCGATCCGAGCTGTAATTTATCTTTCCTAGATGCGCCCATATGATAATGGATGATTCCGCCATCATATATTGAAAGGCAAGCGGCAATCATCTCCCCCTGATGAAAAACGGCAGCAAGAAGGGAATTTCCCTTCATTCCAGTCAGTAAAAGTTTCACGAATTCTTCCGAAAAATAGTAATATGGGGCGGCATGGACTTTATCCATTGTTTCCTTGTATAATCGGTAAAAATCCCGGACATAAGAAAGGGCTTCTTCTCCTTCAAAGACGGCAAAATCGAGACCGTTTCTTTTTCCCTTTGCGATATTCCGCAAGTGATTATGATGAATAAATTTGTTCATTTCTTCCCCATCCCTGGTTAGATCCATATATACCGATTCCCGGTGACAAACTACGTCCATAAAGGCTTCCAAGAAACGGTGATTGGTAAGCATCGGGTTAAAGCGGATAAATTCGGAAATCAACTTATGTTCTTGGCAATAGTCCTCAAATGCCTGCCGAAATTCCCGAAGCAAATCTTCATCGGGAAAATCGACAAGGGGTCCACCAAAGCCATAAGGAGTAATGATATCATATAGTTCATCTTCCTGAACAAAGCTGGGAAGTTGAATTTCTCTGACCAAAAAAGGATAGGCTATCCGTTGTCCGGAGGATTTCCAGAAATGGAAGAGATGGGGGATCCCATCTCCTTGATGGTAATAAAGCGAACAGTACCCATATGAAGCATGGGCATCCTTTGTTTTCATCTTCCCAAGACAAGATTCCCATTTATCCTTTTCATGGATTGTAATCACTTCGTACATACCATCGCCTCGATTATGGATTTACTATAGTGTATTGCGATAACATTGCCGATAATTTAGCCTGACAATTTATTTGAGAAGGTTTCTTTCAAACACAACTTATAAATTTTTCCCATCTTATTTAATACATTGCTAAGGTCATAGTGTTGGATCCGTTCAAGATTCGCTTTTGAAAATCGGGATCGCAAATCCGGTGTAAGGTACAGTCGCTGAAGGGCCGCTGCCAATTCTTTTTCATCCCCAGGTGCAATGATTATCCCGTTCTTTCCATCTTCCACCAAATCCCGGTTCCCTCGACAGTTCGTAACAACAAGGGGCAATCCGGTTGCCATTCCCTCCATAACATGGACCGGAAGACCTTCATGCCATGAGGTTGAGATGAGAACATCACTTATTGCCAAAAGTTCTGGAATGTCATCCCGATAACCTAAAAAGTGGACTTGTTGCTCGAGATGTAACTTTTTGACAAGCTTTTTATATTCCTCTTCCTTGTCCCCATCCCCCACCAGGAGAAGCTTGACCGTTTGAAGTTCTTCCTTTAATAAATGGATTGCTTCAATTGCCATCCTTTGGTTTTTCCGTGTGCTTAATTCCGCCACATAAATGACGATAAAATCTTCTTCACGGTAGCCGTAGCGTTGCCGTAAAAGCCGTTTTTCTTCCTCCTTTAACGGTTCAAATCTCGTTCTTTTAATCCCCACTCCAGGAATCTGGTATATCAATCCACCTTTTCTTAGCCGAAATTTTCTCGTTGCCAAATAATCTTCATCATTCATCGTAATCATGCAATCTGTCCAACGGGCTGCGATTCTCTCAAGTGGGTAATAGATGAGCCAATTTTTTGGAGGAGCACCTTTATAGAAATGGAAGCCATGTGCGGTATAAACAATCGTAATGCTTTTCTTTTTTCTTAAGGAGAATCTGGTAAGAAATGAAGCCACCGGGGTGTGAACATGAACCAATTGATATCCTTCCTGGTCCACAAGCCTTCTGATAGCTGGTAAAGCCTGTATGTTTTGCCAAGAAAAGGGATTGCGCTGGAAAGGGATCTCATGGATCCGGATACCCTTCCTTTCAGCCAGTTCCATTGTTCCATCGGAAGGGTTACATGCTATTGCAACCTCATGCCCCAACTGTTTTAGAAAGGTAAGGTGGGGAATTAAAAAGGCATTTACGGTACTAATGACCGTCGTGACATACAAAATTTTCATAAAGAATACCCCTTCGCAGTTTTCCTTGAATAATAATGATACCCTTCATCTCGACCTTTCTTTTTTTGTCTATTCATAATCGTTCCCAAAAGTCTTGCCCCGTTTTGGGAAAGCACTTCCCTTGCCTTTAACGCTTCAGATATTCCCGTTTTTCCACTAGTAATAACCAGGACCACACCATCACACTTCCTTGCCAAAATTAAGGCATCTGCCACGGGTAACACCGGTGGAGTATCAACGATAATATAGTCATACTTGTTTCGGGCTTCTTCCAAAATTCCATCCATCCGCTCTGAACTTAATAATTCCACTGGATTTGGGGGTAGTGGTCCGCTAGGTAGTAAATCCATATGGAAGACCTCTGTCTGGGTAACCCCCTCTTCGAGCCTTCCGCCATGATAAAGGAGACTCGAAAGACCTACCCCATTATCCCTTTGGAAAACATAGTGAAAGGTAGGATTTCTTAAGTCAGCATCGATTAATAAGACCCGGTGATTTTGCTGGGAAAAAACAATGGCCAGATTGGACGCTGTCGTTGTTTTCCCTTCCTCCGGCAAGGAAGAAGTAACCATGATGACCCTTGCATTTCTTCTTCGGCCAGCAAACTGCAGACTCGTTTGGATCGTACGATATTGCTCTGCTACTTGCGACCGGGGTTTGTCATAGGAAATCAGGCATTTTTTTCTTTGAAAATACTGTTGATTAACGGATGAGCGGAAGATCAATGGTTTCATGCTCCTTTCCTTCGACTTTTATTTCTTGTCGAAATTGTTTTTTCGAAACGAGCTTTTCCCGTTTTACATCAACTTCCATAACGGTGCCAAGTACCGGAAGATTCAGCAATCTTTCTACCTCCGCTTCACTTTTGATCGTATTGTCAAAGACTTCAAGAATTAAGGAAAGACCAATAGAGAGCATTAATCCGGCAACAAAAGCTACGGTCAAATTAAATAAAGGGATTGGACTGATCGGGATCGTCTCCACTTCTGCCTCTGCCAATATGATTACATTGTTAATATTCATCAGATCGACGATTTCCCTTTGGAAAATCGTTGCAATCGAGTTTGCAATCTGCATCGCTTTTTGTGGATCCCCATCCCTTACTCGGATGGAAACTACTTGGGAATCTCCTTCACTTTCCACTATGATGCGCTTCCGCAACGTTTTTGTCGTATCCTCCAGAGTCAATTGTTCAATCACCTGATTCAGAATTCTTGGTGATGTGATAATGGCATGATACGTATTCATAAGCTCCTCATTGGAATAAAGGTCACGTAAGGCGGGCATTTCCCCAACTTCAAGAGTCCTGTTAACCAGAAGCATAGCTGAAGATTGATAGGTTGGTGTTAACACAAAATAGGTGATTATCCAAGAAAGGGAAAGCGAAAAAATGGTTAAACCAAAAATCAATTTGATCCTTTTCCTTAATGCGAAGCCGACATCCTTTAAACTCATCATTTCTGCCATATTGTTTTCCACGCTCACTTTCATGATTTCCCATTTCCGAATATATTCATAGACAGAAAGATTAAGACGCTTTATTTTCCTCTGGCTGCATTTCCCTTCTCAAAAGTTCCGAAAGCAAACCTTTCAAATCATAAATGCGAAACAAATGCAATAACCCGGCATACAGTAGAGCTGCCACCGTTAAGGAAAAGAACAACGAGAAAAACATGTGAAAATAGTCAAGGAACCATAAATATAAACCCTTTGCGACTACCGTTGTGGTTAAAGATACCGCCATTGTTTTCAAAGAGAATCTTTTTAACTCGCAAATGCCAAAATCGCCGATTGTTTTCTTTAGCCTGTATCCTAGAAAAAATGCTCCGCCAAGGCTTGAGATGGAAGTTGCCAGGGCCAATCCTCCAATCCCCAAAAAAGGAGATAACAAAATATTCAGAACAACATTGGCAAGCAACACCAGTCCACCGGTATACATCGGAGTTTTTGTATCCTGAAAGGCAAAAAATACATTTGACAAAATCTTATGAAGACAATATCCGGTCATTCCGATGGAGTAATAAAATAATGATGTTGATGTTAGATGAATAGCCGTTTGATCGAATTGCCCTCTTCCATATAACAATGAAACAAATACCTCACTAAAAGCCATAAACATGGTCATTGCCGGAAAAATACATATGGAAATCATACGGATTCCACCAGATAAAGTATCTTTCAAAGCCTCTGTATAACCTAACGAAGCTAAGGTTGAAATTTTCGGATAGAGTACACTTATGATTGACGTTGTGATAATTCCTGCGGCAAACAAGTTCAGCGTTTCGGCATAATTTAAGGCAGATATTCCTCCTACGGAAATCCAGGAAGCCATCGTCCGGTCGACCAATACGTTTACTTGGTCAATTCCCGATCCGATCATTGCAGGAAAAGTAATTATCATTAATTTCTGGAGATTCCCATTCCGAAGATGAAGTCCGACCTGAAAGCGAAAGCCTTTTTTCAGGGCAAAGACAAGGAGCAGCAGAAATTGCAAGAATACCGATAATACGGAACCAATTGCCAAAAGGTAGACATTGACAAAAGAACTTATATAAATGGTGATCATCAAGACAATGTTGGCAGGAAAGCCAATCAATGCAGGAATGATAAATACATTTTTCAATTGCAAATAGGCTGTCAAAATGAAAACCATCCCATGAAAATAGATGCCAATTAGCGATATCCTTGTAAAGATAATCGCAGTCTCGAGGGTTTCCCCACGAAATCCGGAAGCAAAAATTTTCACCAAAGGTTCGGTAAAAGCCATACCTATTCCGATGACAATCGACCCGACAAGCAGAACCCCATTTGTAACCTGCTTTGTAAAAATTTTTGATGAGGAACTGCCCTCCTCTGCCTCGATCCGGGTATACATGGGGATAAATCCTGTTGTAATCGCATTTCCTACAAGCGCAAAGATTACCGTTGGAATCATGATTGAGATTAAAAATATATCGCTCATATTGCTGGCCCCATAAAAGAAGGAAAGAAAGACATCCCTCAGGAAACCAAGTATTTTTGAAAAGACCGTTATGATCATTAACAGGACAACTGTCTTTTTCATGAAATTCCCCTTCAATCTATGATCCTGAATCCTTTTCCCTTTCTTTTATCAAACGCTGATATTTCTTTAAATAGGGGATTCGATCATGCTTTGCTAAATGACTGACCCGAAAAATATAGAAATAAAGGAAATATAGATGAAAATAATCCATACGGTAATCCGGCAGGTAGGGGATGTTATACTGAGAAAAGATTTTTTTCAACTGGTCATCATAGGCCCCCTCAATATACCTATTGAAAAAATAATTTTCGTGGTGGATATAAAACTCTAGCCAGATAAAAGTAAAAATATCGTAAAAGAAAGGTAATTTTCGGCAATATTCCCAATCAATATAAATGATCCTCCTGATATTCTCTTCCTTAATTAATAGGGTATTGCCTGCCCACATGTCCCCATGAAGTTTGACAAAAGGAATCGATCGTTCTAAAAATTTCCGATCAAGGTGCTCAAGAATAAATTGAACTTCCTTTCTTCCAAGCACATCGAGATATGAGGAAAGGGATTGACCGTCGGATGAATATCCGGAATCATTAGCAACCGTTACATAACGAAAGGTACGCGTTAGCAAATCATCCATCACAAAGTCCTTATCCTCTTTATCCCACTCCTTTAAGGGAATTGGGCAAATTAACTCCTCGCAAATCTTCCAGCCTTTTTCATCCTTCCAAAGAAGTTCCGGCATAGGGAAATACAGGTGAAAATGGTGATAGATTTCTAGCGTCCTTTGAAAGTCCTCTTCCCGACAGAAAACAGACAATACTTTTTTCTCCACAAAATTAAAGATTTTTTGATCTTGATAATGGTTAATGCTACGAAAGGGCCGGGACACTTCCCCTTTAAAGCCCTCGGTTCCCAATGGGTCTTCCTTAATGATTACCTTTTTTCGGAAAAACAGTTTTCTCAAGATTCCAAGGATCAATTGTCCCATTTTGCTGTAATGATTGTAAAAAAATCGATAGGCATTTCGCTCTGTATTGGAATCGCTTTTTAATATAAATCTTAATGTCGGATCCCATTGATAGATTCCTGGACTCATATAAGATGAATATTTCTTAAAACCTTCAAACATCTGTCTTTTTCGCCTTAAAAATTCCGGAAGATTCAAAATTATAACTTCCTCCACTGGCATTTAAAATTTTCCCCGATAGCTTTGCCATTAACGCCCCAAGAATAAGCCACAAAATCCTTGCATTATTTAAAGAAACCGCCATGGAACCGATCAACAACACAATCATCATATCCCGTAAAATTTTTGTTTCATCACCTGAGTCGGAAGAAATGGTTGCCTTTATCACGAGGTACATAACAAAGGAGAAAAATAGAATACTAATTGGAATCCCCCATTCAGCCAACAACTGCAAAAAAGTATTATGGGCAACATGGGGTTCATGAAACAACTGAAGGGACAGACCGCTATAAGTACCAATGCCTACGCCGAAAAAGGGGGATTGTTTGATAATCTCAAGGGCCACTTGCCAAATCCCATCCCTCTCCGACCCGCTTTCGGTAACGGCACTGGAAAAATCGGTGAATAAAACCCGAACCCTTTCAATAGTCGGAAACAATCCCCCCCATTCTTTCGCCAAAGTTTCCAGCAATGTATACAATAAAGGAAATATGATAGCGACAAATCCCCCCAACAGGAACAGAACGGAAATGAGGAATGGTTTCATTGGTCGGAAAATAAGACGTTCAATAACGAAGAAGTTGAAATAGAGAAATAAGGTAATCAGTCCGGTTTTTGAACCGGATACAAGAATGGCTAGAAAAATGATTAGGGAGAAAATCCATTTCGATAATGTTTTTAGCTCTTCCTTGCGTAAAAAATAGGCCAAAGCTGTCATTTGCAGGACCGCAAAATAGTTCGGGTCGATCATGAGCCCTTTATAGCGAATCGAATCGTAAAAAAAGAATTCCCGAAACAAGGATATGTTCAAAATCGTAAGGAGAATGCCCGCAAAACCAATCAATAATCCAAAAAAGGCATATATTTTGAGCCAATTATATGTCCACCCAAGCCTTTCCAGATTATATCCCAATAGAAAGTAAAAAAAGATTGCCGTCAGCTTCATATAATCAATGATGATATCTTTTGGATTAGGAACATAGAAAAACCGATCAGGTATATAATAGAGAGCAATTAGGAGTACCCATCCCGAAAGAAATAGGAAAAAGGTTCCCGGAGCTATAGGTACAAGTAGCTGTTTATGAAGAAATAAAAGCAAGATGACAAGGAGACAAAAGATATCGGATAAGGATAGATTTATTTCAAAGATTTCTCCAGATTGATGGAGCAAGGCGGCCATCAAAAAGAGAAGAAAGGCATACGTACCATTCAAATAGAAATTTCTTTGAATAGGAACTATCATCTTCTCCATTCCGCTCCACCTCTTATAGGTCCGAAAAGGTTTTATCCTAGTCTCACCGTTATGAATTCCTTAATGCTCTCGATCACATATTCCTGATCAGCCAGGGATAAATTGGATCCGGAAGGAAGGCATAATCCATGCTGAAACAAGTAATCCGAAAAACTTCTCTCCTGTTCTAAGGGGTAGTAGTCATAATCTTTGAAAATCGGTTGCTGATGTAATGGTTTCCAAACAGGACGTGTTTCGATTCCTTTTTGTTTTAAATGTTCATATAAATCCCAAACGGAACAACCCGCCACTTGTTCCTCGACCATTAGGACAGAAAGCCAGCGATTGGATTGGGATTCCTTTCCTTCCGACATAAAGTAAAAACCGGGTATATCCTTCAAATGATCATAATATCTTTGAAAGACTGCCCTCCTTAACTCAACCTTCCTCTTCAGATGCCGCAACTGGGATCGTCCTAATCCGGCAAGAAGGTTACTGATCCGATAGTTGTATCCAATCTCGCTATGATGATAGTAAGGTAGGTTGTCTTTTGCCTGGGAAGCTAAAAATCTCGCTTTTGCCCCCATCTCTTTTGTGGGACAAAGAAGCATTCCCCCTCCAGAAGTGGTGATGATCTTATTGCCGTTAAAGGATAAAATCCCAAAATCGCCAAAACTCCCCGCTGCTTGCCCTCTGTAAGAGGAACCAAGGGCTTCCGCAGCATCCTCAATAAGAGCCACTTCATATTCCGTGCATATGTCTCTGATCTTATCCATTTTGGCAACCTGCCCATAAATATCTGCCACGATTACCGCTTTAGGCAGTCTTCCCCTTTTTGCCCGATCCTTTAATGCCTCACGTAAGGTTTCCGGGGACATGCACCAAGTTTCTTCATCGGAATCGATAAACACCGGATCAGCCCCCTGGTAGCGGATTGGGTTGCAACTTGCTACAAAGGTAAAGCTGGAACAAAACACTTCATCTCCCCTATCTACCCCGAGCAACATGAGGGCAAGATGAATTGCCGCTGTACCGGATGAAAGAGCCACGGCATCCGGTACTCCCAGAAGTGAAGCGATTTCCTCCTCGAAATAGTCGATATTTGAACCAACAGTGGAAACCCAATTCGTTTTCAAAGCCTCCAAAATAAAATCCAATTCATCTCCCATTATATGAGGTGGAGATAAATAAATCTTTCTATCCTGAGTCGGCTTCATATAGATCATCCCTTCTACAAACGGGGGTAACCCCTGAATTTTTCCACCGTCAGTCGTTCCTGATTGTTTTGATAGATACCTTCTTTCTTAACTACCTTACCAATCGTCATCAAAAGAATCTTCAGATCCAGCCAGATTGATTGATGATCTACATACCATACGTCCAACTCGAATTTTTCTTCCCAGGAAAGGCCATTTCTCCCCATCACCTGAGCAAGACCAGTAATTCCAGGTTTAACTTCATGACGCCTCCTATGTTTATCCGAATATAAGGGCAAATATTCCATTAATAATGGTCTAGGACCTACAAGACTCATATCACCTTTTAAGACGTTTAAAAGTTGTGGAATTTCATCAATGCTATATCTCCTTAAAAAGTAGCCTAATTTCGTTAAGCGTTCATGGTCTTCCAAGAGGTTTCCATCTCGATCCCTTTCATCCCTCATCGTTCGAAATTTATAAATGATAAATGGCTTTCCATGGATCCCAGGTCGTACTTGTTTAAAGAAGACGGGTCTACCCATGTTCATGAAAATGGCAACTCCCGTCACTATGAATAACGGGAATAAAATCATCAGTAAGGCAAGGGCGACAAGAATATCCATCATCCTTTTCATTCCCTATCTCCCCATTACCCGATTCTCATCAGATTGCTTTTGGGTGGTATAGCCTGATTCGCCACCATCAACATATATTTTTTCAGTTCTTCCTCTGAATAGGATTGATAATGTTGCAATAAATGTTCAATTTCGTCAAAAGGGCATAAAGGTGGTCTAGCTACCAATATTTTTGGATGGAGTCTTTCCTTTTCGGTTTCCGTTTCTTCCAACAGTTCTTCATGTAATTTTTCTCCCGGCCGAATACCGGTATATTCAATGCCTATCTCTTCAATTGTATAGCCTGACAATTTAATCATTTTCTTTGCCAATTCAACAATCTTGATCGGTTTTCCCATATCGAGGACAAATATCTCCCCACCCTTTCCTAGACAGGCAGCTTGAATAACCAATTTGACAGCTTCCGGAATGGACATGAAGTACCGGTCCATTTCCGGGTGGGTGATGGTTACCGGACCTCCTTTTTCGATTTGCCGCTTAAATAACGGCAGTATGCTTCCCCGACTGCCGAGAACATTTCCAAACCGTACGGAAATAAATTTTGTTCGACCTTTTTCATTTAAATGCTGGACAATCATTTCTGCTATTCGCTTCGATGAACCCATTACACTTGTTGGTTTTACAGCTTTATCTGTAGATATCAAAACAAACGTTCCCACACCAAAATGAAGAGAAGCAAGGGCCATGTTCAGTGTTCCGACAAAATTATTTTTGAACGCCTCATAGGGATCGGCTTCCATTAAAGGCACATGCTTATGGGCTGCCGCATGGAAGACAATATCCGGACGATAACGTTCCATAATGTCGTGCATCTTTTGTTTATCTTGAATATTGGCAATGACGGGAACAATTTTCACCTCCGAATTCCTATTTAATTCCTTTAATTCCATTTCGATTGAAAAAATATTGTTTTCTCCTCTGCCCAATAAGATTAATGTATTAGGTTTATAGGAAACCAAATGCCTGGAAAGTTCAGAACCGATCGAACCTCCTGCACCTGTGACAAGCACAACCTTACCTTTTACAAGCTTTTCTGTTTCCTCCATTTCCAAGTCCACAAATTCTCGACCTAGCAATTCCTCATCTTTTATATCTGGAATTTGATGGACTAATTGTCCTGTTTCCAGTGAACGAAAAAGTGGGAGTCGCCATATCTTTGCTTCCGTCTTCAGACACTCATCCATCATCCGATAATAGTTGGGAAATTCGTCCGGGGTTACGGAAATAATTAAATGGTGAACTTTCATTTCATCTACTAAGTTTCGAATCTTAAGCGGACCACCCACGACCGGAATCCCGGAGATTTCGAAGGGAGTTTTCTCTTCATGATGTATCAAGCCCAATGGATGCAAAGACGAATCCTGATCTTTCAACAACTGTTCGAAAAGAAGAACACCTTTCCTCCCTGTTCCAACGATCAAGGCACGGGCTGTTGAATCAGGCAACTCCACTTTTTGACCCATTTTAGTCTCCTCCCTTACTTTTCCATTCACCAAGGAATCATTGAACTTGAATCGAACATTGCGAGTTTCCGATCCTTTGAAATTGGCCTTTTGCATGGATTGCTGTACTTTTTATATAAATTAAGTTCGAGAATTTTTTATTTGTTCGATATAACAGGAATAAAGTACCATAACAAGTTCTTTACAAAGAACGATTATAGTAAAAAAATAATGGCTACCAAGTCTTGCTATTTCCTTGATTGATAACTATTTTATGGTCCAGGAACTATGCTTTTTTTAAAGTATAGTTGTTCTTTATAAAGAATGTCAAGGACATTATTCCTATTTTTCTAAAAAATTACTTTTACTGATTTTCATTACATTTTTTTCCTTATCTTAAATTCCCTATATTCCATTCCAATATATAGTTGATTCTTAAAAGAATATGTTATCCATGTTTAATAAAAAAAGGCTCTATAATTTTTGGTGTTGGTGAGTAAAAACCAGCACCTTTTTTATGCAAAAAGAAAGAGACAAGTGACAATACTCTGGTA
>NICF_comb_assmDRAFT_10001692_pt1 | contig 17234 bp, 13 predicted proteins | sample NewIslPassag4_SG_FD_11279 | JGI IMG/M metagenome (IMG submission 11279) | reverse complement strand
GCTTGGGCGAGCAAAAATCAAAAGCGGCCTAATCATTTAGCCAGTCAAGGAATCTTTCCTTCCAGCAAATTACGATCCAAAAGGGAATCATCTGTAGGTATAACCTTCAGCTGATTCCCTTTTTTATCATCCCTTTATCGTAAAAAACGAATATTTGTTCGTGAAATAATGGTATAAATCCTATAGTTTATGGTAGAATGGGAATGTTAAGAGAATAGCGGAACAAAAGGTTTCTATTCAGCATAAAATTAGGTTCTTTGCTACAATAATGCTTACATAAAGAGGAAGACCGGATACGAGTGGAATTATATTTAAAGGATAAAACATGTGGGGTTGATGGAGGATGGATAAGTTTCAATTAGTTTCTAAGTATGAACCGCATGGTGATCAGCCGACAGCCATTCAAAAACTAGTGGAAGGAATCAGAGCAGGGAAAAAGCATCAGACCCTACTTGGTGCCACCGGGACTGGGAAGACTTTCACCATTTCCAATGTGATCAAAGAGGTGAATAAGCCTACCTTGGTCATTGCCCATAATAAAACCCTTGCCGGGCAACTTTATAGTGAATTTAAGGAGTTTTTCCCAAACAACGCAGTGGAATATTTCGTAAGCTACTATGATTATTACCAGCCAGAAGCTTACGTGCCCCAAACGGATACATACATTGAAAAGGANGCCAGCATCAACGATGAAATCGATAAATTGCGCCATTCGGCCACCTCTGCCTTGTTTGAAAGAAGAGATGTCATTATTGTGGCCAGTGTTTCCTGTATTTACGGTTTGGGAGATCCGGATGAGTATCGGCAAATGGTCGTTTCCCTTCGNACCGGGATGGAAATAGACCGCAATCATCTGCTCCGAAGACTCGTAGATATCCAATATACAAGAAATGACATTGATTTCCAAAGGGGGACTTTCCGGGTTCGGGGAGATGTGGTGGAAATTTTCCCGGCTTCCAGGGATGAACGTTGCATCAGGGTGGAATTTTTTGGTGACGAAATCGACCGGATCCGGGAAGTGGATGCATTAACAGGAGAGATCGTTGGGGAACGGGACCATGTGGCGATTTTCCCGGCTTCCCACTTCGTTACCCGGGAAGACAAGATGAGGATTGCCATCCAAAATATTGAAGCGGAATTGGAAGAAAGATTGAAGGAACTGCGGGAACAGAATAAATTGCTGGAAGCCCAGCGGCTTGAACAGCGTACGAAGTATGATCTTGAAATGATGCGGGAAATGGGTTTTTGCTCAGGGATCGAAAATTATTCCCGCCATCTGACATTACGGGAGCCAGGAGCCACCCCCTATACCCTTTTGGATTATTTTCCGGAGGATTTCCTCCTTGTTGTCGATGAATCTCACGTTACGCTTCCGCAAATCCGGGGCATGTATAATGGTGACCGGGCAAGGAAGCAAGTGCTCGTTGATCACGGTTTCCGTTTGCCTTCAGCCCTTGATAACCGGCCGCTTACCTTTGAGGAATTTGAAAAGCATATAAAACATGCCATTTACGTTTCTGCCACTCCGGGACCTTATGAGATAGAGCATTGTCCTGAAATGGTCGAACAAATCATCCGTCCGACCGGGCTATTGGATCCAATTGTGGAAGTCCGACCAATTAAAGGACAGATTGATGATTTGATAGGCGAAATCAATGTACGGAAAAAACGGAATGAGCGGGTGCTCGTCACGACGTTAACAAAGAAAATGGCCGAAGATTTGACGGATTATATGAAGGAATTAGGGATTAAAGTTCAATATTTGCATTCGGAAGTAAAAACTTTGGAGCGGATTGAAATCCTCCGCGACCTGCGTCTTGGAAAATACGATGTGCTCGTCGGTATCAATCTTCTCCGGGAAGGTTTGGATTTGCCAGAGGTCTCTTTGGTGGCGATTCTTGATGCTGATAAAGAAGGGTTTCTCCGTTCCGAACGCTCCCTCATCCAAACCATTGGCAGGGCTGCAAGAAATGCCAATGGAATGGTGATCATGTATGCTGATACGATTACCAGTTCGATGGAAGTGGCTATTAAAGAAACAAGAAGACGCCGAAGCATTCAGGAAGCCTATAATAAGGCGCATGGAGTCACACCGACAACCATTAAAAAAGAAATCCGCGATGTCATCCGAGCCACTCATGAAGCTACGGACAAAGGGGAAAAGATTTCCTTCAAGTCAGGTAAGATGAGCAAGAAAGAACGGGAAAAGCTCATTCATCAATTGGAACAGGAAATGAAACAGGCGGCAAGGGAATTGAACTTCGAACGGGCCGCGGAGCTTCGGGATATAATTTTAGAGTTGAAAGCAGAAAGGTGATTGATGATGAAGGATCGAATCATTGTTCGTGGTGCCAGAACCAACAATTTAAAAAGCATCGATGTCGATATCCCGAGGGATCAGCTTGTCGTATTGACAGGATTGTCCGGATCCGGCAAATCTTCGCTGGCCTTTGATACGATTTATGCAGAAGGTCAAAGACGTTATGTCGAATCCTTATCTGCCTATGCAAGACAATTCCTCGGACAAATGGATAAGCCTGATGTCGATGTCATTGAAGGATTATCACCAGCCATCTCCATTGACCAAAAAACAACCAGCCGAAATCCTCGTTCTACGGTGGGGACGGTTACCGAAATCTATGACTATTTACGGTTGCTTTATGCCCGAATTGGGCAGCCCTATTGTCCGATCCATGGAATCAAAATCTCCTCCCAAACAATCGAACAGATGGTAGACCGGATACTGGAGCTTCCGGAAAGAACCCGGATCCAGATTTTGGCTCCGGTTGTTTCAGGACGTAAAGGCATGCATGCCAAAGTTTTCGAAACAATTAAGAAGGAAGGCTTTGTCCGCGTACGGGTCGATGGGGAATTGATGGAAATCACCGATGACATCCAACTCGATAAGAACAAGAAGCACACCATCGAAGTAGTTATAGACCGCATCATCATAAAAGATGGTATTACCGCAAGATTGACGGACTCTTTGGAAACGGGGTTACGATTAGGGGAAGGAAGAGTATTGGTTGATGTTATCGGTGAAGGGGAGATGCTGTTCAGTGAACTCCATTCCTGCCCCCATTGTGGGTTTTCTGTTGGGGAATTGGAACCTAGGAAATTTTCCTTCAACAGTCCCTTTGGAGCCTGTCCGGATTGTGATGGTCTAGGTTTCAAGCAAGAGGTAGATGTCGATCTGGTATTACCTGATCGTACCCTTTCCTTGAACGAAGGTGCGATTGCCCCTTGGGAACCGACAACATCCCAATATTATCCCCAATTGCTTAAAGCGGTTTGCGATCATTACGGGATTGATATGAATGTTCCGATAGATGAACTGCCTAAAGAGCAATTGGACAAAATTCTGTATGGTTCCGGTGAAGAGAAAATTTACTTTTACTATGAGTCGGAATTTGGCCATACAAGGGAAGGCTATATCCAATTTGAAGGGGTACTGAATAATATTGAACGCCGTTATAGGGAGTCAAGTTCCGATTATATTCGGGAACAAATGGAACAATATATGGCGCAGCTCCCTTGCCCGACATGCAAAGGCTACCGGCTAAAGGAAGAGACCCTTGCGGTTAAGGTAGGGGGCATCCATATCGGCGAAATGACGGATAAAACGATTAAAGAGGCCCTGGAGTTCTTTGAATCCCTTGAACTCACCGAAAAGGAGCAAAATATTGCCCGCTTGATTTTAAAAGAGATTCGTGAGCGGCTAGGATTTTTGCTGAATGTCGGTCTGGACTATCTGACATTGAGCCGGGCAGCCGGAACGCTATCGGGGGGTGAAGCCCAACGGATCCGTCTCGCAACGCAGATCGGTTCCCACCTAAGCGGGGTCCTATATGTGCTGGATGAACCCTCCATCGGTCTTCATCAGCGGGATAATGATAAATTGCTGGATGCCATGAAGAAAATGAGGGATCTGGGGAACACTTTAATTGTTGTCGAACATGATGAGGATACGATGCTTGCTGCCGATTACCTGATCGACGTCGGACCGGGAGCCGGTGTTCATGGTGGGGAAATCGTTGCTTGCGGAAAACCGGAAGAGGTTATGAATAATCCAAAATCACTGACGGGTCAATATTTATCCGGAAAAAGGTTTATCCCCCTTCCCCAAGAAAGAAGAAAAGGGAATGGAAACTTCCTTGAAGTAGTGGGAGCTAAGCAAAACAATCTGAAAAACATCAATGTAAAATTTCCCCTAGGTACCTTTATTGCGGTAACTGGGGTATCCGGTTCCGGAAAAAGTACGCTAGTTAACGAAATCCTTTACAAAGCATTGGTTCAAAAATTGCACCGGGCAAAGGCAAAGCCTGGATTGCATAAAGAAATTAGAGGAATTGAGCATTTGGAAAAGGTTATAGATATTGATCAGTCTCCCATCGGGCGAACACCGAGATCGAATCCTGCAACGTATACCGGTGTTTTCGATGATATTCGGGATCTCTTTGCTTCGACGAATGAAGCAAAAGTAAGAGGCTATAAAAAGGGGCGATTCAGCTTTAATGTGAAGGGCGGTCGCTGCGAAGCCTGTAAAGGGGACGGCATCGTAAAAATCGAAATGCACTTTTTGCCGGATGTATATGTTCCCTGTGAAGTGTGCCATGGGAAACGGTACAATCGAGAAACTCTGGATGTGAAATATAAAGGAAAGAGTATTTCTGATGTTTTGGATATGACTGTGGAAGATGCCTTGGAATTCTTTGGGAATCTCCCGAAAATCCAACGGAAAATCCAAACCCTTTATGATGTGGGGCTTGGATATATGAAGTTGGGGCAACCGGCAACAACCCTTTCCGGTGGAGAAGCCCAACGGGTCAAATTAGCTTCCGAGCTGCAAAGAAGAACGAATGGGAAAACATTGTATATTTTGGATGAGCCAACAACGGGGCTTCATGTCCATGATATTTCAAGGCTTTTATATGTATTGCAGCGACTCGTCGATAATGGGGACACGGTAATCATTATCGAACATAATCTGGATGTGATCAAAACCGCCGACTACATTATCGATTTAGGTCCGGAAGGGGGAAGCGGCGGCGGCACCGTCATCGCAACGGGAAGCCCTGAAGAAGTGGCGAAAATGGAAAAATCGTATACCGGAAAATATTTAAAAAGAGTCCTTGAAAGGGATCAAAAACGGATGGAAAATCTGATCCGGGTCACCGAAGAAATTCCTTCCGTTTAAAAGATTTGAAACCCTGGAATTTGACCTACCTTTCTTCAAAAGGAGGACAGGTCAACTTTCCGGGGTTTGTATTATGGCTAGAAATGTCTTATGTTTTTGCCGGATTGAAACTTTTTAAATAGAAAACCGTATATTTCATTAAAAGAACAAACTAATGGGAAAGGGATGGCTGGATATGCAGGAGGAGAGAAAGAAGATTTTGCAAATGGTCAAAAATGGTGAACTAACCATTGATGAGGCGGAAAAATTATTGGAAGAACTGGAGAAGATCCATCGAAGAAAAGAAAAAATCGAAAAGGTAATTGCCAAGGAAATTAGCCCGGATGTCGATTTTGAAGACGAAAGGGATTACAAGAAAGGGAAAGAGGAAACAATTTTTGGTGATAAGATGGAGTCGACCAAGGAAAAGCTCTTTGGATTTATCGAATCTGCCCTCAACAAGTTGAAAGAAATGGATCTCGACTTCCATCACTCCGTAGATGTAAGCCAGACGTTGCAAAAATCCTTTAATGAGTTTGAAACCATTTATGTGGAAATTCCAAACGGTTCCCTTCACCTCATGCCCTGGGATCATACAGATATCCGCGTCGAATGCAATGCCCGGGTATATCGTGAGGAAAGTATCGAAGAAGGGAAGAAACGGCTTTTAAAGGAATTGGATTTTGATGTCCGAAACAATCGTTTGCTCCTTTGCTGCAATGAAAAGTTTCTCCGTTTGCATGCCAAAATGTATATCCCGAAACAGACACTGGAAAAGGTTCAAGTAAAACTATTTAACGGTCCGATTACCATTGAGAATCTTGATGTTGGAACGATGGATGTAAAAACAATGAACGGAAAAATCGAAATGAACCGTTGTAAAGCGGAAAAAGGTGAGGTCGAAACGGCGAACGGAACAATCTCTGTCTTTGAAGGCAACTTCCGGGAACTAGAGGTAGAGACGGTAAGTGGTAGGTTAGATGTATCCGGCATCTTCGAAAAACTGGATGCTTCCACCTTAAGTGGGGCAGTATATGTTTCCGTTAAAAATGAAGATGCGGATACCATTCGGACAGCCAGTGCCACCGGGAATATTTATATCCAAGTACCAGAGGATGTGGCTGCTATTGGGGAAGTAAAGTCCAATCTAGGACACGTTGAGGTGAAATTGCCCAATTTACGCATGATGGAAGAAAAGAGCGAAATCATTCAAAAGCTACTGAAGTTCGAAAAGGAAGGCACCATCGGAAAGAAAATGTATATCTTTGCCGATACGAAAACGGGTTCCGTTTCCGTACGCTCGCTTTAAAATCCATGATGGAAACGAAAACCTGTTGAGTTGAAAAAAAGGAGGATCTAATGGATCCTCCTTTTGTATAAAGTCATTGTGCGAAAAAATGATATTAGATTTCTATCGGTTCCGAGCCTTCAAACCCGGTTCCTTCCAAAGCTTCCTGATCAGCGAAAATAATGACATTCGGATGATTCTTCAAAGCTGAGGCAGGAAAATCCGTTGTTTGTCCTTCAGAAAGCAACCTTCTCATGGCTTCTTGTTTCGACTTTCCGGAAATTAACAGGATAATTTCCTTCGATTCCAAAATGGTCCCAATCCCCATTGTAATGGCATGGGTTGGTACTTCATCCATGGAATTGAAAAAGCGGGAGTTGGCCACCCGGGTACTTTCGGTTAAAGGGATGATGTGAGTCCGGCTTTCAAAAGGTGTCCCTGGTTCATTGAAAGCGATATGACCATTAACACCGATACCTAAAATTTGCAAGTCTATGCCGCCTTTTTCCTTAATCAGGGAATCATAGCGTTTACATTCCTCTTCCAAATCTTTAGCCATTCCGTTTGGAATAAAGGTTTGTTCGAGGGGAATATCGATGTGTCGAAAAAGAACATGATTCATAAAAGAACGGTAACTTTGGGGATGACTCGCATCCAACCCAATATATTCATCCAAATTAAATGTTGTAACATCTTTATAAGAAGTATGATTCCGTTCGTGATCTTCAATTAAATGTTGATATAATCTGGTTGGAGTTGATCCGGTGGCTAAACCTAGGACTGCCTTCGGATTTGTTTTGACGAGCCCGATGATTTCTTCTGCACCGAGGCGGCTCATCTCTTCATAATCTTTCACTGGAATTAGTTTCAACTTTATCACCCTTATAAGTTATTGTAACAAATTTGCCCTTTGGCAATGGTCATATACAGATTGGCTTCCTTATCCAAGACGATGATGTCTGCATCTTTTCCTTCTTCTATGCTCCCTTTCCGATCGTCCAGTCCAAACTCCCGAGCAGGGTTAATGGTTGCCAATTTAATGGCTTCCAACAAAGAAAGATTTGCATATTCCATCACATTACGGACACCATGATTCATCTTTAATATACTACCTGCTAAAGACCCATTGGCAAGTGTAGCCTTTCCGTCTTTGACGAAAACCTTTTGGCCTCCAAGTTCCGATTCCCCATCATCAAGACCTTTGGCCCGCATGGAATCCGTAATGAGTAAAGCCCGATCCAAACCTTTCATGCGGATAGCCATATCCACCATTTTTGGATGGATATGGAAACCATCAACAATCAATTCCGTGTGTAACTCATCAATTAATAGGGCGGCTCCAGCTGTACCGGGTTCCCGGTGATGCAAACTCTTCATGCCGTTATAAAGGTGGGTAATATGGCTTGCGCCGGCTTCCACTGCTTTTACAACTTCATCATAGTTGGCATCACTATGTCCGATTGAAACTACAACCCCCTGTTCAGTAAGATATTTAACAAAATTATAACCGCCTTCCCGTTCAGGTGCCATGGTTATGATTCGGATTTGATGATTGGCCAGTTCATTCCATTTCTCAAATTGTTCGATATCCGGATTCAATATAAATTGTTCCGGTTGGGCACCTTTACGGATCGGATTAATAAATGGCCCTTCCAAGTGAATGCCGGCAACTTCCGCTTTACCAGGCTGATTATGATTACGGATGTAATCTCCCGCATTTTTTAAAGCCCTTTCAATATTGGCGGGTTCCTGGGTCATGGTCGTAGCAAAAAAGGTAGTCGTTCCTTCTTGAACCAACCCTTCCGCCATTGTATTTAAAGCTTCGATTGTACCATCCATTGCGTCACTGCCATAGGCTCCGTGGATATGCACATCAATAAATCCTGGAGCGATCACAGCATCTTCAGGAATGTTAATTATTTTTCCGGCAAAATGTTCGGGTATTTCAGCCCGAGGAGCAACTTTTGTTATTTTTTCGTTTTCTATAAGGACATACTTGTCGTCTTCCCAACCTTGTTCTGTCCAAATTTTTCCTACAAGGATAAGGGGGAGAGTTTTTGTCTCCATAATCAATCACCTGTCTTAATAAATTTTTCACATATACCCATTATAAAGGAAATAATTTTCATTTACATCAACTTTTTCGGAAAATGGTTTTCACACACTTATATTATAACGGATTTGGTCTTAAAAAGCTTGACAAAATTAAGAAGATATTTGTTTGGTTTCACTATAAAAAATGATAAAATGGAAACTATGATAAACTATACATAGTATAACCATGCGGAGGATTTCCTTGAAGTTGATAAGGAACAAAAAAATTAAGAGGATGGATGGACATGCCCAGAGTAACGGTAAAAGACATAGTAGAACAATTTAATTTGGAACTCATTAGCGGTGAAGAGGGGATTGACCGTCCAATTACCACTAGCGATATTTCCCGGCCAGGACTGGAAATAGCCGGATTTTTTGATTACTATCCGGAAGAACGCTTACAGTTGTTAGGAAGGACAGAGCTTACCTTTTACCATCGTCTAAACGAGGCGGACCAAAAGGAACGGATGGATAGACTGTGCACCGATATTACTCCAGGGATCATCATAACCAGGGGAATGGAAGTGCCGCGATTTTTAATAGAAGCTTCAGAGCGAGCTGCCGTCCCTGTCATGTGGTCTAAGGAAAAAACAACAAAACTATTAAGCCAATTGACCAATTTTTTGGAAATGAAGTTGGCTCCCACTACAGCAATCCATGGTGTTTTAGTTGATGTCTATGGGGTAGGAGTGTTGATCACCGGAAAGAGCGGAGTAGGTAAAAGTGAAACTGCTTTGGAATTGGTGAAGCGGGGTCATCGGCTGGTGGCGGATGACTGTGTCGAAATCCGTCAAGAGGATTCAAATACATTAGTGGGAAGCGCACCTGATCTAATTGAACATCTGTTGGAAATCCGTGGTCTAGGTATTATTAATGTTATGACTTTATTTGGAGCAGGGGCAGTCCGGTCCTATAAACGGATCACGATGTGTGTCAACCTGGAAATTTGGGATCCGACCAAACAATATGATCGTCTTGGACTAGAAGAAGAAAAGATGAAAATTTTTGATACGGAAATACCGAGATATACGATTCCGGTCCGACCGGGACGAAATTTGGCGGTTATCATTGAAGTGGCTGCCATGAATTATCGGCTGAAGCGGATGGGAGTCAATGCAGCCCGGCAGTTTACATCAAGATTGGAGAAGACCATCCAGGACCAGGAAGATGAAATTTAGAAGGAGACGGTACAGATGCTTTATATGATTGAACCTTTAAATCCTGTCGCGATTAAACTCGGCCCTCTATCCATTCGCTGGTACGGTATTTTAATCGGTATCGGTATTGTTATCGCCTATATTTTGGCTGTTCGGGAAGGAAAAAAACGGGGGATCCAGGAGGACATATTTACGGACTTGCTCCTTTGGGCAACCCCGATTTCCATCCTTTGCGCCAGGGCTTTTTACGTTATTTTCGAATGGGATTATTATCGGGTTAATCCGGAAAAGATAATCCAAATTTGGGAAGGGGGCCTTGCTATCCATGGAGCTCTGATCGGTGCGGTAGCGACTGCCGTCATTTTTTGCCGGAGGAAGAGGGTAAACTTTTGGAAACTGGCAGATATTGCAGCACCAAGCCTAATCATTGCCCAGGCGATTGGGCGTTGGGGAAACTTCATGAACCAAGAAGCCCATGGAGGACCAGTGACCCGGGAATTTCTGGAAGGGCTCCATTTGCCGGAATTTATTATAAATCAAATGTATATAGATGGAACGTACTATCACCCTACTTTTTTATATGAATCTTTATGGAATGTACTAGGATTTATCGTCCTTATAGGTTTAAGAAGAATCAACTTGAAACGAGGGGAAATCTTTCTATCTTATCTAATTTGGTACTCCTTCGGTCGTTTCTTCATCGAAGGATTGAGGACCGATAGTCTCATGTTTTTTGACTTTCGGGTTGCTCAACTTCTTTCGGTGGCACTAATAGTCAGCTCCATCCTGATCATCATTTTCCGCAGAAGAAATCGTGCCATTCCTAATTATTTGGATTAAATTCTCGTAAACAACCAGTCATATTCGTGCGGGACTTCAGTACCTTTACAGTAGATCGGATCATCGAAGAGAGCCCAAGAAAGGAAAGGAAAAAATGGGAAATCAAATAGACACATACTTGTTCGACTTGGACGGTACATTGGTCAATACCTATGATTTGATTGTTCAATCATTCCTTCATACTTTTGATCATTTTGTGCCGGGGAAATTTAATAAAGAGGACTGTTATGCCTTTATCGGTCCGACCTTAAAGGAATCCTTTACAAGCATTTTGCCGGATAAGGCAGATGAAATGATCGCCTTTTATCGGAAATATAATCATGAACGCCATGATGAACTGATTCGGGAATTCGACGGGGTTTACGAAACGATCAAAACCCTTTATGAATCAGGCAAAAAACTGGCAGTGGTGACAACCAAAATGAAAAGTACCGCCCTCCGGGGGCTTGCGCAAGCCCGTCTGGCTCCCTTTTTTGATATCGTGATTGCCTTAGATGATATCCAAAAGCCAAAACCGGATCCTGAGCCAATCTTAAAGGCTTTGGATTTGCTAGGTTCGAAGCCGGAATCGGCGGTAATGGTGGGAGATTCCCATCACGACATTTTGGGGGCAAAAAATGCTGGGGTCATATCAGTAGGCGTTTCCTGGACGATTAAAGGAGAAGAATACTTACGGAAGTATAATCCGGACTATATGATTGACCATATGCAAGAATTATTGGAAATTACCGGGGTTGATCCTAAATGAGACGCACGGAAAGGTATCCGGTGGAAGGGGCAAATTCTTTATGGCAAGTATATAAAACCGTCCCTTTCTGGAAAGTTTTTAAAAATACATTGGTTATCGTGATTGCTCGCTATACTCCTTTCATGGGTCTGAAAAATTGGATGTATCGGACCTTTTTACGGATGAAAGTCGGTAGAGAGACGGCCTTCGGGTTTATGGTGATGGTAGATATTATGTATCCGGAGAGGATCAGTGTCGGCAATAATTCCATCATCGGTTATAATACCACCATTTTGGCCCACGAGTATTTAATTAAGGAGTATCGATTGGGTGATGTAAAAATTGGCGATAACGTTATGATTGGTGCCAATACGACCATTTTGCCAGGGGTGGAAATTGGTGAGGGTGCCGTCGTCTCGGCCGGGACATTGGTTAATCGGGATGTGCCCCCCGGGAGTTTCGTCGGAGGAAACCCGATGAAAATCATCCGGGAAAAGCATGATGAACCCAAGCTGTGAAAGGGATTTCGTTTGACCAATGTTCGAAAGTACAGTTGTAAAAAATTTTTTTCCAAATAAATATATCCGCTGTTTCGAACCGGGGATGTCCATGAAGTCACTTGAAATCTTCCAACTTGGACTTTTTGGACATCCCCTATTGATGATATCAAATAGGAAATTAAATGGATGAAAATCAAAGTTTACCTGCCCCTTTATTTTTCGTATTATTAAGATAATAAAGAAAATAATTGGGGTCATTATGATAAAAAAGATTGTGGATGTTTTGTTTTATATAAACTTTTTGGTCGTTCTTTTTCTTATTTATGTAGGTTTTACAGTCGAATTTGAAGATATGATTTCAGAATATAATTACGGCATTGTTTTGAATTCGTCCTTTATATTCCTCATCATTTTTTCAGTGCTGAAGACGAGAATAAAAAAAACGGCATAAGGTTTAGACAAAAAATTTTTTTGTTCCCTTATATGGTATATTTTACAAGTCCTGTGAGAAAAAGGCATTTTTGAAATTTCCCTTCTCAAAATGCTTTCCGAATGGTTGGAAAGTGGTTAACAGACCCTGTTTCCCTCTTTACTTCATCTCCAAATTAACCCATCAATTGCTGTAAACTTGGATGACCAATCACCTACTGCCTCCTTTGGTTAGATTTAGGGAAGGTTTTTCCGGATGATCCCTGAGACTTAAGAAAACTAAAAAACCTAGAAGTTTAAACAAAAGAAAAGGGTATCCAGTTGCCATTTAATGAAGTTATGATAAAATTAGAGTTTGGTAAATGAGTAAACGATAGTTTGATATAGATGAGACTTTTTGGGGGATTATACGTGAAAGAACATTTAAAAGAAAAACGTGTTCCTAGGGAAAACGTCCTTGCCTTTTTCCCCACGGGAGAATTTTATTTTATGAAGGGTGTTAAAGCCTTTCAAAGAGGGGACTTTCGGCAATCCAAAAAATACTTAAAACGGGCTTGGCAGCTTTCACCCTTTGAACCGATTATAGCTTGCCAATATGCCATTGTTTTGACAGAGACAGAAGAATATAAAGAATCCAATGGGATTCTTGTGAAAATACTAAAAGAAATCGACCCGAAAATGTATGAATGTCACTATTTTTTGGCCAATAATTATGCTTATTTGGGTTTATATAAAGAAGCGGTCACCCATGCAAAAATGTATTTAAGCAAAGATCCGCAGGGAGAATTTGTTGAAGATGCCAAGGAACTTTTGGAAGTAATCTCCTTTGAAGAGGGGGACACGCTCGGTGCCATTTTTGAAGAGGATGAAATTATCGAGAATCATGAACAGGCAAAAATGCTCCTTGCCGAAGGGAAATTGGATGAAGCNGTTGTGCTTTTAACAGANATGATTCAGGAATATCCGGATTTTTGGCCGGCGTATAATAATCTTGCGTTGGCGCATTATTACAACGGAGAAAGGGAACTGGCCAAAGCGTTAATTGACAAAGTTTTGGCTGGTAATCCAGGAAATCTCCATGCCCTTTGCAATTTGGCGATTTTTTCCTTTTATGAAGGTCAACCCCTCGAACCGATTCTTGAGGCATTGGAGAAAATCCATCCGATTTCTGCCGATCACCGTTTCAAATTAGGGGTAACATTAACGATTCTCGGAAATTATAAACAAGGTTACCAATGGCTGAAATCGATCCAGTCCTATGGTTTCCAGCCGGATACTTCCTATTATTATTGGCTATCGGTATCTGCCTATTATGCCAATGATGAAGATACGGCCCAGAAAACATGGGATCTCCTTTCAAGAATGGATCCTGAAAAGTTGGGCAGGGAACCTTGGAAAACGGATCAAACCCTCAATCCTTTTTAAGAAGGGGAATTCCAAGTTCGTACCATTGGACTTTGCTTTCCAACTTGTTTAGCATAATAAATAGAGGAAGTTTTCGTGTTTTTCCATTATTAAGAGGAGTGGGAACGGATGACAGAAGAAAAGATTTACGACGTTGTAATCATTGGTGCGGGACCTGCAGGCATGACCGCAGCCATTTATGCTTCCAGAGCTGGTCTTTCCACATTGATGGTGGAGCGGGGAGTGCCTGGTGGACAGATGGTAAATACCGAAGAAGTGGAAAACTATCCTGGGTATGATTCCATTTTAGGACCGGACTTGTCCAATAAGATGTTTGAACATACAAAGAAGTTTGGCGCGGAATATGCCTATGGTGATATTAAGGGAATAGAAATCACAGGTGATTATAAAATCGTTAAAGCCGGTAACAAGGAATATAAAACCCGTACCGTTATTATTGCCACAGGTGCGGAATACAAAAAGCTCGGTGTTCCAGGGGAAGCGGAATATTCCGGTCGAGGGGTATCCTATTGTGCCGTCTGTGATGGGGCATTTTTCAAAGATCGTCGGCTTGTTGTTGTAGGCGGAGGGGACTCTGCAGTGGAAGAAGGAATTTATTTGACCCGCTTTGCATCTAAAGTAACGATTATTCACCGTAGGGATAAACTTCGTGCTCAAAAAATTTTGCAAGATCGGGCCTTCAGCAACGAAAAGATCGACTTCATTTGGAACCATACAGTGAAAGAAATCAAGGGAGAAAACGGCAAAGTGTCCAGTGTCCTCCTAACATCCACTGTGGATGGGACGGAACAGGAAATCGAAACCGATGGGGTCTTTATTTATATCGGAATGGTTCCCCTATCTAAGCCCTTTGAAGACTTAGGAATTACCAATGAGTCAGGATATATTGTTACCAATGAACATATGGAAACGAGAGTTCCGGGAGTATTTGCTGCTGGCGATATCCGGGAAAAGGAATTGCGGCAAATTGTAACAGCAACAAATGATGGAAGCATTGCAGCCCAAAGTGCCCAAAAGTATATCGAAGAGTTGAATGAAAAATTGAAACAAAGTTAACCATTCAAATCACAGGTTCCTTATAGAACCTGTTTTTCTTTTCCAGGGGAAAAAAGCCCCCACTGTTTCATGACGGAAAATTCACCAAATGTCCATGTTTATCATCATTTTCAAAAAAAGTAATGACCGCTTAATGAAGCTGTAACAGTAGTGAAATAATAACTGTATATAATAAAGTTAAGTAAATTGACCCCCTTTTTATCATAAATTCCATTCTTTGGACACAGGTAAATCCTGTGTCTTTTTTTGTTTGAATATTGCCAAGTACCGCCGCATTGTACCAACACCAAAGTATAGTATAATAGGACTAAAGGTTACTTAAGAACAGCGGCTGTCCCAAAATCCAACATTGACAATGGATGGGGAAAGGACAGTCTTTGAAAGTTTGGGGTGACAAAGCTTGCAAAGAATTGCAAACTGCATTTACTTAAAGGATGGAGAGGTTCTTTTACTACAAAAGCCCCGCAGGAATTGGTGGGCGATTCCCGGGGGGAAAATGGAAATAGGTGAAACGGTAAAGGAATCTGCCATTCGGGAGTTTCAGGAAGAAACCGGGATTAAAGTGATTGACCCTGAATTAAAGGGAATTTACACTTTTATCATTAAGGAAGATCAATCGATCTCAGAATGGATGATGTTTACCTTTTTGGCCACCCAAGGGGAAGGAACCCTTAAGGAAATAACCGAAGAAGGAATTTTGAAGTGGCATCCAATTGATCAAATATCCACTTTACCCATGGCCGAAGGGGATCAATCGATTATCCGTCAGGCGCTCTTTGGTGAAGGGGTCGCCTTTGGAAAGTTTGAATATACAGCTGATTTTGAACTTTTGTCAGAAACAGGAACAGTCGAACAGCCATGATAGATAAATAATATACAATGGCGCTTATTCTTTATTTGGGGGTTTAAGGAATGGTAAATTCCAATGAATTGCAAATTGTAATCATTACCGGTATGTCAGGTGCGGGTAAAACAGTTGCCATGCACAGCTTTGAAGATTTAGGTTTTTTCTGTGTGGATAACTTGCCGCCGATGCTTCTGCCAAAGTTTTTGGAACTGATGCGGGAGTCCGGTTCGAAAATGAATCGAGTGGCGCTTGTTATGGATTTACGGGGACGGGAATTTTTTGACCAATTGTTCCAAATCTTAAATGATCTCGAGCAAACTTCATGGATGATTCCCCATATTTTATTTTTGGACGCGGATGACGCCACTCTGGTCCGGAGATATAAGGAATCACGCCGTTCCCATCCGCTGGCCAAATCAGGCATGCCCCTTGAAGGGATTCAGCTTGAGAGGAAATTGCTGGAGGAATTAAAAGGACGGGCACAGACCATTTACAACACCTCCACGATGAAACCGAAGGAACTGAGGGAAAAAATCGCAAAGCAGTTTTCTAATAATAAAACCGGATTATTCCGAATAAATATTATTTCCTTTGGATTTAAGCATGGCATTCCCATCGATGCAGACCTTGTCTTTGATGTCCGCTTTTTGCCTAATCCCTTTTACATTGAATCGATGAAGCCAAAGACAGGATTGGATCAGGAAGTTTATAGCTATGTCATGAAATGGAATGATACGACAAAGTTCCTTGAAAAACTGACCGACTTGCTACAATTCATGCTTCCTTTATACAAACGGGAAGGAAAAAGCCAGCTGGTACTTGCTATCGGATGTACCGGCGGACAGCATCGTTCGGTTGCAATTGCTGAATATTTGGGTGAAAAATTCAGAGATGATTATCATGTAGAAGTAACCCATCGAGAAATAAAAAACGAAAGGATTACGAGTTCATGAGAAATAAAGTTCCTAAAATTGTGATTATAGGGGGCGGTACAGGACTCCCGGTTCTCCTTAGAGGGATAAAACACTACCCGGTAGATATTACGGCCATTGTTACAGTCGCCGATGATGGGGGAAGTTCAGGACGTCTCCGTGAAAACATGCAAATGCCTCCACCAGGAGATATTCGGAATGTATTGGCTGCCCTTTCAGAAGTGGAACCATTGATCGAAGAAATGTTCCAATATCGCTTTGAATTGGGGGGCGAATTGGCGGGTCATTCTTTAGGCAATTTAATCTTGGCGGCAATGACAGATATTACCGGGAATTTTGCCTATGCCGTTCAAGAAATGAGCCGGGTATTGAATGTGAAGGGTCGGGTGCTTCCTTCAGCAAACCAAAATGTTGTTTTGCAAGCGGAAATGGAAGATGGGACGATTATCATTGGCGAATCGAAAATACCTAAATCCGGGAAACGGATCAAACGGGTATTTTTATCCCCCGAATCGATTCAACCGTTGCCGGAAGCCATTTTAGCCATTCGGAATGCTGACCTCATTGTGATCGGCCCAGGTAGTCTTTATACAAGCATATTGCCAAATCTCGTTGTACCAGAAATTGGGAAGGAAGTCATCAAGGCCCGGGCACCTAAAGTATATATTTGCAATCTCATGACCCAGCCTGGAGAAACGAACAATTTTACCGCAAGTGATCACGTACAGGCACTCCATGAACATACGGAAAAGCCTTTTATCCA
>NICF_comb_assmDRAFT_10001686_pt1 | contig 17261 bp, 15 predicted proteins | sample NewIslPassag4_SG_FD_11279 | JGI IMG/M metagenome (IMG submission 11279) | reverse complement strand
GAGGCGCAGCGGGCCCTCGTACGGGGCCGTCGCCTCCTGCACCGACGAGGGCACCTCGACGGCGCTGACGTAGATGCTCGTGCGCGGCAGCGCGGCCAGAGGCTTCAGCAGGGTCTTCCACAGCCACTCGGCGGCGCTGACCCGCGGGACGTCGGGCGTGTTCAGCCTCAGCGGCTGCGAGCCCAGCCGCCCCGGCGCCCCCAGGCCCTGCGAGAGGTGGATGATCAGCACCTTCGGCGCCGGGTCGGAGCGCAGGCGCTCCATCACCAGGCGCACCGTCTCGGCCTGGGCGTCGGCCTGGACCGCGAAGGGGCCGGCCGAGCCGATGCGCACGAGGCGCGACTCCATCAGGCCGTCGGGCATGCCGAGCTCGGCCGCGAGGCGCGCGAAGGCGGCGTCGAGCTCGGCCGAGGGGAAGTGGGCGCGGTAGACGCGCAGGCCGTCCGCGGCGTGGAGCTCCAGCGCCTGCTGGATGTAGTCGGCGAGCATCGTCTTGCCGCTGCCGGCGCGCCCGGTGACGATGACCTTCGGGTGGGCGCCGGCCCGTATACCACCGACCATCATCCGGTAAACACGCCGCTGCTCCCGCCCCAGCACCTGGTCGACCTCGAGCTCGGCCGCGGCGAACGGCGTGCCGAGCTGCGTCAGCTCGGGGTCGGAGATCGGGGGCAGGCCGAGGTCGCGCCTGAGGTCCTCGAGGATCAGGTACAGCTCGCGCTTGTCGTGGAGGCGCCCCTTGTCGCGGTAGATGATGTTCCGCACGACGTTGGGGTTCGCGCCACGCCTCTCCATCGCGTGCCGCAGCCAGTTGATGCTGCCGATCGTCGCGACCTCGTCGCGGCGGCCGTGAGCCGCCTTGGCGGTCTCCTCGAACACGGCCCGCCAGGGGCTCGGCTTGTTCCTGGACATGAGTTCAGTTTACTTCGGCGTACCACTTCGTATACAAGTCGCCCCCGGCCCCGTCGCGGGGCGGTGATATGCTGCCGCCATGAGCCTGTTGGCGAAGGCGGCGTCCGGGAAGCGGCTCAGGCCCGAGGAGGCGGTGGCGCTCCACGACCTGCCGCTCTTCGACCTGGCCGCCGCCGCCCACGAGGTGAGGCTGGCGCGCACCGACCCAGAGACGGTCAGCTACCTCATCGACCGCAACATCAACTACTCGAACGTCTGCAACGTCGGCTGCAGCTTCTGCGGCTTCTACCGCACGCGCAGGCAGCCCGATTCCTACGTGCTCACCTACGAGCAGGTCAGCGCCAAGGTCGCCGAGCTCGAGGCGATCGGCGGTACGCGGGTCCTGATGCAGGGCGGCGTGAACCCCTACCTGCCGTTCGAGTGGTACACGGGCCTGCTCGCCTACCTCAAGGAGCGTCACCCGCGCGTGCGCCTCGAGGTCTTCAGCCCCGAGGAGATCAGGGGCATGACGCGCCTCACGGGCATGACGGCGAAGGAGGTCCTCGCCGAGCTGAAGGCGGCGGGCCTCGACGGCCTGCCCGGCGGCGGCGGCGAGATCCTCGTCGACGAGGTGAGGCACGCCAGGCACGTCGCGCCGGCGCGCATCTCGGCGGGCGAGTGGATCGACATCATGGCGGCCGCTCAGGAGCTGGGCCTCTACACGACGGCCACGATGGTCATCGGCTTCGGCGAGACCGTCGAGCAGCGCGTCGAGAGCCTGCTGCGCCTGCGCGACGCCCAGGACCGCGCCCTCTCCACCCACGGCAACGGCTTCTCGGCGTTCATCTCCTGGACGCTGCAGACGCGGGGCGTGCGCATCCACGGCAAGGTGCCGGGGGCCGACGCTCACGAGTACCTGCGCAACGTCGCCGTCACGAGGCTCTTCCTCGACAACTTCGTGAACTTCCAGGCCTCCTGGCCGACGATGGGCTACAAGGTGGCCCAGACCGCGTTGTTCTTCGGCTGCAACGACTTCGGTAGCACGATGATGGAGGAGAACGTCGTCTCGCAGGCGGGCGCGCGGCACCGCGCGACGTCCGAGCGCGAGATCGTGCGCCAGATCGTCGAGGCCGGGTTCGTGCCCGTGCAGCGCGACAGCCTGTACAACGTGATCGGCCGGCCCGACGTCGAGGCGCTGCTCGCCGCCCCCGCGGCCTGAGGGGCGGCGGTGCCGTTCGTCCCGCTCGACGAGCTCGTGCGCCGGGCGGTCCCGGCCGCGCCGGGCGCGGGGCCGCTCAGGTGCGTCGTCACCGCCGCGGTCGTGTACGAGGGCTTCGGCACCCCGAGGCAGGACGCCGCCGTGGCGCTGTTCGAGGACGAGCCGGGGCGGCTCGTCGTCACCGACGTGGGGCCGCGCGCCGAGGTCGTGGCCGCGCACCCGGGCGCGGCGGTCGTCGACGGCGGCTTCGCCCTCAGCCCGGCGCCGGTGAACGCGCACACCCACCTCGACCTCAGCGACATGCCGTACACGCCCGGCACCTACGAGGGCTTCCTGCGCGCGGTCGTCGCGCACGCGCGCTCGGGGGCGCGGGGGGAGGCGGCGGCGAGGCGCGGGCTGGCGGAGCTGAAGGCGAGCGGGGTGCGGGTCGTCGGCGACATCGTCACCGACGAGGCCGTGATGGGCCTGCTCCTCGACGACCCAGACCTCACGGGCGTGGCCTACTGGGAGGTCATCGGGCCCGACCCCGCCCAGGCGCAGGAGCGCTTCCTGGCCGCGGTCGAGGCGGTGAACCGCTTCCGCGAGCGCGAGCGCCCCGGCGGCGTCAGGGTCGGCATCTCGCCGCACACGCCGCACACGGTCTCGGCGCCGCTCCTGCGGATGCTCGCCTCGTGGGCGCGCCGGCAGCGGCTGCCCGTGGCGATCCACGTGGCCGAGTCCCCGTCAGAGCGCGAGCTGTGGCTCCGCGGCACGGGCCCGCTCGCCGAGGCGCTCGCCGCCTGGGGGTTCCCCTTCGCCCCCGCGGGGGTGTCGCCGGTGCGCTACCTGCGCGACCTCGGCGTCCTGGAGGGCGGGCCGACGCTCGTGCACATGGTCGCCGTCGACGACGAGGACGTCCGCCTCGCGCAGGCCGCCGGCTGCGCCGTCGTGCACTGCCCGCGCTCGAACGAGGCGCTGGGCTGCGGGCGCTTCCCCTGGGAGACGTACGCCAGGCACGGCGTCGACGTGGCGTTCGGCACCGACTCCCGCGGCTCCTCGCCCGACCTCGACGTCGTGGCGGAGGCGCGGTGCGCCGCCGAGCTGCACGGCGGGAAGGCGAGCCCCCGTGCCGTCGTGCGCGCGGCGGTCAAGGGCGGCTACCGCGCCCTCGGGCTCGTACCGCCGCGCGTGGGCGCCGGCGCGCCGGCCTCGGCCTGGGGCGCCTGGTCGTAGCCGTGCCCGCCCGACGAGGGGCGCCCGCGGACCGCGCGCCGGCGCGCGCCCGCCGCGGGGCCTGAGTCCGGCTGTCGAACGGGCGACAGCGCGGGTCGCCGGCGGCGACGTAGATTGGTCGCCGACTCAAGTGACCGGGCACGGGACGCCCGAAGGGTAGGAGCAGCTGCAGTGGCCAACCTCGTCGAGTTCACTGACGACAACTTCCGTGAGGAGGCCGGCGACGGCCTCGTCCTCATCGACTTCTGGGCGCCGTGGTGCGGCCCGTGCCGGGTGGTGGGCCCGATCATCGAGGAGCTGGCCGCCGAGTACGCCGGCACCGTCAAGGTCGGCAAGCTGAACGTCGACGACAACCTGCAGACCGCGCAGATGTTCCGCGTGATGAGCATCCCCACCGTGATCCTCTTCAAGGACGGCCAGCCCGTCGAGCAGGTCGTCGGCGTGGCGCGCAAGGCCGACTACCAGGCCCGCATCGCCAAGTACCTGAACTGACCGCCCGCGCCAGAGCGGAGGAGACCGCGTCTGGGCCGAGAAGAGCGCCCCGCTCGAGAGAGCGGGGCGCTTCGCGTCTCCGAGGTCGGCCCTAGCCGACGCGCCTCACCCCTCTGGGCGAGACCTCCCACGCCGCCCCCTCGAGCCGCGACGAGGTCAGCACGAGGCGGTACGTCGAGCCGTCCTGCGCGAACTCCTGCAGGGTCCAGCGCGCGCCCTCGGGCAGGCTGACGTCGACCAGGACGTTCGTCGAGTAGGCGCCCGTCTCGAGGAAGCCGAGCTCCATGCGGTGGTAGATGACCTGGGCGGTGCGCTCCAGTTGGGCGACGGTCTCGTCGCCGGCGCCGGGCAGGGTGGAGGGGACGCACGAGGCGAGGAACGCGACGAGGGCCACGGCGAGCAGGCGTGATGACCTGACCATGAGCCGATGCTACGGCGTCGAGGTGAGAACGTTCACCCCGGCCACGTTCGGCGGGGCGCCGGCGCCGCTCAGCCCAGCACCGGCGCCATGCCGAGGTGCACGACGTAGCGCTGCGAGCCCTCCTTGTCGAGGTACCTGAGCAGGAGGTCGAACATCTCGCGCTGCAGCGCCTTGGCGTCCTCGAAGTCGAGCATCACCGAGTCCCGCCACGCCGAGAGCACGGCCGGGGCACCGGGGTCGAGCATCGTCACGTTCGCGTCGGGTGTTACCGCCGTCTGCACCTGCAGGCGCCCGCGCTCGTCGCGGTAGACCCGCGTCCCCCAGTCGCCGTACGCCTCCAGGCGCGCGCGCACGACGTTGCGCCTCAGGAGCTCCTCGGCGTAGGCCTCGCGCGCCCGCAGCGCCTCCTCGTACGACTCGGCCTCGGTGACGGCGAACGGCACGAAGAAGACGTCGGCCACGGCGGAGTAGAGCTTGATCGGCCGCCCGGCGCGCTCCTTCTCGCGCGTGACCTCGAGCAGGCCCAGCGCTAGGAACCGCCTCACCCGCTTCAGCACGGTGTTGGGCTTCTCGCCGGTGAGGCGGGCGGCCTCCGTGACGCTCAGCTCGGAACCGATGAAGGGTGAGAGGTGGCGTACCGTGGAGGGGTCGAGCAGGGCCGACGCCGCGGCGGGGTCCTCGACGACGAGCGTGCGCTGCGGCCGGCCCGGGGAGCTACGTGACCGAGGCTCTTTCACGTCACGTAGTTTAGGCGGAGACTCGAGCCGAGGAGTTGGAGCACATGCGTGAGAGAGCCAACCTAGACACGTTCAAGGCGCGGTCCACGTTCGACACCGGCTCGGGCACGGCGTACTACTACCGCCTGGCCGCACTCGAGGAGGCCGGGCTCGGCGAGGTCAGCCGCATGCCCTACAGCGTGCGCGTCCTGCTCGAGTCGCTCCTGCGCAACGAGGACGGCTACGTCGTCACCGCCGAGGACGTGAGGCGCCTCGCGAGGTACGACGCCAGGGCGGTCTCCGAGGAGGAGGTCCCGTTCATGCCGGCCCGCGTCGTGCTGCAGGACTTCACGGGCGTGCCCGCCGTCGTCGACCTGGCCGCCCTCCGCAGCGCGATGCACAGGCTCGGCGGCGACCCGAAGCTGATCAACCCGCAGGTGCCCGTCGACCTCGTGATCGACCACTCGGTGCAGGTGGACGAGTACGACAGCCCGCTGGCTCTCATCCGCAACGCCGAGATCGAGTTCGAGCGCAACCGCGAGCGCTACGAGTTCCTGCGCTGGGGCCAGGCGGCCTTCGACAACTTCAACGTCGTGCCGCCCGCCTCGGGGATCGTCCACCAGGTGAACCTCGAGTACCTGGCGAAGGGCGTGCTCTCGAAGCCGCACCTCGACGGTGAGGTCGTCTACCCCGACTCCCTTGTCGGCACGGACAGCCACACGACGATGATCAACGGCCTGGGCGTGCTCGGCTGGGGCGTCGGCGGCATCGAGGCCGAGGCCGTGATGCTCGGCCAGCCCTACTACATGGTCACGCCCGAGGTGATCGGCTTCCGGATCACGGGCAGCCTCCCCGAGGGGGCCACCGCCACGGACCTGGTGCTCGTCGTCACGCAGATGCTCCGCAAGAAGGGCGTCGTGGGCAAGTTCGTCGAGTTCTTCGGCCCCGGCCTGGCCACGATGACCGTGCCCGACAGGGCCACGATCGGCAACATGGCGCCCGAGTACGGCGCGACGGTGGGCTTCTTCCCGATCGACGAGGAGACGCTGCGCTACCTGCGCCAGACCGGCCGCCTGCCCGACGAGGTCGAGGCCGTCGAGCGCTACGCCAAGGCGAACATGCTGTGGCGCGACGAGTCCACGCCCGACCCCGTCTACACCGACGTGATCGAGCTCGACCTCGCGACCGTCGAGCCGTCGGTCGCCGGCCCGAAGCGGCCGCAGGACCGCATCCGCCTGGCCGACGTGCAGCGCCAGTTCCGCGAGGACCTGCGCAAGCCCTACGAGCAGCGCGGCTTCGGCCTCGACGAGGAGGCGCTGAAGCGCACGGGCAGGCTGCGCATGGACGGCTTCGAGAAGGACCTGACGCACGGCGACGTCGTGATCGCGGCCATCACCTCGTGCACGAACACCTCGAACCCGAGCGTGATGATCGCGGCCGGGCTCGTGGCTAAGAAGGCCGCCGAGAGGGGCCTGAAGGCGAGGCCGTGGGTCAAGACCAGCCTCGCGCCGGGCTCGAAGGTGGTCACCGAGTACTACAAGGACACCGGTCTGCTGCCCTACCTCGAGCAGGTCGGGTTCTACGTGGTCGGCTACGGCTGCACCACCTGCATCGGCAACTCGGGCCCGCTGCCGGAGCCGGTGGTGCAGGCGATACAGGAGGGCGACCTCGTCGCCGCCAGCGTGCTCTCGGGCAACAGGAACTTCGAGGGACGCATCAACCCGCACGTGAAGGCGAACTACCTGGCGAGCCCGCCCCTGGTCGTGGCCTACGCCCTGGCCGGCACCGTCGACATCGACATCGTCAACGACCCGCTCGGGTACGACGGGGACGGCCGGCCGGTCTACCTCCGCGACCTGTGGCCGACGCACGCCGAGGTCGTCGCCCACATGGAGAAGGCGATGAACCCCGAGACGTTCCGCCGCATCTACGACGGGATCGAGCGGTCGAACGAGAAGTGGAACGCGATCCCCGTCCGCGGCGGCACGCTCTTCGAGTGGGACGAGAGCTCGACCTACATCCAGGAGCCGCCCTTCTTCATCGACATGCCCGACGAGCCCGCTCCCGTGCAGCCGATACGCGGCGCGCGCGTGCTGGTGAAGGTGGGCGACTCGGTCACGACCGACCACATCTCGCCGGCCGGCTCGATCGCCGTGAACAGCCCCGCCGGGCAGTACCTGCTCGAGCGCGGCGTGCAGAAGCACGAGTTCAACTCCTACGGCTCGCGCCGCGGCAACGACAGGGTCATGACCCGCGGCACGTTCGCGAACATCAGGCTCAAGAACCAGGTCGCACCCGGCACCGAGGGCGGCTACACGACCGACTTCACCGACGGCCAGGTCAAGTGGATCTACGACGCCAGCCGCAACTACATCGCCAAGGGCATCCCGACGATCGTGATCGCCGGCCAGGACTACGGCATGGGCTCGAGCCGCGACTGGGCGGCGAAGGGCACCTACCTCCTGGGCGTCAAGGCGGTGATCGCCCGCAGCTTCGAGCGCATCCACCGCTCGAACCTGGTGGGCATGGGCGTGCTGCCGCTGCAGTTCCTCGACGGCCAGGACGCCGACGTGCTGGGCCTCACCGGCACCGAGACCTACGACATCGAGGTCGCCGAGCCGCTCGCGCCGCGGCAGCGCGTCAAGGTGACGGCCCGCCGGGAGGACGGCAGCGCCGTCGAGTTCGAGGTCGTGTCGCGCCTCGACACCCCCGTGGAGGTCGACTACTACCGCAACGGCGGCATCCTGCACACGGTGCTGAGGAGCATCAAGCGCTCCGCGGCGGCCAGCAAGGCCTCCTGAGGCCGGTCGCGCGGCCTCGTGCGGGCGCCGCGGCGCGTTGCCGCGGCGCCCGCCCTTAACCACGAGCGCCCGACGGGAACGCGACAAACGCCACGCGGGAGCGCCGGAGCGCCGCGCTATCATCTGGCTCACATGCGCGACCTGCTCGGCTTCCTGCTGGTGCTCGCGGCGATCTTCTTCGTCGTCGGCGAGCTGAGGGGGTGGTACCTTGGGGTCCCCACCCAGACGCCGATCCTCCTCTACAAGATGGACCACGTGGCGGAGACGAGCCGCCGCACGGTCATGCGCGAGGACATGCCCGTCGGCTTCAGCGGCCTGGTGCGGCGCGGCGCCGTCACGGTCACCGTGCTCTACGAGCGGCCGGCCAGCTTCCAGACCGGCGCGCCCGGCAGGTCGGAGACCAAGGTGTTCGAACGCACCTACCGCGCGGGCGAGCAGATAGCCCTCGACGAGGTGTTCGCCTACGGCGGCGGCGTCTACACCGTCAGGGTCGCGTACCAGGACGCCACCGGCCTGTTCAGGCTCACGATGCCGGGCGGCACGGACCTGTAGCGGCGCGAGGCCGCGAAGCCCAGCGCGGGCCCGCGCCCGACCGCTAACCGCCCCTCTCCTCGGCCCTGCGCGCCGCCAGCGCGTCCCAGTCGGCCTCGGTGAGCGCCGAGAGCGGGTTGAACTCGCCGGCGTTGTACACGCTCTCGCCGCCGTCGATGTAGACGAGCGCGCCGTTCACGTAGGCGGAGCCGTCGCTGACCAGGTAGGCGGCGAGGTCGGCGAGCTCGCGGTGATCGCCCGGCCTGCCCAGGGGCACGCGCCCTAGGAACGTCCGCTGCATCTCTGGGGTGGGCATGAGCCTGCTCCACGCGCCCTCGGTCGGGAACGGGCCGGGCGCGATGGCGTTGAGCCTGATCCCCTTGCGGCCCCACTCGGCCGCCAGGGAGCGCGTCAGCGCCACGACGCCGGCCTTCGCCACGGCCGACGGCACGACGTAGCCCGAGCCGCTCTCGGCGTACGTCGCGGCGATCGACAGCACCGTCCCCGGACGCCCCGCGGCGATCCAGCGCTTGCCGGCGGCGAGCGTCGTGTAGACGGTCCCGTGCAGGACGATGCCGATCACGGCGTCGAAGGCGCGGTGGGAGAGGCGCTCGGTCGGGGAGATGAAGTTCCCCGCGGCGTTGTTCACGAGCACGTCCAGGGGCCCGAGGCGGCCCTCGACCTCGTCGAGCACCGCCTCCACGGCCTCGGGGTCGCGCACGTCGAGGCGCAGGGGCAGGACCTCGCCTCCCGTCTCCCGCGACAGGGCGCGCGCGCTCTCCTCCAGGACCTCCATGCGGCGGCTCGCGATCGCCACCCGCGCGCCCAGCTCGAGGAAGCGGCGGGTCATCGAGAACCCCAGGCCCGTGCCGCCCCCGGTGACGAGGACGACCTTGCCGGCTAGCAGGTCGGGAACGAACATGCAGCGATGTTGCCACGGCCCCGGATGTGGGATCGGCCCGAGCCGCGACCGCGCGCGGCCTGGCATACTCGGGCGGTGATGCGCGCCGGCACGCGCCGTCCTCTCCCGCGTCCTCACCGCGTGCGGCCCGGGCTGCTCGCCGCGGTGGTCGTGCTCCTTTCAACGCTGTCCGCGGCCGCGGCGCAGGGCCTCGGGGGCGCGGCCGTCGTGCGCGTGCTCCTCGCCGTCGAGCCCAGCGTCGTCGTCGAGCTCGACGGCCCTCACTCGGGGTCGGTGGACGGGCGCAGGCGCTTCCGCGCCGGCGCCGGGCTGGCCTGGCCCGTGACGGCCGAGGACGGTCGGCTCCACGTCGACGGTCGGCCCGTCGGCGGGACCCTCACGCTCGAGCCGGAGGGCGAGACGTTCGCGTTCGCCGGCCGCCGCTACCGCGGCGCCGTCCGCCTGGCGGCGGTGGAGGGCGGCGTCGAGGTCGTGAACGTCGTCGGCATCGAGGACTACCTGCGGGGCGTCGTGCCGGCCGAGATGTCCGCCTCGTGGCCCATGGAGGCGCTCAAGGCCCAGGCCGTGGCCGCGCGCAGCTACACGCTGTCGAACCTCGACCCGTTCGCCAGGTACGACCTCTGCGCCACCGAGGACTGCCAGGTCTACCGCGGCGTCGAGGCCGAGCACCCGCGCACCGACGCCGCGATCGCCGCCACCGCCGGCGTGGTCGTGACCTACGGCGGCGCCACGGCGCGGACGTACTACCACGCCGACTCAGGCGGCACCGTGGCCTCCAGCGCGGAGGTGTGGGGGACGTGGTCCCCGTACCTCGTGTCGCGCCCCGACGCGCAGGCGAACAGCCCCCACCGCTCCTGGACCGTCAGGCTCGACGGCCGCTCCGTCGGGCCTCCCTGGCCGCCGCCGGCCTCGACGTGGGCGACGTCACCTCGCTGCGGGTGCTGGGGCTCTCGGAGTCCGGCCGCGTCAGCGAGCTCGAGGTCACCGGCACCCGCGGCGCGCGCGTGCTGCGGGGCACCCAGCTCCGCCTGCTGGCCAGGTCGTGGGGCCTGAAGTCGATGCGCTTCAGGGTCCAGGGCGGCCTGACCGTCACGGGCGACGGCTGGGGCCACGGCGTGGGCATGAGCCAGTACGGCGCCCGCGCGCTCGCGAACGCGGGCTACGACTTCTCCCAGATCCTCGCGTTCTACTACCCCAACACCGGCCTGACGCGGTTCGTGGCCGAGGCTCCCTGACGCGCCTCGGCCCCGCAGGGCGGTAGCCTCGGGCCGATGACGGACGGCCAGGAGCCGAGGGAGCGCCGGCTGACGCTGGTGCCGACGCCGATCGGGAACCTCGGCGACGTGACGCTGAGGGCGCTGGAGGTCCTGCGCCGCGCCGACGTCGTCGCCGCCGAGGACACGCGCCGCACGCGCGTGCTGCTCGACCAGCACGGCATCGCCGCGCGGCTCGAGCGGCTCGACGCCCACACGATCCCCACCCGCGCCCGCGAGCTCCTCGAGGAGCACGCCTGGGTCGCCTACGTGACCGACGCGGGCACGCCCGGCATCTCGGACCCCGGCGCCGACCTCGTGCGCGTCGCGCTCGAGCTGGGGGTGGAGGTGGAGGTCCTGCCCGGCGCCACGGCGTTCGTGCCGGCGCTCGTGGCCTCTGGCCTGCCCACCGCCCGCTTCACGTTCGAGGGCTTCCTGCCGCGCAAGGGCGGGTCGCGCGCGCGGCGGCTGCGCGAGATCGCGGCCAGCCACGCCACGACGGTGATCTACGAGTCGCCTCACCGCGTCGCCGACACGCTGCGGGACCTGGCCGAGGCCTGCGGCGAGGCGCGTCCGGCCAGCGTCAGCCGCGAGCTCTCGAAGCTCCACGAGGAGACGGTGAGGGGGACCCTCGGCGAGCTGGCCGAGCGCTTCGCGGCCCGGCCCGCGCGCGGCGAGGTCGTCGTGGTCGTGGGGCCCCGCCCGCACGCCGAGGACGAGGCGGAGGAGCCGGGCCTCGGCGGTCTTAGCGCCGAGGAGGCGGCCGCGCGACTCGCCGCCGCCGGCGTAAGGGGTAGGCTCTTGCGCGGTGCGCTCGCGGCGCTCGGCGCGCCGCGCAACGTCGCCTACCGCGCCGCCCTGGACCATCCCGACGATGACGACGAGAGTGCCGATCACTAGGCCCACCGCGGGCCGCCTGCTGGGGCTGCCCAGCGTGGCCCGCCTGTCGCTGTTCGCCCGGCACCCGGGCCCGGCCGTGCTGCTGACGTCCGACAGGCTGCCCCTGTTCGCCGACGCGCGGGCGTTCGGCGCGGCGGCGACCGTGGAGCCCGGGCCGGCCGACTTCCACGACCTGAAGGACAAGGTCGTGGTCAGCCTCGACGCGGCGCTCCAGCGCATGCCGCGCGACCCGCGCTCGCTGGCCCTGCGCTTAGAGGTCGGGCGCGACTACCCGCGCGACGAGCTGCTCGCGGCGCTCCTGAAGCTGGGCCTCGAGCGCGACGCGCTGCCCGGCTTCACCGTCCGCGGCGACACCGTCACCGTCCACCTCTCGGAGGAGGACGAGGAGGGGGCGCTGCGGCTCGAGTTCTTCGGCGACGAGCTGGAGACGCTCGCCTTCCGCGGCGAGGAGCGGCGTTCGCACGTGCTGGCGCCCCTCTCGCTGGCCGAGCACGACAGGTCGGAGTGGACCACGAGGCTGCTCGAGCACCTGCCGGGCACCGTGTTCCTCGACGCCCCCGAGCTGATGCCGGGTGCGGCGCCCGACGCGGCCGGCGGCGAGGGCGGGCGGCGCCAGGGCGAGGGCCCCGACGCGGAGGGACCCGCGCCCGCGGACGCCGGCGCCTCCACCGACGTGCTCGGCACCGCCTGGCTGTGGGAGCACCTCTCCGGCCGCGAGGTGGTGAGCTTCGGCCGCGACCCGCTCGACCTCGAGAAGGGCAGCGTGCCGCTCGAGCCGCTCGGCTACTACCGCGGCAAGCTCACCGCCTTCGCGCAGGACGTCCACATGTGGGTGCGCGACGGCTACGCCGTGCACCTGCTGCTCAAGTTCGAGCGCACCGGCACGTACCTGCGCGAGAGGGTCCTGGGCGAGCACGAGACGCACTGGCGCAACGAGGTCGGGGGCCGGCCGGGCGAGGTCTCGCTCCTGATCGCGAAGGGGGCGCAGGGCGGCTACCGCGACCCCGAGCGGCGCGAGGTCGTCGTCACCGAGGAGCTGCTCTACGGCTACCAGGGCGGGCGCCGCCTCAAGAGGCTGCCCGGCAGGGCCGTCCAGGACGCATCGCAGCTCCAGGTCGGCGACTACCTGATCCACCCCGACCACGGCATCGGCAGGTTCCTGGGGCTCGAGCCCCGCCAGGTCATGGGCGTGACGCGCGACTACCTGCTGCTCCAGTACGCCGGCGAGGGGAAGCTCTACCTGCCCGTCGAGCAGCTCCCGCTGCTGCGCCGCCACCCCGGCACCACCGACGACCCGCCGCGGCTCTCGACGCTGGGCACGAACGAGTGGGCGCGGGCGCGGGAGCGGGCGCGCGTCAACGCGTCCGAGCTCGCCGCCGAGCTGATCAAGGCCTACGCCAAGCGCCAGGTCTCGAAGGGCACGGCGTTCCCGCCCCTGCCCGACTGGGACCCGCTGATCGAGAGGAACTTCGAGCACGAGCTCACGCCGGACCAGGAGAGGGCCGTCCAGGACGTGTTCGCGGACCTCGAGCGCGAGGTGCCGATGGACCGCCTCATCTCCGGCGACGTCGGCTTCGGCAAGACCGAGGTCGCGATCCGCGCCGCCCACCGCGTCGTGGGGCACGGCTACCAGGTCGCGATGCTGGTGCCGACGACGGTGCTGGCGAAGCAGCACTACGAGACGTTCAGGGCGCGGTTCGCCGGCCTGCCGGTGCGCGTCGAGATGCTCTCGCGCTTCACGCCCGACAGGCACGCCCGCGAGGTGCTGAAGGGCCTCAAGGAAGGCAGCGTCGACGTCGTCGTCGGGACGCACCGGCTGCTGGCCGACGGCGTCGCGTACAAGCGCCTGGGCCTGCTCGTCGTCGACGAGGAGCACCGCTTCGGCGTCGGGCAGAAGGAGCGCCTGAAGAGCCTCAAGGCCGACGTCGACGTGCTCTCCCTGTCGGCGACGCCGATCCCGCGCACGCTCTACATGAGCCTCGTGGGCCTGCGCGACGTGAGCCAGATCCTCACGCCGCCGCGCGGCCGCAAGCCGATCCAGACGGTGCTGCAGCCATACGACCCGCTGGCGGTGCGCGACGCCGTGCTGTTCGAGCTCGAGCGCGGCGGGAAGGTCTTCTACATCCACGACCGCGTCGGGTCGATGAGCCTGCGCGCCCGCACGCTCGCGCAGCTCGTGCCCGAGGCGCGCATCGGCGTGGCGCACGGGCAGATGCCCGAGGACGAGCTCGAGGAGGTCATGCTCGGCTTCGACGAGGGCGCCTACGACGTGCTGCTCTCGACGACGATCGTCGAGTCGGGCCTCGACATCACCGGCGCGAACACGCTGGTCATCGAGCGCGCCGACAGGCTCGGGCTCGCGCAGCTCTACCAGCTCCGCGGCCGGGTCGGCCGGCGCGAGACCGAGGCGTGGGCCTACCTCTTCTACCCGGGCCGCCTCACCGAGCAGGCGCAGCGGCGCCTCTACGCGATCGCCGAGCTCAACGACCTCGGCTCCGGGCACCTGCTCGCCGAGAAGGACATGGAGATCCGCGGGGTCGGCAACCTGCTCGGCCCGGAGCAGCACGGGCACATCAGCGCCGTGTCGCTCGAGGTGTACACCGAGCTGCTGGCCGAGGAGATCGCCAAGCTGAAGGGCGAGCAGCGCGCCGCCGAGCGTCCCCAGGTGACGATCGACCTGTCCGTCGACGCGCGCCTCAGCCCCACGTACGTGCAGGACGACGACGCGCGGGTCGCCTACTACGGCCGCTTCGCCGAGACCGACTCGCTGGCCGAGGTCGCGCGCGTGGCCAAGGAGCTGCGCGAGGCCTACGGGCCCTTCCCGCCCGAGGTGAAGGCGTTCGTGGAGCTCACGCGCCTGCGGATCCTGGCCGGGTCGAAGGGCGTGGCGACGATCAAGGAGCACATGACCGACGTGCAGATCAGCCTGCACGCCGACGACATCGACGCCCTCGACTACGACGCCAAGGCCCTCAAGCAGCTCCCGTTCGCCGTCGAGGTCACGCGCTACCCGCCCGGCTTCAGCATCAAGAAGCGGGGGCTGAAGCCCGAGGACCTGCCCGGGGCGGTCACCGACGTGCTCTACCTGATCGGATGATTCCGAGGCTAAGCCCGCGCTCTGCTCCGATGCAGGATTGGAAGTAAGAATTAAGTGCAATTCTGGATGCTAATGTTGCTAACAGCTCAGTAGAACTAGCTGCTGGGACTTCATATGCTTCTTGGGGGGACAGTGCGTAAGTCGCTTCGGGCTACACTCTTGACGTTTATTGGCGTGGCAGTGCTGGGGGCGTGCGCCCCGGCTGTCCAGTCCTACGATCCTTTCGTTGATAGTCAACTCACTTGCGACGAACTTGCTGCGGAGATCTCTAAGACCCGCTCGTTGAAGGCAGAAGCCGAAGCAAACAAGGGTCTTTCAGGGCAGAACATCGCGTGGGCGCTCCTGTTCTGGCCGGCAATCTTCGCGAATGAGTCCAACAATTCGGAAGCGATTCGCGTCGCAGACGAGAGGCTGCACTACCTGTACGGTTACTATCGCGAGAAGGATTGCGATACCCATCTCGGGAAGTTGTAGTCCCGCGATAGTTGCCAACGTGAAGGCCCCCGAGGTACTCGGGGGCCTTCCGATTGGTGCTATTGAGCCTTGAAGGTTAGAAGTGGTAGTTGAAGCCCAGCTTCGCGGCGATGCCGAGGCGGAACTCGGGGGTGAAGCTGAGCGAGGGGCCCGCTTCGAGGAAGACGCCGCCTTCGGGGAGGCCCGCCTGCGCGAGGTTGAACTCGCCGCCGGCGAAGGCGTTCACGCCGACGTCCACGCCGGCGCCGATGCCGAGGCCCACGCCGCCGCCGACGTAGACGTCGATCGGAGCCGTGCCGGTGTCGACCGCGAGGTCGTAGAGGACGTCAGCGCCGAGCGCGAAGCCCGTGGCGATGTAGTTGTAGCCGGCGTTGACGCGGACCGCGAGGCCAGGGGAGATGTCGTCGATCCCGAAGTGGAGGGCGGCACCCGGGTAGCCCACGCTGAAGCCCGCCCAGTAACCGCCCTGTGCGAACGCGGCGCCGGCACCGAGCGCGGCCACGGCGACAAGGGTAACCAAGAACTTGCGCATGCAGAGCCTCCAAACGAGCTTGAGAAGTGTTCAGCCTCTCGCCTGAGTCCTTATATCACGGTGAAAAGTGGGCCACAAGTAGAGCTTTTCACAGGAATGCGATGCTTATCGCGTTATTCGCGTGCCGCCGAGTGTGAGCCCGCGCTCAGTCGGGGTCGCTGCGGAACCTCTCGGCGAAGCGCCGCTTGGGGTCGCGGGTGCGGGGGACGGCCCGGTTGCACGGGGGCACGTCGCCGTGGCGCTCGCGGTGCTCGGCGAGCAGGCGGGCCTCCTCGGCCTGCGGCACGCGGCTGTAGGCGTAGCGCCAGTACCGCGCGCGCTCGCGCACGCAGGTGGGGCGCGCGAGGTGCTGCCTGATGCGGTTGGGGACGTCCGTCGCCGACTGCCCTATGTAGATCACGCGCTTCTCCTCGTCGGCGAGCTCGTAGACCCCGGGCATCGCGTCCCTGCCGCGGGGCGGGGGCAGGGCGCTCAGGCTGCGCCAGCGGGCGGCTATCGGCACGGCGACCACGCCCCGGTGCCGGCCCAGGCGGCGTCCGCGGCGGCGGGACGGCCGGCGCCAGGTACGGTCCTCACGGCTCGTAGCCCAGCTCGCGCAGCGCCTCCTTGTCGCGGCGCCAGTCGCGGCGCACGACGACCTCCAGCTCCAGGTAGACGTGATGCTGCAGGAACACCTCGAGCTGCTTGCGGGCGCTGCGGCCGATCTCCTTGATCATCGCCCCGCCGGAGCCGATCACGATGCGGCGGTGCCCCGGCTTCTCGACCCAGATCTCGGCGGTGATGACGACCGGCTTGCCCTCCTCGACCGGGTCCTGCCAGTCGACGACCTGCACGGCCACCGAGTACGGGAGCTCCTGCCGGAGGTGGATCATCGCCGCCTCGCGGATCAGCTCGGCGGCCCACTGCTCGCGCGTCTGGTCGGAGCGGATGTCGGGCGGGAAGAAGAACGGCGCCTCCTTCAGCCTGTCGAGCAGGTCGTCGCGCAGGGCCCACACCGCCTTCGGGTCGTTCAGCGCCGAGATCGCCAGGACGCGCTCGGCGCGGGGGAACAACTCGCTGTAGAGCTGCAGCGCCTCGTCCGGGTACTTCGCGGCGTCGACCTTGTTGCCCACGATGAACACGGGCACTCCCTCGGGCAGGGCGCCGAGCAGGCGGGCCACGTCCTTGTCCTCGTCGCTGGGCGGGCGCCGGAGGTCGACGACCCAGAGCACGAGGTCGACGTCGACCACGGCGTCGCGGACCTCGCGGTTCATCGCCTGGTCGAGGGCGGTGTCGCCGCCGCGGTGCAGGCCCGGCGTGTCGACGAACACGAGCTGCCGGTCCTCGTGCGTGTAGATGCCCCTCACGCCGCGCCTCGTGGTCTGCGGCTTGGGCGTGATCGGCGCCACCTTGACCCCGAGCATCGTGTTCAGCAGCGTCGACTTGCCCACGTTCGGCTTGCCCACGATCGCCACGAAGCCCGACCGCGTCGGCCTGCCGCCCTCGGTCCACCGCCCCGGTCCCGGCTCGGCCGCGGGTCCCGCGGTGGGGGAGCCGTCGCCGCGCTCGCCGGCGCGCTCTCGCATCTCGTTCTCGTCGCCTTCCACGCGCACCCAGTCTAGCCGCGCGGCGCGTGAGCGCTCCCCATCAGCCGGGCGCCGGGGCGCACGGGCCCGGTCGCCGGGGCGCACGGGCGCGATCGGCGCGGCGCACGGGCGCGGCCGGCGGCCGTCCGGCGGCCGAACGAGCGCCGCGCGGTGGACCCGCACCGTGCCGAGACGGGAAGAGGCCCCTCCGCAGAGGGGCCTCTCGCGCTTGGTTGCG
>NICF_comb_assmDRAFT_10001682_pt1 | contig 17282 bp, 11 predicted proteins | sample NewIslPassag4_SG_FD_11279 | JGI IMG/M metagenome (IMG submission 11279) | reverse complement strand
GGGGAGTTGTCTGGCTGGGAACTTCCCTGTTATTTACAGGGTGTTATGCGCTAACATCTCGTGATTTTACCGAAACAATGGGCTTTCGAAATTTAGGATCAGAAAAATGCGTCCCGCCCGGTCGCCCGGTCAAGTATTGACCGGGCGGCCTTGTTTTGGCTCAAAATAATTCCCACAACGCTCTTCAAAAAAGGAATTCTCCCATAATTTATCGAATTTTATAGAAAAACACATCTCTTATGCCGGAACGTGCTGGGTGTTGCTTCTATGACATTCGAGGAATACATTTCCCAATGCATGGATGCTTTGCAACGCGAAGCCAATTTTTTGAAAACAGAGGGCGGCATTCGATACAAACTGACCGACGGAAAATTGCTGTCCAGACATAACTACGGCTACTCTTATCTTTTTCAGTTGACCACAGAACTCTCTCTGCCTGATGGTGCGCCCGTTCGCGTCCATGCTTCCGGCAAGACCGCAAGCGGAGAAGTCGTGTCAATCGAAGGCTTCGAAATTTTCCTGGGACTCAATGCAGATTTGGGTGAAACGGTCCCGGAAGCCGAACTTTCAAGCGAAGCATGGTTTTTATTGGAGGAACTGCAAAAAAGACTGCAGGAAGTGCTCGAGGCCAAAGAAAAAAGGTTGCCCAGAAGGATTGTCACCGGAAAAGCGCCAAACCGGGTCCAAAATCCTTCGGAATCGGTGCTGCATGAAATCATTCGGCGCTCAAGGATGAATCCTGCCACTTACATTTGGGGTCCTCCCGGTACCGGGAAAACGCACACCCTCTCCCGTACCACCGTGTACAACATGCAAAAAGGCGCTTCCGTCCTTGTCATGTCCCACAGCAACGTCGCGGTGGACGAAATCATGCTAAGGGTGGCCAGACTGCTGGAAGATAAGCAAACATGGATTCCGGGCCAAGTCGTTCGTTTCGGTGTGCCGAAACTGAAAGAGGTCTGGGAACACGACAACCTTTTGGCAATGAAACTGGTTGAAAGCAAGTTTCCCTTCGTGATCGCAATCAAAGATTCCCTGTTGGAGCAGATCGCAGCATGCAAAGAAGCGATCAAGCGCAAACCCCACGATACGGAGACCGGGGATTATCTCGCATCTTTGGAAGCCAAGCTCAAAGAATGGCGGACGCAAATCCGGGAAATGGAAGAAGCCTTTGTCCGTTCGGCACAGGTTGTCGGAGTAACCCTAAGCAAGGCAACGGTGAACAAAGCCATCCGCGAACGGCAATTCGATCTCGTAATCGTAGACGAAGCCAGCATGGCTTATGTGCCCCACATCGTGTATGCCGTTTCCCTGGGGAAAAGAGCGGTCATTTGCGGAGATTTCCGGCAGCTGCCGCCCATTGTCCAATCTGACGACGAGTTGGTCAAAAAAAGGCTGGCGGTGGATATTTTTCATGTGGCCGGAATTACGAAAGCGGTGGATCAGGACACGACCCACCCCAACCTGGTGATGCTTCGGGAACAACGCAGAATGCACCCGGACATTTCCCGGTTTTCGAATCATCACTTTTATTCCGGGAGACTTATTGATCATCCGAATGTCCAAAACAGACAACAGATCGCCATGCGGGAACCTTTTCCCGCGGCGGCCGTAGCGCTTTTTGATACGACGGTGTGCAACACCCTAGCCTTGAGGGAAATTTCCACCGGTTCAAGATTCAACTTGCTTTCAGCTCTCCTGTCGGCTCAGTTGATGGTCCACGCCCGTCACAACGGCATAGTGGATATCGGATATATTACCCCTTATAATGCGCAAGCGAGACTGGTTTCGGTATTGATCAAGGAATTGATTCCAAATGACGGTGATACCGATGAATCGCATCCGATCCTCTGTGCCACTGTTCATAAATTTCAGGGATCGGAACGGGATGCGATTTTTTACGATCCCGTAGACAGCTACCCGCAAAAAGCCCCCGGCATCCTGCACCGCAACAAGAATGCCGGTCGCCTGGTCAATGTGGCGATCACCCGTGCCAGAGGGAAGTTTGTTCAAATCGCCAACCGGCGCTTCCTGAAAGAACGTTTGCCCGTCGGCAACCCTTCGTCCCGTCTTGTGGATTATACAGGGAAATGGAAAACGGTTTCATCATGGAAGGAAATTCGAGAACTATTGACTTCGTGCAGATCCGAGGGAATGGTCTGGTATTTTGAAGACGAAATCCCTGCGATTTTTCAGCAATTTCCGGAAGTTCGGGGAGAGATCATCGTCTTCTTGCCGGAAGGAATGCATCTCCATCCCGCTCTGTGGCAGACGTTGCGCAATCTGAAAGACGGAATCGAAATGACGATTGTTTCGAGAAGCATGTTGCCCCTTGCCCCTCCTCATTGGCGGCATTTGTCCTCCTCCGCCTACATGCCGCTCATGATTGTGGACCGGGAATGGCTATGGTATGGAGTAACCGCTTCGGACCCGATGATCTGCAGGGTTTTTGCGCCGAAGACCATAAAGGTTCTCCTTGATTATCTAAGGGTAGGGCTGATTCAAAAATCCGCGAAGGAAGTAGCGGCAGCGTCGCAGATGCTCCGGCAATCGATGCGGTTTCGCGATTACGCGGCAAACAGGGCTTATTGCCGCGTTTGTCAGTCCAAGGTATCCCTCAAAGTCTCAACCCGGGGCAAGATTTATTACAAGTGCGACCATTGCGAAACGATCGGCGGTGTGCCCGTCAGTCTGTTAGAAAATTATCTGGCAGCCATTCGTGTATACTGCCCGGAGTGCAAAAAAAGCTTGTCCGCTCATCGCGGACGATACGGGGTCTACGCGAAATGTACCGGATGCAAAAAAACATGGGAAATCAGCGTTTTTTGGTAATGTCGCGTCCTTGAAGCCAAAAACAACGTCGCCCATCGGCCAGTTGTCCATTGCTGGGCGGCGACTTTTTCACGGATACGAGACGCCCGTCGGATTGGACGGCGCGCTGAAGATGTGCAGCCGGTGCTGGCCGATGAGCGCGTTCGGATATTCGTACACCTTCGGTTCGCGCGCGCAGACGCGCAGCCAGGCATCTACGCATTGCGGGTCGAAATGGGTGCCGCGCCCCTGCCGGATCAGCTCCAGCGTCTGCTCATGCGTCCACGCCGGCCGGTAAGCCCGGTGCGACGTGAGGGCGTCGTACACGTCCGCCACGGCCACCACCCGGGCGAGAAGAGGAATCCGCTCTCCCGCGAGACCGTCCGGATAGCCGGTGCCGTCCCATCTTTCATGGTGGTACCGGATGATGTCCAGCTCCTCCTTCATGAAGCCGAGGCGCCGGCAAATTTCGTAGCCGACCACCGGGTGCTGTTCGATGATCGACCGCTCTTCGGGGGTCAGCTTGCCGGGTTTGTTCAGGATCGCGTCGGGGATGCGAATCTTGCCGACGTCGTGGACGATAGTCCCTTGCGCCAGCGCGCGCATCTGGGTGGGGGAAAGCCCCAGCTCCTCGCCGATTTTCAGGGCGTAAAGCGTTACCCGGAAATTGTGGCCGGCGGTGTACGGATCCCGGCTTTCCGTCGCCAGGACAAGCGCCCGGACGCCCGGCGGCAGGCTAGACGTGACCCGCTCGACGGGATCGGCGGCAAAAAGCGCGCGAAACGCCATCGGGAACGGCCGGACGCCGGCGTGCTGCCGGATGACCCCGGCCACCATGATGATCATGGCCGCGAGCAAAAGGAAATGGTACAGCCACCAGCTCACTCTCCACGACTCGCCGACCACCATGATGATCGGCGAAACGATCATGAGAGCGCAGCTGTAGACGACGGAGATCTGCAGCGGGAAACGCGATTGCAGGTAGGCCTGGTGGTACCGCCACGCGGCGACGCCGCAAAACAGGATGACGGCGGACGTCACCAGCACATCCCATGGAGCGGGTTGGAACGGGAGACGCTCGATCCAATCAGACCTCAGTATGGCCGTGACGCCGAGAACGCCGAGGATGACCGTCCATCCGATCACAAACCGGTTCCCCACTCTGGCAAAAAATTGCATGATCTTGTGGTCGGAAGGAAGGGTGGAAATCCACAACCAAAACGAAGCCAGCAGCACGCTGAGAGGGGAAGTGACGGTCGCCAGGCGCGTGGTGTGGACGAGCAAATGCGGCGTCGCCAATCCGTGCACCGCGAACACTTCCGCAAGGGACACAAACGCCAGTGACAGGACGGTCACCTTGATGTCCCGCAGCCTGCTTCCGGCTATGCCGACGATAACGGCGATGCCGGTGGAAAGCAGCGCCACCGCGGACACGATGTAGAAATGCCCGGTCGGAACTCTCAAGACGTAATCCGACGATTCGGCCGATCGCAGCCAGAAGAAAAGCAGCAAGGGAAGCACGGCGGCCAGGACGGGACCCGTCCAACCCACTCTCCGCATGCGCCATTCATGCTCCTTTGCAGGGAAAATTTTTCCTTTATTTTTATATATCGTATCACAAATAAAGCGGTTTTCAGAGAAAAAGTTCCGGCAAAACGGCATGAGAAGAACAAAAATCACAACGCCAGAAAGAAATCCGGGTTGCGCCGCGCGTTAATTTTTTTTATGTGCCTGATAGAATAAGTTTTGTTTTCCTGGGAGGGGAAAAAATGAGTGGGATTTCGCCAGGCCGGTTCAGATTCCCCCTCGCGGGGGGCCGCCGCCATACGGTGGGGCTCAAAGCCGACGGCACAGTGGTTGCGGTTGGCGACAACAAATGCGGCCAATGCGACGTGGAAGACTGGCGCGACATCGTGGCAGTGGCGGCGAGCAACGTCCATGTGGCCGCCAACACAGGCAACGCCCATACCGTCGGTCTGAGGTCCGACGGCACGGCGATCGCCGCCAGGTGGAACAGGCACGGCCAATGCAACGTGGGCGGCTGGCGCGATCTTGTGGTCGTCGCGGCGGGCTGGTGCCGCACCGTCGGATTGAAATCGGATGGTACGGTGGTGGCGACAGGCCGAAACCTCCAAGGCGAATGTGACGTGGGCGGCTGGAGCGGCATTGTGGCGGTGACGGCGGGCGACTGGCATACCGTCGGTCTGAAGTCGGACGGCACAGTGGTTGCAACGGGCAACAACCGGTATCGCCAGTGTAAAGTGGACAATTGGCGCGACATCGTGGCGGTGGCGGCGGGTTACCTCCACACGGCCGGGCTCCGATCGGATGGAACAGTGGTAGCCATAGGCTGGAACGGGCACGGCCAGTGCGATGTGAGTGGCTGGCGCGACATCGCGGCCATCGCGACGGGCTCCTACCACACCGTCGGACTGAGATCGGACGGAACGGTGGTCGCGGCGGGTGACAACACCTACGGCCAATGCGACGTGGACGGATGGCGTGACATCGTGGCCGTTGCGGCGGGTGCCGCTCACACCGTCGGCCTGAAATCGGACGGAACGGTGGTCGCGGCGGGCGACAACTCCTATGGCCAATGCGAAGTAGGCGCCTGGAGCGGCCTGCGGGTCGCGGCGCTTGCGGACGGGTAGTCCGCAGGAATGCGCCGGGCACAAGCCCCGACAACTTGCCGGCTGCAAAAAGGCTCCCGGGCGGCCGCGATTTGCGGCACCCGGGAGCCCATGGCCATACGCAACCCAGCGGCGGCCGAAACAGACGTGAGCTCAGCCCTCCATCATCCCAGCCGCTCCACCTCGATGCTGGCCAGGATGAACGCGCCCACGCCTTTGGGATCGTCGTCGGCCACCGGCTCGCTGACATAGGATTCGAAGGTCCCGTTCCGGCGGGGATTCAGCCCGAGGCCCGCCGTTTTGCACGTGCCCCCGAGACCGGAACGCCGTTTTCGCCCTCCGCGACGAATTGCCTCAGGATGCCCGCATAGGCGGTGTCGAGGGCCTTCCGGAATTCGGAGGATAAATACCCCATTCGCAGCCCTTTCGCTTCAGATTTCCCCACGTTTCTTTTGGATCGGGCGGGCAAAATCGCTACATCCGTGAAGCCGCCATCCGGCGCTTGCGGAACTCGGAGGGCGTATAGCCGCTGCATTTCTTGAACATGTTGCTGAAGTGCGAATAACGCCAAAAGTACATTTATTTTTTCCGTTTTCAGCGATTTGGACGAAATAGCGACAAACGTGCATTTATTTTCGAGCTGATCGCCCATAATCGCACAATATTTTCCAATTTAAACGGAACGGCTGCATGGGAGCCCGGTTGGGAGAAAGGGGCTTTTCCCGACTTGGCGCCCGGTGTCCGGATCAATGGCAAAAGAAAACACCGCAAAGGGTCCCGGATCCGAGATCTCTCAGCGATCCCGGGAACCTCGCGGCGATGCGGCGGAACGGCGAAACCTGATGCAAAGCGGCAATGCCCGGAATCCGTCACCGTTGCTCGGCCATGGCTTCCGCTTTGGTCCGTTGCACCGTGCCCTTCGGATGTTCGGGCGGCGCGTAGATGGTGTACAGCTTTAACGGAGAAAACCCCAAATTGGTGACGTTGTGCCACGTCCCGGCGGGAATCATGATGGCGTCCCCCTCGGACACTCTTCTTACGAAATTGAGGCGGTCCCGGCGTTCCCCCATTTGCACGAGGGCGTTTCCCTGTTCAATGCGGATAAACTGGTCGACGTCGGGATGCACCTCGAGACCGATGTCACCGCCCACGCCGATGCTCATGAGCACCACCTGCAGATGTTTTCCCGTCCAAAGCGCCCTCCTGAAGTTGGTATTTCGCTCCGCGGCTTCCTCGATGCCGATCACGAACGGTTTTTCGCCCTGGTCCAGCCCTTCGACGACCGGACTCCTCTCATCCTGCGGAGGAAGGGGGTTTTGAGCTCCAGTCGAAACGAAGAAGCTTCCCTCCTCCTGCGGGGAGAAAGGCTTTCGCGCTTCCTGCCCCTGCGGAGAGAGCGGAGGAAACTGGGGCCCTTCAAGGCCGGGATAGACCGCATTTGGCCCTCTGCCGCCAAGCGGCCAACCCGTCATCGGAACCCAGGAAGGGTATTGCCCGTCCTGCGGCCGCCAAGGGTAAAGCGGAAACGGCGAACCATCCTGCGGCGCCCGGGCGGGATACGGAAAACGAAACGGGTCATGCGGGTTGATGTACATAGGCTGCGCTCCTTTGCCCAAAAATCTTCCGTATTATATGTTATATGCCCATGCCCGGGCGGTGGTTCACGGACGGACCCCCGTCAGGTAAAATAACAATTGGAGGTGCCTTCGTCCGTGAAAAAATGGCTGACCTGCTCCAGGAACGACTCGCTGTGGATTTATGTCGGTGCGGCATTTGCGGCGTTGATTCTGTTCGTTTTCGATTGAATCGCCCAAGTGACAAAAGATGCTTTGCGAAGCCACACTCCCACCGCGGCCCGTTTCGGCGATCGCAGTGGGAGTTTTTCGTTCCGTCCGTTTGTCCCCGGCCAAGCCAAAACGAAAAAGCGATGCGGCTGAAAAAAATGGCTGACGAAAAAAGGAATATCGGCCTTTGCGCGGAAATAGTCCATGTTGCGATCCGTTTCACGAAAAACGTCTGTTTGCGGGTTGCCACCAATCAAAATCAGTCAGGAAAGGCGGAATGGCATGCGGCTTTCCGATTTGCTGAGCGACGGAATGGTGTTGCAGCGGGACGCCGAAGCGGCCGTTTGGGGAAAAACCCGCCCGCTTCGCCGGGTTCGGGTCGAATTCATTGGCCGGGCCTGGGAAGCCAGGGCCGACGACCAGGGCCGCTGGAAAGCGGTGTTGCAAAATCTCCCGCCGGGCGGTCCGCACGAGATGCGCATCGTGGACGAAGACGGCGACGAACGGATCATCCGCGACGTGCTGGTCGGCGACGTGTGGGTGCTTGGCGGGCAGTCCAACATGGAAATGCCGGTGCGCCGCACTTTGGAGCTGCTTGCGGATGAAGTCCGGGACGTCCGTCTGCCGCAGGTGCGCCAGTTTACGGTGCCCTTGACGTACGATTTTCACGGTCCGCGGGAAGAGGTAGCCGGCGGGCGGTGGATCGCGGCAGTCGGGGAGCGGGTCATGGACTTCAGCGCGGCGGGATTTTTCTTCGCCAGGGAGCTTTACGAGCGGTACGGTGTTCCCATCGGGCTCATCCTGACGGCCGTCGGCGGCACGCCCGTGGAAGCGTGGATGAGCGAACCGACGCTGCGGCGGCTGGGAGGCTATGACGAACTGTTGGACCGGTGCAAGGATGACGCCTACGTGGCGGCCACGCAGAAAAGCGACGAAGAACGCCAGCGGCGTTGGCACGAGGAGCTGAACGCGCGGGACAAGGGGCTGCAAGAAGGCTGGCACCGGGAGTGCCTTGACACCTCGGACTGGGGCGATTTTGAGCTGCCCGATTCCTGGCGGGCGTGCGGCCTGGAAAACGCGCGCGGAGCGGTCTGGTTCCGCCGGGAAATCGAAGTTCCGCCTCCCATGGCGGAGGGTGAGGCGCTGCTTCGGCTGGGCACGGTGGTGGACGCCGACGAAACGTACGTAAACGGCCGCCTCGTCGGAAGCGTCGCCTACCGCTATCCGCCCCGGCGCTATCCGATCCCCGCCGGCGTGCTGAAACCGGGCAAAAACACCATCGCGGTGCGCGTCCTCAGCATTTACAACACCGGCGAATTCATCGGCGGCATGCCCTACGAGCTCGCCGCGGGCGGGCGGACGCTCGACCTGTCGGGGAACTGGAAATACCGGGTGGGCGCGGTGGCAGAGGAAGAACTTGAACCGCCGACGTTTTTCCAATATATGCCCGCGGGCGTGTACAACGGGATGATCGCGCCGCTGAGCCGGTACGCCATCAAGGGGGTGCTGTGGTATCAGGGCGAATCCAACGTGTCCAGACCCGAAAGCTACGGCCGGTTGTTCCGGGAAATGGTGCGGGACTGGCGCGGGCTGTGGAAGATCGGCGATTTCCCCTTTATTTTCGTGCAACTGGCCAATTTTGCCGACATGGACGGCGGCCGCGAAAGATGGGCCGCGCTTCGGGAACAGCAGCGCAAATGTCTGGACATCCCCAATACGGCCATGGCGGTGGCCATCGACATCGGGGAGCCCAACGATTTGCACCCGCTGGACAAAAAGACGCTCGGCCAGCGGCTGGCCCTGTGTGCCCGGCGCCTCGCCCACGGCGAGAACATCGTCCACAGCGGCCCGCTGTACCGTCGAATGGAGCGGGAAGGAAACGCCGTCCGCATCTGGTTCGACCATGCGGAGCAAGGCCTGACAACCCGGGACGGCAAGGAACCCGCGGGGTTTGCCGTTCTCGGTCCGGACGGAACCTGGCATCCGGCGCGGGCGATCATCTCCGGCGATACCGTGCTGGTGTGGCACGACCGGATTCGCGAGCCGAGGCACGTGCGCTACGCCTGGGCGAACAATCCGGCCGAAGCGAACCTGTGCAATCGGGAGGGGCTGCCGGCGTCGCCGTTTTCCACGGTAACCTGACCCCCCTCCCGCCGTGATGCCGCAGGGCAAAAGCGGCGACATGCCTCCGCCGGCGCCTGCACATGCCACGGCAGCCGGTCTCGGGCCTTCAAGCCGCGGCGATCGGAAATCGTCAGTACGACGGCCGCCTGCTCCAGGGCTCCAGGGTGCCCACCACATGGCGCGGGAGGCCGCCGCGTATGGCTTCGATCACGCCGCCGCCGATTTCGGAATGGGTCAGCCAGCGGGAAAGATCTCCTTCAATCTTAGCCATTTCCCGCGACTCGTCAAATGTTTTCTTGATCAAATTTTTTGTTACAATGATAGGCAAACCGGCGGTAAACAAGGACGGTGAACGGCATTGGGAAGAAGGCACGTCTTCACCCGGTCGGAGCTTTTGGACCATGCGAAGCGCATGCTCCTCGAGCACGGCTATGAGGGGTTTCAGCTCAAATCGTTGTCGACGCGCCTGCCCGGTGCCAGAAGCACCATTTACCAGTATTTTTCCAACAAGGAGGAAATGATCGCCGCCTGCATGAGACGCGTCATGGAGGGCGTGCTGCAGCAGGCGCAGTCCGTGGACGAGTCGGATTGCATGGAAGCCCTGCGGCAGTTGCTGAAAATTTATCTCCGGGAAGCGGGCTTCCACCAGCTGATCGGATACGCGCACAAGATCAACAGAGCCAACTCCCCCGCCACGGCCAAGGATCTTGCGTTTGTGGAACAAGCCCATATCACGCTGAAAAACCAGATCGAGCGTCTTCTGGTCCGCGCCCGGGAAGAAGGACGCATCAACCCGGACATTCCCCTCCCCGCCGTCACGGGCGTCTTCCTCAACTTGATCAACACCCCCAATTTGATGGACATCCCGCTTCCCGAGTGGAGCGAATTGTTGTTCAAATTGTGGCTGGAAGGCGCAGGCAGGTAAAATTGAAACATTTTTAAATTGACACATGTGTCAAATAAAACGTATAATGAGCAAGGCTTGATTCGCGATGCTGAAGCATCCCAAATCTGACACGCGTGTCCCCAATACGGGTGAAGGAGAAGATCGCGCATGTTTCTGGCCTTGAAAGAAATGCGCCACAGCAAGACCCGATTTGTCATGATCGGCACCATCCTCGTGCTTGTCTCTTGGCTCGTGTTTATCCTGTCCGGGCTGGGCAACGGCCTGGCCACCCTCGCGGCTTCGACGTTCCAGAACATGGCCGCCGATTATGTCGTTTTCGAAAAAGGCTCAAAAGCCTCGATGAGCAAGTCCCTGCTGTCTGGCGGCCTGACGGCCGAATTGCTTGAGATCCCGAACGTGGAAGCCGCCTCGCCCATGGGCATCATAATGGGTTCGGCCGCCAAGGGCGGATCGGAGGAAAACAAGCTCGACATCGCGCTGGTCGGCATCGAGCCGGGAAGTTTTCTGGAGCCGGCGGTGACGGAAGGCACGGGGCTGGACGCCGGCCGCCCGTCGCACGTCATCGTCAACGAATCGATGAAGGACGAAGGATTCAAGATCGGCGACACCTTCGTCTTGGACGGCACGACGGAGATTTTGACGATCGCCGGTTTTGTCCGGGATCAAACCTACAACCACGTCGCATACGTGTTCATCCCCATCGAGACGTGGCGCAAACTGGCCTTCGCGGCCCCCGGCTCCGACAAAGGCGTCAAGGACCCCGTCAACGCGATCATGCTGCAAGGCAAAGACATCGATCCGAATGTGGTGAGCGAACGGCTGCCGGGCACGGAGACGGTGACCCGCGCGCAGGCCGTGCAGGGCATCGCCGGCTACAAGGAAGAAACCGGCACCATTTTCATGATGCTCGGCTTCCTGTTTGTGATCTCCGCCTTCATCGTGGGCGTGTTCTTTTACGTCCTCACCATGCAAAAATCCAACCAGTTCGGGATCATGAAAGCGATCGGCGCGAAAAACGGGTTCCTTTCCAGGGCCGTCATCTCCCAGGTGTTCGTCCTTTCTCTCGCAAGCATTGCCATCGGCATTCTGCTCACTTACGGAACGGCGGTCGTCCTGCCCAAGGGCATGCCGTTCCGGCTGGAAACGGGCTGGGTGATCGCGTATTCCCTCGTGCTGCTCGCCATCGCGCTCGCAAGTTCGCTGGTATCCGTCCGCACGGTTGTGAAAATCGATCCGCTGAAGGCGCTCGGGAGGGTGGAATCATGACGCAGGGACTGGAAATGCGATCGGTGTCCAAATTCTACCGCGCGGGCTCGGAACGCATTACGGCCTTGGACCGGGTGTCGATCCGGGTGGAGCCGGGCGAGTTCGTCGCCGTGGTGGGGCCGTCCGGTTCGGGCAAAACCACCTTCCTGTCCATCGCCGGCGCGCTTCTCAGGCCCTCCGAGGGAGAGGTGATTTTAAACGGAAAAAACATCGCGGCACTGCCGGACAGGCACCTGTCCGACATCCGGCTTCGCGAGATCGGGTTCATCATGCAGGCGTCCAACCTGATCCCTTACCTCAACGTGTTGGATCAATTGCTGGTGGTCAAGCGAATGGCGGGAAAGGTCACCCCGGCGGACAAGGCTTTTGCCGTGGAGCTCCTTTCCGATCTGGGGCTGGACAAGCGGATGAAGAATTACCCCGAGAAATTGTCCGGAGGCGAAAAACAGCGCGTCGCCATCGCCAGGGCCCTCATGAACGATCCGGGCATCATCCTGGCGGATGAACCCACGGCGAGCCTGGATACCAAACGCGCCCATGAAGTGGTCTCGCTGATCGCCCGGGCGGTGAAAACCCGCCGCAAGGCGGCGGTCATGGTCACCCACGACGAACGGCTGCTTTCCTACTGCGACAAGGTCTACCGGATGGAAGACGGCCGGCTGTCGTTGATGGAGCCGATGCTGGCTCATTGACGCATTTCAAATCGCCGGGGGGCATCTTTTGATTAGCAGCGATTTTTTAAATTCTTCGGAGTTTGCCAGCTCTTCGAATGGTTGCCGCCAATCGGAATCCCAGCATTCGACCGGCGGCAACGCATAATAGCCTTCATGCACGCCCCCGTATCCAACGAGCTCGGCGCGTCCCATCGCAATCAGCGCCGCCTGGAACGCACAGACGACAGCGGCCAGTTCCTCGTGATATTTTTTGGGATCCCGGGATATTATGCTGATGAAGTCTTCCACATCTTTTGTGAACCGAAATTCCCCGAGAAGCTGGTCGATTTTCTGTCTGTGCGTTCCCTTCCTGTCAAACAATTGGGGAAAAAGAAAATCGTCGATCTTCTGCCCCTTTGGCCGACTGGCGACCAACGCCGGCGGAACCAGCAGCGACTGGGTCATTTTGGGAAGCACTTCATAGACTCCCGCCCGGGGAACGCCTTGAAGCCCGGATATGGTGACATAAGAACGTCCTTTGAGTTTCGACATCAGGTCCATGCCGGCATGGTAGAGCTTCCATCCTTGCTCCGGAACAGCGATGGAAGACGGCTGCGGGCCTTTTTTGGTGTTGCTGAAAACCCCTTGCGAAAACAATTTCTCGATTTTTCTTCCCTGAATCCTTCTGGAAATCCTCCTTGGCGTAAGGGGGGCGTCCAGGGTGATCACGGAATAATTCGCAATGGCGAAGTGCTTTGACAGATCGCAGTCCGCATGAAAACGGGTCGGTTCCCTGTCGAAGGAAATGAGCCGCCCTGTGATTTGCAACCCGCAATAACAACTGGTTGCCCTGCTTTTCGAAAAACCTGCGTCGATGCCCAAAACCTTCAAACTCGTCATCCCTTCTGCCGATATCCCCGATACTTCTTGCGTTGCATACATGTGACACCTGTCATCCTCATCTTATGATGACTGTGAATACCGTCACGCCAATTCCCCCCCTACAATTAGAATCGGCATGAACACCTTGAAACGGGAGTGGAGAAACGTGACGGCGGAAAAAAGCGGGCGGATCCGGCTGCTCGACATCCTGCGCGGATTCGCCATTTTCGGAACCCTGGGGACCAACATTTGGATTTTCGCCCACCTGGGAGATCTGAATCTTCTGTTTGGGCACGGCGCGCCGTGGTGGGCATCTGCCGACGCCTTCCTGCAGCTGCTCGTGCTGTTTCTGGTCAACGGCAAATTTCTGGGGATGCTGACCATCCTGTTCGGCGTCGGGCTGGAGCTGAAATACCGCCAGGCCTTGCGGCGGGGCGACCCCTGGCCCGGCGCGTATTTGTGGATTTGCCTGTTCCTCCTTGCGGAAGGCTTCCTCCACTTCGCCCTGGTGATGGAATACGACATCCTGATGAGCTACGCCGTCACCGCCATTCTCGTGGCCCATATCGTGCGGGGCGGCGACCGGCGGATCAACCGGACGCTGAAATGGCTGGGCGGCGGTTACGTCCTCCTCATGCTGGCGCTCGCGGTTCTCGAATTCGGGCTGGTGGCATCGGGAGGCAGCCTGTCCTGGGGCAACATGGACCCCGTGGTGAAGCTGTACCGGGAAGGGACCTGGCTGGAGCAGACGGCATATCGCCTGTCCCATTTTGCGGCGCTCCGCCTCGAGGCCGTTTTCGTCATCCCCCTGAACGTCATCCTGTTCCTCGCGGGGGTGCGTCTCATGCGCGCCGGCGCCTTCGCGCCCGACGAGCGGGGCCGGCGCATCCGCCGCCGCATGCTCCGGATCGGCCTGGGGCTGGGCGTGCCGCTGAATCTGCTGATGTTCTTCCCGGGCGGGGGATTCGATCTGAGCGTCCGCTACCTGTTCGCGCCGATCCTGTCGCTGGGCTACATCGCCCTGATCGCCATGCTGGTCGAGAAAAGCGAAAACCTCAAAGTCTGGCGTTACGCGGAATCCGTCGGTAAAATGTCCTTAAGCTGCTATGTGCTGCAAAACATCCTGGCGTCCTGCCTCTTCTACGGCTGGGGGCTGGGATGGGGAGGCCGGCTGGACAGCCTGTCCGTGATCGGCGTCTGGCTGCTCGTTTGCCTGGCCGAAGCCGTGTTCGCCAAATGGTGGATGGAGCGCATGCGGCTCGGGCCCATGGAGTGGACGCGAAAGTCGCTGCTCCGGTTCGTCACGGCCCGATAGCGGCGCCAAACTCTGTATAAAAATGCCTCGGGCCGTCGCACAGCCGGCAATGGAAAAGGCATCGTTCCCGAAATGAGAAACCGGAAGCCGAAGCTTCCGGCATTCGATCGACCCGTTCCGGCATGCATCGGCAGGCATCATCCCCCCGACGCAACCGGAATTTCGATCCGTGATGCGTACTCGCCGCCCAGATGGAGGGTCTGGACGGCGATTTTCGTTTCCTTGATCAAGGACCATGTCCCCGCAATGTTGGGATGTACGTGATAGGCGGGAAAATTCGAGGAGGACACGTCGACCCGAAGGCGGGACCCCCGTTTCACCGTCCAGGTGACCGGCCACATGTCGATGATGACTTCCACCACATCTCCTGGTGTATAGCTGATCGGGGTGACAGCGCCGTTTCGGTATGCGAGACTGGTAATGCCGTCGCGGATGTTGAACGCTCTCCCGTCCGGGAACACCTCCATGATCTGGACGGTGAAGGCCGTATCCTCCGCATCGGAACTGACAAACAGGTGTGCTTTGATTCTGCCCGCGATGCGTATGTCCTCTTCCACGGGTTCGGAGAGAAAACTGATCACATCTTTCCGCGCCCCCGGAGGCGGCTGGACCACGCTGGCCGGCGGAGCCGCCTTAGGGTCGCCGGTCAGATAATGCATGACGGCTGCCCCGCCGCGCGTCGGCACCGGATCGTTCGGGTCGTACAGATATGAAACGGATGCCGGTTCGGCTGCCTTCACCAGCGACAGCGTTCCTGCCGCCGCATCGGCATGCCGCGGACCCAGATGGTACGTCAGCCGTCGGCCGGCACGGATGCCGTTCCCCCAGAAGTGCCAGCGGTTCTCCCGAATGATGTACGAATAAATGCCTGGAGCGATCGCAGGCTTTCCGCCCTTCAGATGATGGTTGAGCCACGCGAGCACGGCATCGCGCTGCCGGGGACCGAAGCGGTCATGTCCCGGATAGTCCAGATCGCCGGACACGTCCTCGCTGTGAACCCACGGACCGATGATCAGCACGCTTCTCGCGCGGACTTCCTCCGGCAGTTTATCGAAGCTGAGCACGGAAGCTTCCAGATTGTGATCGAACCAGCCGGCCGTCATCATGACGGGAATGCGGGTTTTGGAAGGCTTCTCCTTCAATTCTGCCCAGAAACCCGTCTTCCAGTACGGGCTGTAGGGACTGACTTGGGTGACCCAGTCGCGGTACCACGGCAATTCCCGCCCGAACAGCCGCACGTCCATTTCGGCATGGGGGCGGACAGCAAGTGCTTCCCAATACAGCCCGGGACTTCCTTCCTTCCCGGGTACGCCCGAATTGCCGATCGCCCAAGAGGTATAGATATCATGGCGGAACATGCCGTTCATGTAATTTTGCCGGTAGCGTTCGATGCCGGTGAACCCGATGCACATGGTCTTCACTTCCGGCGGCAGCCGGTCTGCCATGCACCATTGCACCACGCCGCAGTAGGAAGAACCGTAGGTGGCCACGTTTCCGTCGTTCCAGGGTTGCCGGATGAGCCACGCCAGGCTGTCCAGGCCGTCCCGTTCCTCATGCGTGAACGGAACCCATTGTCCTTCCGAAGCCCCCGTTCCCCTGCACTCCTGAATGACAAAGACATACCCGTGTTCCGTCCAGAACTTCGCCTGTTCATGCCAGAACGGCAGCAGCCCGGGATAGGGCGAACGGCTGAAAATGACAGGCCACGGTCCATCGCCTTTGGGGAAATGCACATGGGTCGCCAGGTGTACGCCGTCCGACATTTTCACACGATAAGTCTTGAAGCTCGTCCCCTCCATCCTCAACTCACCTTGAAGCATGCAACGCTGTGCGTTTCATGAACGGCTTTTAATGTCGGAACACCCTCCCGGCATTCGTCCGTTGCCAGCGGGCATCTATTTGAGAAAGCGCATCCTTTGGGCCGGTTGATGAGACTCGGAACCTCGCCTTGAATGAGTTGACGCTCCCGCTTCGCTTCCAGGTCCGGGTCGGGAATCGGCACCGCTTCCAGCAGCGCGCGGGTATACGGATGCAGCGGATTCTCGTATAGCGACTTCCAATCGGCAATTTCCACAATCTGCCCAAGGTACATAACGGCGATCCTGTCGCTGATATGGCGAACCACCGTCAGGTCGTGGGCGATGAACAGATACGTGAGCCCCAGCTCTTCCTGCAATTCTTCAAGCAGATTGATGATTTGGGCCTGAATGGAGACGTCCAGGGCGGAAATCGCCTCATCGCATACGATGAATGCCGGATTGGTCGCGATGGCCCGGGCGATTCCGATCCGCTGCCGCTGGCCGCCGCTGAATTCGTGCGGCATCCGATTCTTCAGGGCAGGGTCGAGCCCGACCAGCCGGAACAATTCGTCGACGCGCTCCCGGTACTCCTTCTCGCTCCGCACCAGCCCAAAATTGCGCAACGGCTCTCCGACGATATCCCCCGCCCGCTGCCGGGGGTCAAGGGAACCATAAGGGTCCTGGAAAATCATCGTAATGTCGCGCCTCAAATTGCGCCGTTCCTTCTCCGGAAGATTGTGCCACTCTTTGCCCAGGAACAGGATGCTTCCGGCCGTCGGCTCGATCAGTCCCATCACGGTTCTGGCCAGCGTCGTTTTTCCGCAGCCGCTCTCGCCCACTAGCCCGAAGGTTTCGCCCCGGCGGATGGCGAAAGAGACGCCGTCCACCGCGGTCAGCTCCCCGACTTTGCGGCGGAGAAGTCCCTTGACGATCGGATACGACACCTTTAGATCCCGGATTTCCAGCACGATGTCCCGTTTGGCCAATTCCCGCGGATCTTTCAGTTTGCGGAGCGAGTCTCCGATCGGTTTCACCGGCGGGGTGGTCTTGTCGATGTCGCGGTGGCACGCGGTCATATGCTGATGATCTCCCGGCACCTGCCGCAATTTCG
>NICF_comb_assmDRAFT_10001681_pt1 | contig 17289 bp, 15 predicted proteins | sample NewIslPassag4_SG_FD_11279 | JGI IMG/M metagenome (IMG submission 11279) | reverse complement strand
AAAAGACGCCGGCTGTCGGCTCGAGGCGGCGAGGTTCGACGAAACTGGACCTCGCCGCCTGCTTGCGCCGCGCGAATACGTAGCTCAAGTCCAGCCGCCTTGGTGCTAGGGTGTTTTTGCGGCGGCCCACGTCGCTACGTCCGGCCGTGAGCGGAAGACCGGCGCGCGAGGCAGGTGATAGTGTGTCCCGCAGCCCGATTCCTCTGGGGAGAGCAGAAGCAGCCAAGACAGAAGCCTCGGCCCTGGCACGCTTATGGCGCCAGCAGAGGTTTCGGCGCATCGCGATCCAGGCCGCGTTTCTTGCGGTCGTAGCGTCAGTGGCGGCCTATTTTTACGCCAACGTGGTCCAAGGCATGAGGCAGCTTGGGCTCACCTTCGATTACCGCTTCTTGCACCATACGGCGGGCTTTGCCATCTCGGAAGGCATCGCCTACGAGCCCAGTGACACCTATGCACGGGCCATTTGGGTGGGGCTTGTGAACACGGCACGGGTGAGTCTCCTTGGCATCGCGTTGGCTTCGCTGATCGGGGTGGTGATGGGCGTTGCGCGCCTTTCCTCCAACTGGCTCGTGCGCCAGATGGCCGCCGTCTACGTCGAGGTGTTTCGCAACGTGCCGCTCCTTTTGCAACTCCTCTTCTGGTATTCGGGCGTCATCCTTAAGCTTCCGCCGGTCCGCCAGAGCATCCAGTTGTTCGATGGAGTGTTCCTGAGCCAGCGCGGCCTATACCTTCCCCGCCTCGTCGCCGGCGAAAGCTTTCTTACCTGGCGTTGGTATTGCGCTTGTGCGCTGGCGGCGGGCCTATTCGTCTACGCGCTGGTCCGCATCAGGCTGAGGCAGCTTGATCGCCCGGGATTTCCCGCCGCCTGGGCGGTTCCCGTCACGCTGGCGGTCGCGACGGCCGGCTGGCTGCTTGTGCCCTCGCCGCCCCTGGAGCTGGACCATCCGGTCCTCGGGCGCTTCAACTTTGCAGGCGGAGCCCACGTGTCGCCGGAGTTTGCCGCCATGCTCCTTGGGCTATCGGTCTACACGGGAGCGTTTATCGCCGAAGTGGTGCGGGGCGGAATCCAAGCGGTCGATAAGGGCCAGTACGAGGCGGCGCGAGCTTTGGGGCTCAAACCCTGGTTGGTCATGTACCTCGTGGTCTTGCCGCAGGCCCTGCGGGCCATCGTGCCGCCGCTCACCAACCAGTATCTCAACCTCGCGAAAAACTCGAGCCTCGCGGTGGCCATCGGCTATCCGGAGCTCTTTAACGTCGGTACCACGGCGATGAACCAGACGGGGCAGACGCTTCCCGTCTTTGTGCTGATGGTCGCCGTCTACCTGGCGCTGAGTCTGATCACTTCGGCCTGTATGAATTGGTACAACCGGAGGATGGCCATTGAAAGGTGATGCACAGGTGCCTTCGACGCGCATCACGCGGGCTAAGGAGCCGTCCGGGCAGGACTACGTCCGGACGCCCCCGGGTTGCCCAAGCCCGCCGGACACGGACCCCCGCCGCCTTCACGGCGCCGACCGACTTGTCCAGAATTGGCTTGGGGCCGCGTGGGACTGGGCCCGCAGAAACTTCTTCAACACGTGGTACAACTCCATCCTGACGGTTGCGATCCTGTACCTTCTCTACACCAGCCTAAGGCCGGCGCTGCATTGGGCCCTGACCGAAGCCCGCTGGGAAGTGATCCCTGCCAACCTTCAACCGCTTTTGATCGGGACGTATCCACGCTCGCAAGGGTGGCGCATCTGGGCGATCGCCCACACGCTTCTCCTCCTTTCGGGGCTTTCGGCGGGAGCCTTTGGAGCAAGGGTGAAGCGGGCCTCGGCCTGGACGGCAGTCGCCGCGGCCTTCCTCTTCCTCCTTCCGCTCGGCCCCTTCTCGCGGTCGATGATCGCACTGGGAGCGCTTCTGTTGACCGGTGGGCTTTGGATCGGCGCAAGCCGCATCAGACGGCGGCGGTGGCTTTTCGTCGCCTGGTTTCTTTCGTTTCCCTGGACGCTCTTTCTCATGTGGGGTGTGCGCGGAAGCGAAACCTTGCCTCGGGTTGAGACCAGCTGGTGGGGGGGCCTTGTCCTCACCCTGGTCCTCGCCGTCGTCGGGATCGCGGGTTCTCTTCCCATCGGCATCCTGCTCGCTCTCGGCAGGCGCAGCGATCTCCCGGTCATCTCGTGGTGCTGCACCGCATTCATCGAAGTGGTCCGGGGTACGCCTCTCGTCGCTGTCATCTTCATGGCGCACCTCTTGGTCCCGGTGTTTTTGCCCGATTTTCGCATCGATAAAGTGGTACGGGCCATGATGGGCCTTACGCTTTTCACCTCGGCGTACATGGCGGAGAACGTGCGAGGTGGATTGCAGAGCGTGCCGAAAGGACAATACGAGGCCGCATACGCCCTGGGGATGAACGGCACCCTGACGATGCTCCTTGTCATCCTCCCCCAGGCGCTGCGCTCGGTGATCCCCTCGATCATCGGCCAGTTCATCAGCCTCTTCAAAGACACAAGCCTCGTGGCGATCATCGGACTTTTGGACCTTTTGGGCATCGCCCGCAGCGTGATCGCCAACCCCGCGTGGCTGGGCTTGCAAGTAGAGGTCTTCCTTTTTGCGGCGTTTGTGTACTGGAGCTTTAGCTTCACGCTCTCCCGCTCAAGCCGCCGCATCGAGCAAGCCCTGGGCGTCGGGCCCAAGCGCTAGAGCAGGAAAGGGGGAGCGACTTTGCAGACGGCGACCGATACCATCATCACGTGCGAGGACGTCCACAAGTGGTACGGAGAGTTCCACGTCCTCAAGGGGATCTCGGTCGAGATCAAGCGCGGCGAAAAGGTGGTCATCTGCGGACCCTCAGGCTCGGGCAAGTCGACGTTCATCCGTACGCTCAACCGCCTGGAAGAACACCAGCGCGGGCGCATCGTCGTCGACGGCATCGAGCTCACCAGCGACCTCAAAAACATCGAGGCCATCCGCCGGGAGACGGGTATGGTCTTCCAGCAGTTCAACCTCTTCCCGCACCTCACCGTGCTGCAAAACGTCACTTTGGGGCCGATCTGGGTGCGCAAGATGAAGAGAAGCGACGCCGAAGCGCTGGCCATGAGCCTCCTTGAGCGCGTCGGCATCCCCGACCAGGCCGGAAAGTACCCGGCGCAGCTTTCCGGCGGGCAACAGCAGCGGGTAGCCATCGCGAGGGCGCTCGCCATGCAGCCGAAGATCATGCTCTTTGACGAGCCGACAAGCGCCCTGGATCCGGAGATGATCAAAGAGGTGCTGGACGTGATGAGAGAGCTGGCCCACTCCGGCATGACGATGCTGGTCGTCACCCACGAGATGGGCTTTGCCCGAGAGATCGCCGACCGCATCCTCTTCTTTGATCAAGGGCAGATTGTCGAAGAAGCGCCTCCGGACGAGTTTTTCGACTCGCCCAAGCAGGAGCGGACCAAGCTCTTTCTCTCGCAGATCTTGCATCACTGAGGGTGGAGGCGGTCCAGGGGGTCGGCTGCGTCAATACCACGGCCGCAGCATGAAGTAGACGACGACACCGGTGACGGAGACGTAGAGCCAAAGGGGATACGTCCACCGGGCGATCTTGCGGTGCCGGCCGAACTTGCTCTCAAGCCCGGTCCATACCGAGAGGATCGCAAGAGGCACCACGACGATGGCAAGCGTCAGATGGGAGAAAAGAATGGTCAAGTAAAGGGCGCGCGCAAGGCCGGTGCCGCCGTAGACGGTAGTGCCGTGAAACCACGTCTTGATGAGATACGAGACGAGGAATAGCCCCGAGGTAACGGTAGCCGCGAGCATCGCCTTGCGGTGGGCGTCTCGCTTCTTCTGCTTGATCAAAACGTATCCGGTGATGATCAAGACGGCGCTGATCGAATTGAGGAGCGCGTTGACTGCGGGAAGCGAGGACAAGATCTCGGACACGTGGGATTCTCCTTGCCTTCTCGTTGCTTAAGCGTGGCAGTGCGCGTCGCATCTACATTCTCACCCCGGCGCCCCGTTCCCTCTCTTGGTAGGCGCTTTTAAGGAAGGGAAGCAACGGTGGAGCAGCAAGGGCCATACTCGGTCGACCGCATTATTCTGCGCGAGGTGGCGCTCCCCCTCAAGGAGCCTTTTTCTACGGCGACCGGCCGGGTCGACATACGCCGCCTGATCATCGTCGAGGCCTGGTGCGACGGGGTCGCCGGGTACGGCGAGGCCTCCCCTCTCTCGGAGCCCTTTTACACGGAGGAGACCACGGAGACGGCGTGGCACGTCCTGGAATCGTTCCTCGTCCCCCGAGTCCTCGGCCGGGCGTGGAGCTCTCCGGCCGAAGTGGCTTCTTGGTTTGCCCCGNTCCGGCGCCATTACATGGCGAAGGCGGGGCTTGAGGCGGCGGCCTGGGACCTCTATGCTCGCCTTATGGGCCTTTCGCTCTCGGAGGCGCTGGGAGGCGAGCGGCGCTTTGTTCCGTCCGGCATCGCTATTGGCGTGCAGGACGATCTTGCCGCTTTGGCGGCCAAGGTAAAACGAGCGCTTGAAGAAGGGTATCGCCGTATCAAGATAAAGATCAAACCCGGCTGGGACTTGGAGCCGGTCCGGTTTTTGCGCGACCGCTTCGGCGACTTTCCCTTGATGGCCGACGCGAACTCGGCCTATTCCCTCGCCGACGTGGAACATCTGAAGCGGCTCGACCCGTTCGGCCTGATGATGATCGAACAACCTCTGGCTTGGGACGACATTGTCGACCACGCAAGGCTCCAAAAGGAGCTCGCCACCCCCGTCTGCCTCGATGAAAGCATCACCTCAGCCGACGCGGCGCGGCACGCCCTCGAACTTGGAAGCTGCCGGGTGATCAACATCAAACCGGCTCGGGTAGGCGGCCTGTGCGAGGCGGTGCGCATCCTCCACCTTTGCCGCGAGCGAGGCGTGCCCGCCTGGTGCGGCGGGATGTTGGAGTCGGGGATCGGCCGGGCGCACATGGTGGCCCTCGCGTCCCTTCCCGGCTTTGACCTTCCCGGGGACATCTCCGCCTCGGACCGGTACTGGCGAGAGGAGATCGTCGATCCTCCTTTCCGCCTCTTGCCGGGCGGCTTCATCGCCGTCCCACAGGGAGACGGAATCGGGGTTGCCATCGATCACGGAGCGCTTCGGCGCTTCACCGTCCGCCTCAGGGAGTTCACAGGTTAGAGTCGCCTACGTCTACATTGTTGACGGCGCCGGTCGGGTGCGCTATCCTGTCGTTGGACTGACGCGTCAGTCTAGTATTTGCGCATTCAACGCGTTCAAATGAGGTTGCGATCATGGCCCGTTTGAGTCGATCGGCGGCGAAACCGGCAGGAGGCCNGGCCCGTGACGGCAGGACGCGTCCGGAAACGCGCGAGCGCCTTCTTGAAGCAGCGACGATCGTCTTTGCCGAAAAGGGCTACTACGCCGCGGCCGTCGACGACATCGTGCAGGTTTCTCAGACCTCCAAAGGCTCGTTTTATAACTTCTTCCCAAGCAAACAGGACCTATTTCTCGCCCTGGTCGACCGCCTGGCCGACCGGCTGGTGGCCCGGATCGAAGAGGCCATTGCGACCCAAAAGGGCGCTCTCAGCAAAGTGGACGCCGCGCTCAAGGCGGCTTTGGACGATTTGTCCAAACACCGGCGCATCGCCCGCATCCTTTTCATCGAAGCCGTCGGCCTGGGACACGCCTTTAACGAGAAGTTCTTTCAGGTCCACTCCAAGTTTGCTGGATTGATCGAGAAGTACTTGACCAAGGCGGTCGAAGAGGGCGCCATCCCCGAGATCGACACGCGGCTTGCAGCGTTGGCCTGGTTCGGCGCGATCAACGAAGTGGTGATCGGCTGGCTGTACACGGGAGAGCCTGCTGACCTGCAGGACGCCCTCCCGTCCCTGCGCTCCCTCCTCTTGCGCAGCGTCGGGGCGCCCGTCGATCGGGAGGGACGGCTCTCGTGAGCGACCTGAGCGCCGCTTCGTCGTCCATCGTGACGGAGGAGCGCCTTCGGCGCAACCTCGCGGCCCGCCACGCCCGCGACGTGCGCGCCGCGATCGAACGCGGGGTTCTAGTGGCTAAACAGGCTGGAGGACGCGCGGTGGCGAGCGTCATCCTCCCGCTGCCAAAGACAGGCCTCGAATCCCTTGCGCTGTATCTTGATACGACCGGTGAAGACGCCTTCTTCTGGCGCCCGCCCGGGCAAGACTGCGCCTTCCTCGGCACCGGCGTGGCGCATGCGATCGAAGTGACGGGACCCGACCGGTTCGCTTCGGCCCAAGCGACGTGGAACGAGCTTTCCCGCGCCGCCGTCATCGAGCGGGCCGGCTCCGANCCGGTCCCCGGCGAGAATACGACGGGCCCCGTCCTCCTGGGCGGCTTCGCCTTTGATCCCCTTTCCACCCGGGACCAGTTATGGGAGGGGTTTCCCGACGGCCTTTTGATCTTGCCCCGCCTTCTTGTCACCCATGGCCCGTCGGGATGCTGGCTGTCGCTCAACGCTGTCGTCGATGCGAACTGCGATCCCAAGGTCGAGGCGGAAAGCCTTTGCCGGAGCGCAACGCTGCTTGAGGAGGCGATCTCCGGGCTCCCCGCGGATTCTTGCACGAGCGTCGCAGCGCCCTCGATCGAGCTCGACGAAGAAGAGACCGTCAGGTGGATGGAGGCGGTGGCCTTGGCCGCTCAGGCGGTGCGCTCGGGGCAGTTGCAAAAGGCCGTCCTGGCCCGCAAAGCCCGGGCCCGCCTCGGCCGGCGCCCGCTGCCCGGTAGAACGCTCGCCGCGCTGATGGGCGCGTATCCCGAATGCTACGCCTTCCTCGTGCGGCGGCAAGGCCGCACGTTCCTTGGAGCCACGCCCGAGCGCCTCGTGGCCCTGGACGGGTCCGAGGTCCGGACCATGTGCCTTGCCGGCTCGATCGCTCGCGGCCGCTCCCCGGAAGAAGACGAGCAGCTGGGCAAGGAGCTCCTCTCCGATCCCAAGAACCTGAGGGAGCACCGAGTCGTCGTCGACATGATCCGCTCGGCTCTGGAGGACCTCTGCGAGCGCCTGGACGTCGCGGCCTCTCCCNCACTGCTCAAGATGCGAAACGTCCAGCACCTCTTCACGCCGGTGAGCGGCAAGCTGAAAGCGCCCTGCTCACTGCTGGAGTTGGTCGCCCGGCTCCACCCGACGCCGGCCGTCGGCGGTCAGCCGACAGAGCGCGCCCTCGAGTTGATCCGAAAGATCGAAGGGATGGATCGCGGTTGGTACGCCGGCCCTGTGGGCTGGGTGGGCCCGCAAGGTGACGGCGAGTTCGCGGTCGCCTTGCGCTCGGCGCTGCTCGCAGGCGACGAGGCCGTCCTCTTTGCCGGGTGCGGCATCGTCGGCGATTCGAATCCCCGGGCAGAGCTCGAAGAGTCGGCGCTCAAGATGAGAGCTGTGCTGCAAGCATTGGAGCGATCGCTTTGATGACCCAGACGTTCTTGCCCACCATCGCCTTTGTCGACGAGTTGATCCGCTGTGGACTCAAGGAGCTCTGCTTTGCACCGGGCTCTCGCTCGACGCCGCTCGCGCTCCTCTTTGCCGAGCGGCCGGAAATCCGCCTCATCCGCCACATCGACGAGCGTTCCGCCGGTTTTTTCGCCCTGGGCATGGCCAAGGCCAGCGGGCGGCCGGTGGGACTTTTGTGCACCTCCGGCACGGCGGCGGCCAACTTCTTGCCCGCCGTCGTCGAAGCGTACTGGGCCCGGGTGCCCCTCGTCGTCCTGACGGCGGACAGGCCCCCCGAGGCCCGTGACAGCGGCTCGCCGCAGACCATCGACCAGGTCAAGATCTACGGCGACCACGTCAAGTGGTACGCGGAAATGCCCGTACCCGAGGCACGGACAGAGCTGGTAGACCACGCGCGGGCCTTTGCGCGACGGGCCTTGCGCACGGCGCTCGAGCCGCCAGCCGGACCGGTGCACCTCAACTTCCCGTTTCGCGAGCCGCTCCTACCGCCGGAAAGGCCCTTTGACACACTAAAAGGCCTGCTGCTGGATGAACAGCCGGCTCGTGCGTTCCATGAACGCTCCGGCCCGTGGGAGGAGCGCGTCGAGCCGGTGGTCCCGAGCTCCCGGCCGTCGTCTCCGGGATCGTCCACCGGGCCGCTTCGCCTGCTGGCCGGCCGTCTTGTCACGCTTCGGCGCGGCCTCATCGTCTGCGGCCCGCAAGACGACCCAGCGCTCGGCGAAGCGCTTATCCGCCTTGCGGCCCGCCTCGGTTACCCGGTGCTCGCCGATCCCCTCTCGCAAGTGAGATGCGGCACCCACTCCAAAGAGCTCGTCATCGACGCCTACGACGCCTTTTTGCGGGACGAGCGCTTCGCGGGGCAGATCGTCCCCGAGGTGGTCCTCCAGTTTGGAGCACCGCCTACGTCGAAGGCGCTCACACAGTATCTCGATCGCCATCGCTGTCCACGGTACCTCATCGACCGGGCCGTCGGGCGCGACCCCTCCCACCGGGCCGAGTTCCTCGCGGCCGACCCCGCCGCTGCCTGCGTCGAGCTGGAAGCGGCCGTCGCCGAGAGGGAGCAAGCCCCCGGCGCGGGCGCACGCCGACGCGAGCCTCTCGAAGGCTTTGAAGGCGGCGAGAGAAGCGGTTGGGCGGCCTTTTGGCGCGCCGTGAACCAGGCGGCGCGCGCCGCGTGCACCGAGGCGGCGATGTCCGAGGAAAGCGCGCCGGCGGCGCCGCTTTTCGAAGGCCGGGTCTTTTGCGAACTTGCGGCGCTCCTGCCGGCCGGTGCGACCCTTTACGCCGGCAACAGCATGCCGGTGCGAGACCTCGACACCTTCTTCCCCGCGCTCGAACGGCCCATCCGGTTCCTTGCGAACCGCGGGGCCAACGGGATCGACGGGGTCGTCTCCAGCGCGCTCGGCGCCTCCGCCGCATGCGGGGGCCCGCTGGTGCTCGTCATCGGAGATCTTTCGTTCCTGCACGATCTGACAGGACTTTACGCGGCCAAAGCGCACGGGCTTTCCGCCACCATCGTCTTGATTCACAACGACGGCGGCGGCATCTTCTCCTTCTTGCCGCAGGCAAGCCGCCCCGAGCATTTCGAAGAGCTCTTTGGGACACCGACCGGCCTTGAGTTTGGCCCGGCAGTCGAGATGTTTGGAGCAAGCTTCGCCAAAGCCCGCGACTGGGGCCATTTCCGCTCGTTGGTCAAGGAGGGCCTGGGGAGCGCAGGCGTCCACGTGATCGAGGTGCGAAGTGAGCGGGGTCAAAACGCCGCGCGCCACCGGTGGGTGTGGCAAGCCGTTGCCGCCGCGATCGACCCCCTTCTCGCAGAGGCGAAAGGCAAGGTGCGAGCGTGAGCCTGGTGAAGGTAAACGGCGTCGAGTTCCACGTGATCGACGAAGGCGAAGGGATCCCCCTCCTTATGCTCCACGGCTTCACCGGAACGGCCGCCGGATGGTCGGCGATCGCCAAGGAGCTCGTTTCCCGCTGGCGCGTGGTGCGGGTGGATCTCTTGGGCCACGGCCTCTCGAGCCGGCCCGATGACCCGCGCCGGTATGCGCTGGAGCTCGCCGCCTCCGACCTGCTCGGACTGATGGACGCCCTGGGGATTGAGGAGTTCGCCGTAGCCGGGTACTCCTTTGGCGGCCGCGTGGCGCTTCACCTCGCGGTGCGAGCGCCCGAGCGGATCAAGGCGCTGATCCTGGAGAGCGCGTCGTACGGCATCGCCGACCCCTCCGAACGGGCGGCCCGGCGGGCCAGGGACGAGGCTCTTGCGCGAGAGCTCGAGGAACAAGGCATCGAGGCGTTCGTCAGGTACTGGGAGAATCTACCGCTCTTTGAGACGCAACGGCGGCTACCCGAAGAGGTCCGCGAAGCGGTGCGCCGGGAGCGGCTCGGGCAATCACCCGCCGGCCTGGCCAATAGCTTGAGGGGGGCGGGCGCAGGCACGCAGGAGTTCCTCGCCCCAAAGCTTTCCGGCCTTTCGCTGCCGGCGCTCGTCATCGCCGGCAGCCTCGACGCCAAGTACGCCGCGGTCGCACGCGAGATGGCAAACCTCTTTCCTCGCGGCCGCCTTTGCATCGTCGAAGGCGCGGGCCACAATGTGCATCTCGAAAGGCCCGCCCAATACCTGGAAGCGGTCGCCGCCTTCTTGACGGAACACCTGTCGTCCCAGGCGACGCCGGCCGGGGACGCTGCGAGCGGTTCTGCATGTTAACTTCACGCGCATCGACGAGGAGGTCATCTGATGTCATCGATCCGATGGGAGCCGGCGGGCACCTACACCGACATCTTGTACGAGAAATTCGAGGGAATCGCCAAGATCACCATCAATCGCCCCGAGGTGCGAAACGCATTTCGCCCCTTGACCGTCATGGAGATGATGGACGCCTTTGCCAAGGCGAGGGACGACCGCGAAGTCGGTGTCGTCCTGCTGACGGGCGCGGGCGACAAGGCGTTTTGCTCGGGCGGTGACCAAAAAGTTCGGGGAGACGGCGGCTACGTGGGTGACGACAACATCCCCCGCCTCAACGTCCTCGACCTGCAGCGGCAGATCCGCACGCTCCCCAAGCCGGTGATCGCCGTGGTGGCCGGCTACTGCATCGGCGGCGGCAACGTCCTGCAGCTGGTCTGCGATCTGACCATCGCCGCGGACAATGCCATCTTCGGCCAGACCGGCCCCAAAGTGGGAAGTTTCGACGCCGGCTACGGTGCGGCTCTCCTGGCCCGGGTCGTCGGGCACAAGAAGGCCCGGGAAATCTGGTACCTCTGCCGACAGTACACCGCCCAAGAAGCCCTCGAGATGGGGCTGGTCAACACTGTGGTCCCTTTGGAGAAGCTCGAAGAAGAGGCCGTGCGCTGGGCCAAGGAGATTTTGGAGAAGAGCCCGACCGCGATCCGCTTTCTCAAAGCGGCGTTTAACGCCGACACCGACGGCCTTGCGGGCCTCCAACAGCTGGCCGGTGACGCCACCTTGCTCTACTACCTCACCGACGAGGCCAAAGAGGGCCGCAACGCCTTCTTGGAGAAGCGAAAACCCGACTTCTCTAAGTTCCCCCGCTTCCCGTAAGGCCTTGGGAGGTACCTTTAGAGTCCGGGATTTGGACCTAGAGCTCCGATGGCGGAGAACTTGGAGCTTGAGGCTCTTTCACCCGGGATCGCCGCGTTGAGGTGCGGCGATCCCGCCCACATGCCCGGCGGGTGACGCTCGCCGGGTAGAGTTTGGAGGTGAGCGAGCGTGTCCGGGCACACTGCCGCGGCCACGTCCACCAGAGACACGAGACCCTTGCAAGACCTGCCGCGCTGGCGCGTTTGGCTCCTAGCCGCGAGGATTCCTACCCTCTCCGCGGCAGTAGCCCCCGTCCTGGTCGGCAGCGCCGCGGCTTGGGCTCACGGACGCTTCATCCCGGGAGCGCTGGTCGCGGCCTTGGTCTCGTCGACCTTGATCCAAGTCGGCACGAATTTCGCCAACGACCTCTTCGACTTCAAAAAGGGCGCTGACACCGAAAAGCGGACCGGCCCCTTGCGGGTGACGCAGGCTGGGCTTGTCAGCCCGCAAGAGATCGAGCGCGCGATGTGGATCACCTTCGCCCTGGCGGTCGTCGCCGGCTTGTACCTTATTTACCTGGGCGGCTGGCCCATCCTCGCCATCGGACTCCTTTCCATCGCCGCCGGCATCCTGTATACGGGCGGGCCCTGGCCTTTGGCCTATCACGGGCTGGGTGACCTCTTCTCGTTTCTTTTCTTCGGCGTCATCGCCGTGTGCGGCACGTACCTCGTGCACACGGGCTCGGTCAGCGCATTCGCCTTCGTCGCGTCGCTGCCCGTGGCCATGATCGTCACCGCCATCCTCGTCGCCAACAACCTGCGCGACATCGAGACCGACCGCGCCGCCGGAAAACGGACGCTCGCCGTGCGCCTCGGCGCTCGGCTGACGAAGTTGGAGTACATCGCTCTCCTCGCGCTCGCCTATCTCATCCCGGTGGTCATGTGGGCGTTTGGGTGGCTCTCCGGGCCCTTTTGGCTTCCGTGGCTGACGCTGCCCTTGGCGGTGCGGCTTGTGCGCATCGTGTTGACGCAGACCGGGCGGCAGCTCATCCCCGCCCTCAAAGGGACCGGGTTGCTCCACCTCCTCTTTGGGCTGCTCTTTGCGGCCAGTCTTTTATGGTAGAGCACACGAGACTCCACGAGGAGACGCGGCGCCCCATAGAAGAGGGCCGTGGGTACCCCGGACCAGACGAGAGCGGCGCAGTCGTGCCCGAGTGGGTGAGCAGGCGGGCGTATCTGACGCCCGGTGCGACGGCCCTCATCGACGCCCGGCGGCGTTGGAGCTTCCGCGAGCTTGACGAAGCGGCGGAGGAGGCGGCGGCGCGTCTATGGGACGCCGGCGTGCGGCCCGGCCATCATGTCGCCATCCTCGGGCGCAACAGCTCGGAGTACGTCATCGCCCTCTGCGCCCTGATGGGCCTGGGCGCGGTGACCATCCCGCTCAACACCCGCCTTGCGCCGGTGGAGATCGCCTGGCAGCTCAAGGACGGCGACGTCGCCTTCCTCCTGTATGACGAGGATCTGACAGATCTCTCCCGCCAGGCGCTCGGCGAGCTCTCCGGAGAGGGCGCTCCGCGGCTTCTTTCGCTGGCAGGGGTCGCCCTCGGCGATGAACAAGGGCAGAAGGCTGCGAAAGCGGCCGGACGAGCTTCAGTCAGGCGCCCTTGCGTCAGCTTCGACGAAGTGCAGGGGATTATCTACACCTCGGGAACCACGGGGCGTCCTAAGGGAGCGCTCCTCACCTACGGGAACCACTGGTGGAGCGCGATCGGCTCCGGCATCAACCTCGGCGGGCACGCGGGGGACGTCTGGCTCCTGTCGGTGCCGCTCTTTCACGTGAGCGGCCTTTCGATCGTGATGCGAAGCCTGATTCACGGCTTTGCCGTCCTGCTTCACGAGCGCTTCGACCCAGCCGCAGCCAACGAGGCCATCGACCGCCAGGGCGTGACGATCATCTCGGTCGTTTCGACGATGCTTTCCCGCATGATCGAAGCGCGAGGAGACCGTCGGTTTCCGCCGACCCTTCGGGCCGTGCTGGCGGGCGGCGGGCCCGTGCCCAGGCCCCTTCTCGAGGCGGCGCTGGCCCTGGGAGCGCCCGTCCTGCAGACCTACGGGATGACCGAGACTGCTTCTCAAGCTGCGACGCTCTCTCCCCAAGACGCTCTGCGAAAGCTCGGCTCGGCGGGCAAGCCCCTGTTTCCGGTGCAGATTCGCGTCGACGCTCCTTTGGGTGACGTGGGCGAGATCCTGGTGAAAGGGCCGAGCGTAAGCCCTGGATACTACCGTCGCCTGGAGGAGAGCGAAAAAAGCCGCAAGGACGGGTGGCTCCTCACCGGGGATCTCGGGTATTTTGATGACGAAGGGTACCTCTACGTCGTCGACAGGCGGGCGGATCTCATCATCTCCGGCGGCGAAAACGTCTACCCCGCCGAGGTCGAAAGCGTGCTAAAGCGTCACCCTGCGGTCGTCGAAGCAGGCGTCGTCCCCAAATCCGACCCACGCTGGGGGCAAGTGCCGGTCGCGTTCATCGTCGCGCGTGAGAAACCGACGGACCGCTTGGCGGCCGAGCTCATCCAGCACTGCGAAGAGCAGCTCGCCCGGTACAAGGTCCCCGCCGAGGTGCGCTTCGTCCCCGAGCTGCCGTACAACGCCGCCGGAAAACTGGCTCGCCATCTGCTCCAGGAGTTGCTCGAGCGCAAAACGCCTTGAGCCGGCGAAGAGGCTCGATACTCTCCTCACGGGAGTGAACGACCGTGCCCGCGATCCTTCACTACCGCGAGTTCGGCTCGCGTGAGCCGGGTCGCCCCACCGTCGTGATGATTCACGGCGACTTCAGCGACGGCCCGAGCACCTGGGACCGCCAGATCGCCTCCGAAACGCTCGCCCGGGCGTGCCGCATGATCGTCGTCGACCGGAGGGGCGCAGGAATGAGTCCGAAAGCCCCTCGCCCCTACACCATCCATCGGGAGGCACTCGACGTCCTCGCCGTCGCGGACGCAGCCGGGGCAGAGGCCTTTCACCTTGCCGGCCACTCTTACGGAGGGCTCATCGCCTGGGAGCTCGCCCGCCTCGTGCCCCAAAGGGTGCAAAGCCTGCACCTCATCGAGGCGCCGTACCTCTCGCTCCTGCCCGAAGACCCCGACGTCCGGGCGCTCCGGGAGGCGACGGAGGACGTCGCCCGAAACGCACGAAGCAGGCCTTGCGAGGAGACCGCCGAGGCCTTCTTCACCGCCCTGATGGGGGAAGGCGCTCTCGAGCGGATCAAGCAAAAGCCGGCGTGGTCCATCCTCGTAAGAGAGGCGGAGCGGTACGGCTGGCAAGAGATGCCGGCGGCTTACCCGCCCGAGTGCGCGGAAGCGTTCCCCGTCGATACGAGACCGCCGGTCGTGATGTACACCGGGGGCCGCAGCCACCCCGCGCTGCAAAAGGTGACCCGGCGCTTCGCCGCCCTGGTTCCCGGCGCCCGTCTGGTCTTTGTGCCGGAGGCNGGCCACACGGTGCAACACGCGGGCGACGCCTTTGAGCGAGCGCTGCTCGGCGCCATCGCCCAAGACCTGCCCGAAGACGGCGCCTAGCCCTCGCCTTTAAGCCAAGGGGATCAAAAAAACCAAAGGGAAAAACCGAGCCCGGCCTCCTCATGGCGGCAGCTCCAGCGGCGCCCTCCGGACGAGCTCGATGTCACTTCGCCCTTCCGCCTCCTTGAGGAGCGGGTCGGAGATCCAGATCTCGTCGAGTTGGAGCGTGTTCTTGATCCGGACAACCCGCGCCTTTTCAGGCTTTACCCCCACGAGGGTCTTCAGAGCCAGGGCCACCGCCGTCCGGGCCGTCGGCATGACGATCGGGATCTTGGCCACCGAGAGCACCGTCGACGTGATGGCGTTGGTGTAGGTCTGGACGAAGTCGATCTTGTCAAAGAGCGCTTGGGTTGTCACGTCGGCGGCGCCGATGCCGTTGGCGTTCCCATGCGTCTCTTCGGTCAGGTCGAGGACGACGATTTTTTGCACCCGCGGTCCGCCCGACATAGCCGGCAGTGAAAACCTCCCGGTGACGTTGGGATCCATCCCGTCCCCGCTGATGTTCTTTCCGATCTCGTCGACGATGAGGACGTCGAACTCGTCGAACAGGATCCGCCCCATCCACGCCTTGGCCAGCTCGAGCAGCTCAGGCTCCCGCCGGCCGATCTCTTCCGGAGCCAGCGCCTCGATGACCGCTGGGTCGTCATACGCGTTCTCCACGATGGCGATGCCGCACAGGACGGGAACCCGGGCCAGGATAAACTCGCCGACCTCGGGAATGAGCTCTCCAAAGCGCTCAAAGCCGAAGGAATGGATGCTGGCCGCGCCGGCATGCTTGCCAAACCCGATGGCGAGCATCTTATAGAGGCCGCTCTCCACCCTGCCCCGGAACGACGTGTGCGCCTTTACCCGGCCGATGGGGACAATCCCGTCGGCCGCCAAGGCGGCGCGGCTGAAGTAGACGGGAACGCCGCTCGGGCTTATGCCAAGCTCTACGATGTCCATCGATGCGTCAAACGGCACGCCCAGCGCCTCCGGGGTGATGCCGTACTGCGCGAGCACCTGAAGCTGCCCTTCGGCCGTGGCGCCGCCGTGGCTTCCCATCGCGGGAACGATGAAGACGTCCGCCCCACGCTCTCTCAGGAACTCCACCGTCGCCTTGGTCACCTGGTAGATGCACTTGATCCCCCGGGATCCGACCCCCAGCGCGACCCGCATCCCGGGGCGGATCTTCTCGAGGATCTGCGGGCGGGAAAGCTGGCGCTGCACCTCGAAAGTGACGTCGTCGATCCGGTGAGCCTCAAACTTCTGGCGAACGTACGCTCCTTGCGGAAGGGCGATGTCGAGGCCGCCCGCCACCAGCGAGCCCGCATCGCGCTCATCGATCAGCTGCACGTCAAGTTCACCCCGTCTTCCGCGGCGGCCCAAGAGAAAAGGTCGTGGGCAAAGTCACAAGCCTTTTCCGATTGCGAACACTGGCAATTCTTTCGGCCCGCTCTTGTGTCCGGACACTCGCGAGAAGTCTACGCGCGCACGCCAGGCGCGCGTCACGAAAGCTCCATTGCACATATTCCCTGGAATCCCTGCAGGACCACCGGCCGTGCCCGCTTGCATCCGGAAAGGGTAGATTCTTGGGAAAGGCGAATCATACAACCAGCCAAGCACAACTTGAGCAAGGAGGCGTTAGTGTGGGACGACCGATCACCCTCTTCACCGGCCAGTGGGCTGACCTGCCCCTCGAGACGCTCGCGCAGAAAGTGAGCTCGTGGGGGTACGACGGCCTCGAGCTCGCTTGCTGGGGCGACCACTTTAGCCCGACCCAGGCGCTGGAGGACCCAAGCTATGCCCCAGGTCGGCGCGAGCTGCTGAAGAAGTACAACCTCAACGTCTGGGCCATCAGCAACCACCTGACCGGCCAAATGGTCTGCGATCCCAACGACCACCGCTCGGACGCCTGGGTTCCAAAGGAATTGGCCGGTGACCCCGAGGGCAAGCGCCAATGGGCCATCGAGGAGATGAAGAAGACGGCCCGCGCCGCCCGCAAGCTCGGGGTGAACGTGGTCAACGGCTTCACCGGCTCTCCCATCTGGCATTGGGTGTATCCTTTCCCGCCGGTCAGCGAGGAAGACATCAAGAAGGGCTACGACCGCTTCGCAGAGCTTTGGGGACCGATCCTGGACGTCTTTAAGGAAGAGGGCGTCAAGTTTGCCCTCGAAGTGCACCCGACCGAGATCGCCTTTGACATCTACTCGGCCCAGCGGGCGCTGGAGGCCGTCGGTCACCACCCGTCCTTCGGCTTCAACTTTGACCCGAGCCACCTGATCTGGCAGCAGATCGATCCAGTGCAGTTCATCTACGCCTTCCCCGACCGGATCTTCCACGTCCACGCCAAGGACGCGCAGGTGACGCTGGACGGCCGGACGGGCATCCTCTCGTCGCACCTGCAGTTCGGCGACCACCGGCGTGGGTGGGACTTCCGCTCCGTAGGCCGCGGCGACGTCGATTTCGACAAGATCATCCGGGCGCTGAACCAGATCGGCTACACCGGCCCGCTTTCGGTGGAGTGGGAAGACAACAGCATGGATCGCGAGTTCGGCGCCGCCGAAGCTTGCCAGTACCTGCGAGACATCGACTTCCCGCCGGCCGCTGGCGGAAGCTTCGAAGATGCCTTCAAGAGCGAGCGGTAATCAAGCGCAGGGCCCTAACGCGGGTCCTGGTGCGCCGCACGGCCGCTTGGAAAAGGGCGAAAGGCACAGGTTGGGCGGGGGACGCTCCCCCGCCTTTTTT
>NICF_comb_assmDRAFT_10001680_pt1 | contig 17289 bp, 13 predicted proteins | sample NewIslPassag4_SG_FD_11279 | JGI IMG/M metagenome (IMG submission 11279) | reverse complement strand
CCCGGTCGCGGGGTCGCGCTGCACGTCGGGGGATCGAAGGATCCCCGGCTCGGCGACGAGAGCAGCCCGCCACACCGGAAACCACCCCGAAGCGTCGCTCCACCAGATCAAGACGACGGGAGCTGCGTCGACACCGCCCGAAGCCGGCGCTCCGGATGCTTCCGGCGTCCCGAATGCCCGTCCGGCATCTCCCTCCAGGAGCGCCACTGCGATCTGCGCCGTGGCGTCGAGCCTCCCCGCCGGAGCCTCCCAGAGTGCGGTCACCGTGACGCCGGAGCGCACGACTTGTCCGTTCGCTGCGGCAAAGCCAAGGACGAAAGCGACGAAAAGCACGACAAGATATACGAGCGCAACGACCCAACTGAGCCGCGACCTCATTGATCTTTATGTCCCCCGTTCGATGCACCTAAGATCGCGCCGGCGAAACTTTTCGCCGGCAGCTTTCTCCTCAGCCGACGGCATTCCTTCGCCGTCTCGCGGTCAAATTTCCACAAGGCATCGGCTCGCAAGCAGTTCCCGGGCGCGATTTTCGCCCGGTGCCCGCACCGGGCGGCGTTTCTTCACATCACTTCGGAACCGAGTGCCCGGCTCGTGCGCGCCGCCCGTGGATCGCGCGAGAGAGGGGGTACTCTGCTGCCGCCGGCTTCGCGCGCCTCCCGAGGACAGTCCGCCAAGACCGGAACGCGACCTCACACGTCAACACAGGTTCCAACTTCCGTCACGATCTCCGGGCGCGACTCGCGGCGAGCTCCTCGTAGAGCCGCATCACCGCATCGCCCATCCGCTCGATGCTGAAAAGCTCAAGATACCGCTTCATTCCCGCCCGCCCCATGCTCCGCCGCAGCTGGGGATCCCTGCTCAGGCGCACGATGGCGGCGGCAAGGAGCTCATCGTCGCCCGGGGGAACGAGCAGCCCCGTCTCGCCGTCGTTCACGATCTCGGGAATTCCTCCCACCCTGCTCGCCACCACCGGGATGCCGCATGCCATGGCTTCGGCGCACACCAAGCCGAAGGGCTCCTCGAGCGAAGGCGCCACCAAAAGGTCGAACCCGCGCAGGTAGGCCGACGCGTGCGGCACATACCCGGCGAAGTGCACCGACCCGGCAACGCCGAGCGACCGGGCCAACGATTCGAGCGGGCCGCGCAGGCTCCCGTCGCCGAAGACGACGCAGGCCAACCGCTCCTCCTTGAGCCTGGACATGGCCCGGACGAGGAATTCGATGCCCTTGGCCGCCTCCAGCCGGGCGACGGCCGCGATGCGCATCGCCGCTCCCGCAAACTTCTCCGCAAACGCCGGGGACTCTGCGACAAGTCCGCACGGGTCGCGATGGGCGGGCTCGGGGACACCGTTATAAATGAGCCGCAGTTTGCGGTGGTCGAAACCGTACCGTCTCATCATCGCTTCTTCGTGCTCTGACACCGCGATGCAGCGGTCGGCGAACCGGTTGCAGATCCAGGCGGCCGTCCTGTAGCTCACGGCCCGGTTGGGCCCGTGGTAGCCGTGATTCGTGAATACGGCGGGCACCCGGCGCGCGGGCCCCGGTAGTGCGGCAAGCAGTTCGTGACCGCCGTGCACGTGCAGGACGTCGGGCGCCTCCTTTTCCAGGAGCGTCCGGAGCGCCTTGCGGTACGTCGCCCACCCCTTGGGAAACGACCGGTCGAACCGGACGAACTCGAGCCGCCGGACCGGCAGGGCTTTCAGATCGGCGTCGCGCGCGCCTTGCGGGGCGACGATCGAAACCCGGGCGCCCGTACCAGCCACGTACCCGGCGAGCGCGAGCGCGTGCTCCTCCGTGCCGCCCTTTTCGAGGTACGGTAAAAGAAGGCCTACGTGCAAGCCGCCCACCCCGTTCCGTTTCGAATCCCGCTCTCCAGAGCGCACCGGCCGCTGCGCCGCGCGAGGGGCACGATTCGACGCGCCCGTGCGAGGACATTGCAGAGCTGCAACGCTAATCGCAGCTAGCGTTCGCCCCGGACACAGTGCTACCAAATCGCCGCTCCGCCGGTGAGCGCCCAGCGCAGGAGAGCCCCGAACACCACGGCGGCGGTGACGCTCATCAACGTGCCGAGCAGGTAGTATTCCGCGCGCAACCGGTTGTCGAGATCACGGAAACGGTAGACCGACTTGACGCCCATCAGGAGGCCCACGGCGGGCACCGCATCGACCCCCAGAGCGATGGCGGCAATCAAGAGGAACCGCTCGCAAAGGCCGATCCAGACCCCCGCCCTGGGCAGGAGGTCGGCTCCGTCTTCCCCGGTTGCCTGCCCGGCCATCGCGATTCGGTACGGCTCGAGCAACTGCGCGATCAGCACGGCGGTAACCGCCGTCCCCAACGTGAAAAAGAGTGCGCTCCAAAGGAAGGTCCTGGCTGCCGGGCCGGCTGCCCCGTCCATGCCCACCAGGGTGCCGGCGCCCGCCGCGGCGGGCACGGCGCGCGGTGCGAGCTCCGCCAAGGCGGCGAGCCCCCACAGCGCCGCGACGTGAATTCCCTGGTCCACGGCCATCCACGCCGCGGGGCGACCCCGGAGTTGAAAGGACGACACGACGCGGTCCTGTGCAGCGTGGATAAGTCCCGCGACGCAGCCGATGAGCGCTGCGAAAGTGAATTCACCGGACGGCGGAATCCCGCCGCGTGCGATCCCTTGCGCAACCAGAAGGAAGCCGACCGTTGCCGCGGCGTGCACACCGGCGTGGCCCAGAAGGCGCATTCCCCGGCGCGCCTCCGCGAAACCCGACTGCAGTACAAAGTCGGAGACAAAATGCCCGGTGACGAGGGCGAGCCAGATCACGGGTGCGGCTCCTTTCCGCTCGGCAACACGAGCGCTTGGTGCTCGAAGGCGAGCTGCAGCAGCGCCTCGATGCCCCGGTTTGCTGCCCGGTATGCGTCGATCCTCGCCCGCTGCAGGGTCTCCCACGCAGACTGCCGGGAGACTTCTTCCTTATCCGCCATCCCGTCGGTCGAAGCCCGCCCGTTCCACGGGAACTCATGCACGAAGCGCTTGCGCTGCGCCGCCGTCATGTGCTGCACGAGGTCGTTGAGAATCGCCACGTAGGCGTTCAGCGCTTCGGCCAAGTGCGCATTGCCCGCCGACGCGAACTCCACCCGGTACGGCCTTTCTCCTTGGCGCTTCAACCGGTCCATCGCCCCGCGCGCCGCTTTGAACGCGCTGCCGTCGAGGAGGTCGATGTCCTGCTCGGCTTCGTACCCGATCGCCGTGTCGATCGTCCCGAGGCCGACGGAAAAGTAAAAGGGGATGCCGTCCATGGACCCGTGCGCCGCCCGGTACACGTCCCAGGCTGGGCGTGGGTCCTGGAGCACCCCTTTCAGCTCGTCGCCCCATACGACGGTGAACGGCGCGGCCAAGCGATCCCGGAACCGGTCGTTGAGGCTGTCCCGCAGGGAAATGAGCGCTCGTTGCAGCCCGGCGCGCCCGTCCCGAGCCTTGGACGATCCGACGAGGTCTATAAAGATGACGGCCGCCATGCGCATCGCCTCGCCACAGGCATCACTCGGACCATTTCACCCCGCGTCAAGCATAAAGCCTGACGCCCGGATTCGTCAAGCAATATACCTGACAGACAACCCGGTCAAGCAATATGCCTGACACCCCGCGCCGGCGGCGGGCGGCGCCCCGCGCCCCACGAGATCTATTCGCCGGCGGCGCAGCCACCCCGCCCGACGGATGCGCCCACTCCGAAGAGAATCACACCGGGCGAACAGACCGCCATTTCGATCCCGGCGTCCCCCCCGTCGTGCGCGAACCCAAAGCCCGCCTGCGGCCGTCCGGAACCCTGCACCGCAGCAATCGCCACACCGACCTCTCGCCTGTCCGGCTCCTGCCCCGGTGAGCCGGGATTCAACCGGACTCCTCCCGGCGGCCAAAGCGGGTAGAACGCGCTCTCCTGCCAGCGCAGCGTCGGGAAGCCGTCGCTCGCGTACCAGGGCGGAGCGCTCCATACCCCTCCGAGGTCCCACCCGGCGCCTGCGAATGTGTTCGGGTCCTGCAGCGCCGCCTGCGACACGCCGGTCGCCCCGATACTCGGCGGAGACTCATTCAAATAGAAGGCACCGGAGATGGGACCCTAGCTCGGGCGGGATCCGGCTAGACCGCCGACTCTCGAACTCCCGCTCGCAAGCCCGGCCGCATACACGTTCTTTATGGATACCTCATCCGAGACGACGTAGCCGGCCAATCCGCCCACGTACGACGCCCCTACGACGGACCCGGTCGCGTAACTGTTCTCGATCGCACTCTGGTGGATCACCCCGACGAGCCCGCCCACGTATTGACCGGTGGACGTGACCGGGCCGGTGGCGAAGCTCTCGACGATCGAGCCGCCCGTCATGCTCCCCACCAAGCCCCCGACGCTGTTGTACGCCGCTTCGACGCGGCCCGTGGCGCCCGACTGGCGGATCGTGACGCCCCAGGCTTCGCCGACCAAACCGCCGGCGATGGTCGCCTGTCCGGTCACGTCGCCCACCGCCATGCTCGATTCAATCCGTCCGCCGTTCATGGAACCGACGAGCCCGCCCGTGTAACGCCCGCCGTTCACGGTGCCCGCGGCGTACCCGCCGACCACGACCGAGCCAGAATCGGCCAGGCCGACCAGTCCCCCGGTGCCGTCGCCGCCTGTGACCGTTGCAAGGCTGCGGGCGTTTTCAAGTCGAGCATTCCTCAAGAGACCGACGACGCCCCCCGCGTAGCTGCCGCCGGCGGGGGCGGAGACGGAGCCGTCGACGTACACATTTCGGATGAGGGCCCCTCCTTCAGCCGAGCCGGCGATCCCGCCAACCGACCTTGGACCCGAGATCTTGGCGCCGACGAGCCCGACATTCTGAACGGCGCTCCCTTGGATGAGGTGCCCGAAAAGCCCTATATTCCCGCTTGAGCTCCGTTCGCGATCGATGTGCAGGTTGTAGATCGTGTGGCCGAGCCCCTCGAAGATGCCTGAAAAGCCCGGGTAGGCGTATCCGATCGGTTCGAATCCGAGCCCACCGTTCCACGAGGCCGTAGACGCCGCGTCGATGTCGGCTCCCAGCGCGAAGTAGGCGCCCGGGTCGGAGCGGGCCGCCTGCAGCGACCCGTCGAAGAGACTTTTCTCGTTGCCGAGCGAGGTGATCACCCGGAACACCTTCGGGGCTGCGCTGCCCTTCTGGGTGGAAAAATGACTCCCTGCCGCCAAGTTGACTTTGCTGTTGATGAAGTAATCGCCCGTCGGGTCGCTCTTCCCGTAGACCAACTTGAGGCCGTCGCTGGCCGTCGTGCCCTTGCTCGTAAGTTCGGCGTTAATGTAGATATGGCGGTCCGCCTCAAGCATGAGAATGCCGCGCGACCAAGAGATCGGGGCGTTCACGATGATATCGCCCGGGCCGGGGGTCCCTGCGGCGCTGAAGTCTACGATCGTAAAAAGGCCGGGACTGGTGCTGACGATCACCCCCCCGAGGAGAAGCATCGTCAACTTGATGGCCGTCGCCAGGGACTCGTCGATCGTGATGTTGACCGGGTCAATCAACCACTCGCCGCCCGCGGCGTCGACGACGAGCGAGTCACCGACCCTCACCGTCGCCGCCGACGTTTCGACGAAGGGTGCAGCAAGCCGCCCGTCGGCGTACACCAGGCCGTGTTCCATGTCGCCGATCAAGTAGATCCTGCCGTCCCGTTCCTCGAACCGCCGCGCCTCGATGACGCCGGTGTTGTTTACGACGCCGCCGAGCGCCTCGCCCGCCGCGCGGGCCGAAAGCACCACCGTCCCGCCGTCCGCTTGAATCAGGCCGTGGTTTTCGACGAGCGTCTCCAAGGTCGTCGGGTCGAGCCGGACGCCGATGAGGCCGCTGCCGTCGAAATCGAGCAGCACGCCGGTCGCGCCGATCAAAGCGGTGTCGCCGGCGATGGTCCCGTGGTTCAGCACCACGGGCGCGATCAGGGCGACGACATCGCCTCTCAGGTCGCCCCGGTTCACGATCGAACCCGGCGTAACGTAACCTTGCTCTCCCACCCCGGCCGCCGAAAACACATATCGCCCTTCCAAGAACGCCTGGTCCGAAATGTCGATCGTCGAGGCGACCAAGGCGGCGGCATCGACCCGTGCATTCTCCCCGAACACGACGCCCTGCGGATTGACGACGAACACTCGCCCGGTGGCGCTCAAGCGTCCCAAGATCTCACTCGGTTTGGAACCGACGACGCGGTTCAGCGCCACCGACGACGAATCGGGTTGGAGAAACGTCACCGACGCGCCCTCACCGATCGAGAAGCTCTCCCAGTTTGTGATCAGGGAGCCGGTATACTGCCGGACCGTCATGGCAGCGCCGTCACTTGTGATCTCTGCGGCGCCGGTGATGATCTCCCATCCTTGCGGCAGCGATTGCCCTATCGCCGGAGCCGGCATCGAAAGGATCGCGATGAGATAAATGGCGACGACCTTGACCGCCGCGCTCTTCGACCGAACCAGATTGCGCACAATCAACACCTCCGAAAAACGAACACGAGCGGGAATCGACATTGCCATTACAAGAAGCGTGCGTCCAGAGGGGAAGCTCTGTTTCCAAGACGCGCTCTTGCGTGCATGACCTGCGTCCCCCCAAAGCGCTAAAAGCGAACCGTCCCGGAGACCCAGAGCGAACGGCGGTCCCGGCTCCCGTCCGCGTTCGTTCCCGTTAGCTCGTCCCTGCCCGGGTTTTGCCCCACCGCTTGCGCCAAGATCACTTCAACCGTGGAGTTGTCGATCGTCCACGGCAGCCCGACTCCCGCTCCCGCTAGCCCATACTCGTTGCACTGGCACGCATTGGTGAACGCGACGGGACCCGGCTCTTTGTGCAAGCGAATCCAACCCAAATCGGCGAACGCCTTCACTTGCGTCCTGCCCTTTTCCGGCGGCGACGCAAGAATGGACCGCCATTCGAAGGACAAAATGGCGCCGTCGTCGCCTCGAGCCTCGCCGTTCGGATAAGCCCGCACGCCCTCGGGACCGCCGAGGATGAACTGCTGCGACGAATCAAGGTTCTTGCTCGCCCATTGGCCGGAGACCGAGGCCGCAAACGTGGATCGAGGTCCAAGTTGCCGCACGCCCGCCGCGCTTCCCCGCAAGCGATAGAAGTCGCCTGCGGTTTGGAGTCCTGCAGCGTCGTGCGCTTCGTATCCCGGGTGCCCCGACAGGTCTACGTTGCCGCCGGCGAGTGTGAGGCTCCACTGGATTGAACCCGCACCCCGGTAGCGATCCCCGGAGAGCGAGACTTCCCTCACCGCGATGCGCTTGTCCGACAACACGCTGCCGGCAAGCTCTTCCACCATCCCCCGCCACGTCAAGCCGGCACGAGCGCGCACGTTTGCCGCGACACTGCGAAGGAGCGCTGTCTCCACCGCCACGGACCAGGCCGAACCTTCCCCCTGAAAGTCGACTCCCGGAAATTCCTCGAACGCCTCGTAGGCGGAATGTTCGTAGCTGATCGTTCCGAAAAGGCTCGGATTCGTGCCGATCGGGGCGCTCCAGGCCGCGCTCAGCCGGCGCGCTCCCTCGGAGAAGACGCCCTCGATGCGGGTTTCGTCCCCTTGCCCCGACAGATCGATAAGCGCCACGTCGAAGGAGCGGCGCAGCGTCGGAAACGCTCCGCCCCGGAGAAGTATCGAAAGCTCACTGCTTGCAGTCGCGCTTTGATCGACTTGCACCGTGAGCCTGCTCGTGCCCGGCTCCTTGCCCGGTTCAAGCCACGCCCTCGCGCTTACTCCCGGGAGGTCCGACATGCGCAGGAGCGCCGTTTCGACTTGATCACGCGTGAGGGCCGCGCGGTCGATCTCGCGGTCGAGCACCTGCTGCAGCACCTCCTCCTTGACGCGTGCACTCGCGGACCGGGCGAACGCGATCTCGCCTACCGTCCCTTGCGCGATCACGATCTCGACAACGCCGTCCGTCACGTCCTGGGGCGGCAAGTACCCCCGGGCCAAAAGCAATCCCTTACCGTGGAGGAGCAGCGTCACGCGGTCCCCCAAAGCGATCAAATCCGACGGGCTCATCCGCCTGCCGATCACCGCCGCCTCGAGTTCTGCGCGTTCTTCCGGGTCGATGAGGTCGACGCGGCCGGAAAACCTGACTTCGCGCAGAACGATCTCCAGCTCCGTTGCAGCGCTCGCTGCGGTCGTGTTCGAATAAGCGAACCACACGGCAAAAGCCACGAGGGCCAACGCCGCCGCTGCCCTAGCGTTACGCATGTGTGAATATTCCCCACCCTTAGAGAGTGTGCCGAGTGCGTGCCGAGCCTGCTCTCCTGACGGAATACAATTCTTATGCTCCGCCTTTACCCCTGCTAGGGCATGCTAGATCCTGACATTCTTCAATTCTAGTCAAGACCTTCCCCAAAAACGAGAATCCATGCGACGCAAGAACCCCCCTGGCACTCGCCAGGGGGGCGTGAAGGGCGGCCTTACAAACCGTGGCGGCTAGGCAGTCGAGGAATACTCCGCTCCGAGCTTACTCGCAGCGCTGTTCGCGAATATGAACGAGTCTGCGCCGTACGGCTCAAGATCGTCGATCCAAGTCGCCTCCGGATCGAACTTCGCGTAAAAGGGCACATAGGCAAGTTCCGGATTCCGCGCCTGGATCATCCGGAGGACGAACACTTTGTCCCCATTGATCTCCGCAATCCCCTGCACCTCGATCTTGCCCGGCGCCGCCGACATGCTCGGCCCCCGGGCGGTACGGGCGAGCCCCGACAGCCTTCGCATCGCTGTCTGATAAATCTCGAGCGCCCGCACCAGGGGCAACGCGAAGTAATGTTTCGGCCCGGTGTCCCGCTCCACGAACATGTAGTAAGGAACCAAACCAAGGGACACTTGCCGACGCCACATCTTCTCCCACACGTCGGCCGAGTCGTTGATGTGTCGAACGACGGGCGACTGGGTGCGAATGTTGGCGCCCGCGCTGCGCAAACGACGGATCGCCTCTTCCACCATGGGCGTTTGGAGCTCGACATAGTGATTGAAGTGGGCCATGATCGCCACATGCTTGCCGGCCCTTACGACTTGCTCGATCAGCCTGAGCATCTCGTCGGCGTCGTCGTCCGTGACGAAGCGTTGAGGCCAGTAGGCGAGCGACTTGGTGCCGATCCGGATCGTCCGCACGTGCTCTAGCTCGGGGTCGAGCAGCGGCTCCAGGTAGCGCCGGAAGACGCGCGCCTTCATCACCATCGGATCGCCGCCGGTGAACAAAACGTCCGTGATCCCTTTGTGCTTCCTCACGTAATCGGCGAACGTCTTCGCCTCGTTGCTCGCAAATTTTAGTTCCTGGATGCCGACGAACTGCGCCCACCGGAAGCAGTACGTGCAATAGGCGTGGCATGTCTGTCCCGCGGCCGGAAAGAAAAGTACGGTCTCCCGGTACTTGTGCTGCACGCCCCGGAGCGGCTTGCCTCCGTGCATCGGAACATTCGACTCGAGCTGTTTTGCCGGGTGGGGGTTCATAGCGAACCGTATCTCATTAACCACCCGCCGGAGCTTGTGACGGTCGCCTTTTTTCAGCAAGTCGGCGACCCGTTTGAAGTCTTTCCGGTCCAACATTCCCGGTTGCGGGAACGTCAACTGGAACATCGGATCGTCGGGCACGTTGCCCCAGTCGATCAGCTCGTCGATAACGTATTGGTTGACCTTGAACGGGAGCACTTGGGCTACAACTTTGATCGCAAACCGTACCTCGTCGGGTAGCGCTTGCACCTGCGGGATTGATTCGAAGTTGTTGACCGTGTAGTGGCGATAGTCGGTCACAATGTGTTGTAGCCGTTTGGGAGACGAAGAGAACACGTACTTCCTACCCCTTTCGTGATGGTTAGGTAAGAGCGATCCCTCCGAGGACGATCCCTCCCGGGATTCTTTCCCCACATCACTGGAGGATAGGCGACTCATGCAGTGACACCGGGTCACGTTTTGAGTCAATTGGGCGCTCTGGAGGCGCCCACGAAATCTCAAGCCCCCTTTCATGCGAGAATGCTGCTCTTACCTAAGTGTGGTGTATCGGTTCTTGGTAACCATTATAGCATACCGGCCGGGAACATGCCTCGACCCGGCCGGCCCGCCTCCCATGGGCTGCAGCGAGTTGTTTGACTCGCCTACTCGCCGATGGTGACCGTGGCCGTCATGTTCCAGCGCAGCCGGGGATCGTGGGAGTCCGGTACGACCACCACCTTGTATACGACGTCACCCAAGCGGTTTTCGCCCATCGGTTTGATGCCGGCGAGGCGCCCCGTAAGCTCCAGGTCGGGGATGGCATCGATCGAGATCGAAACCGGTGCGCCGACGCTGAGACGTACCACACCGTACTCGGTGAGGTCCTCCGTCTCGACCGTCCAGGCGGAATCGTCGGCCAGCCAGGCGACCGGCGCGCCGGGCGCGACGTACTCTCCCGCGACAGGATTCAGGGCGGCCACAACCCCGGCGAACGGCGCCCTCAATTCCGTCTCGCGCAACGAGGCCCCGGCCTGCGCGACCGCGGCGCGCGCGGCGGCCACGTCGGCCTCGGCCACGGCGATGTTCTCCGGGCGCTCACCGGCGCGCAACATTTCAAGCTGGGTCTCGGCCCGGCGTAGTTCAGCCCGCGCGATCGTCACCTCGAGCGGCGGCCCGGCGACGCTTACCTTGGTGACCTGCGCCCGAGCCGCTTCGACGGCCGCTTCGGCCGCCTCGATCTCCTGCGGCCGGGGGCCCGCCTTCAGCTGGGCGAGATGCGCCTCGGCCCGCTGCAGCTGGGCAGCGGCCTGCGCGAGGGCGGCGCGCTGGCGGGTGTCATCCAGGCGCATCAGGACCGCTCCCTCCTCCACCCGGTCACCCTCCCGCACGAGCACTTCCGCCACGATCCCGCCGGCCGGCATGCTCAGGGCGGCACTCCGCACGGGGACCACCCTGGCCTCGGCCACGACGCCGGCGGGCGCCTTCACCGGCGGTATCGCTTCCTCGGACGCGACCGTCTTAACCGGATCCCGGGTCGTTCCGCCCGGGCCCACCCGCCAATATCCGACCACAATCACGACCAGGATGAAAAGTACGATCCCCACACGCTTCATCGTGCACTACCCCTTCCTTCACTCGTAAGCGAGCACGTCTCGGACCGTAAGCCGCGCGGCGTTCCAGGCGGGCAGAAGGCTCGCCGCCGCTGCGAGCGTAAGAACGATGGCGAGCCACGCGAGCAGCCCGGAGGAAGAAAACGTGTAACTGAGCGGCATCTGCATAATGGCGACGCCCACGATGTCGCAAAGCAACCGGCTCAACGGCACCGACAAAAGCCCGCCCAGGATCCAGCTGATCAAGCCGATGAGGACGCCTTCCACGATGACGAGCCGCATCACCGCGCGGCTGGAGGCGCCGATGGCGCGCATCACCCCGATCTCGCGGATCCGCTCGAGCACGTTGATGCTCATCGTGCCCGCAAGGCCCAGGGCGCCGACCACGGCAAGGAGTGTCGCCATGATCAAAAGGAAGGCGACGAGGATGTTGAATTGGTAGATCACCGGCTCCCGCACCTGGTCGATGGTAAGGGTGCCGGCGACGTTGATCCCGGCGGCTTCCAAATATTCCTTCAGGGCGTCCGCCGTCCGGGCGAGTTCGGCGGAGGTCCCGGCGGTCGTGAGCACGCGGATCTCGCTCGCCCGCCCCACCCGGCGAATCACGCGCTCAAAGTACTCCAAGCTGGTGTAAAAGGTAGGGCTGGAAAAGGGACTCCGCGCGATTCCGACGATCTGCCAGTCCGACTCACGCCCGTCGATCTTGAGGGTGACCACGTCGCCCACCTTGAGGCCCGGCTCTTCCCGCAAGATGTCCGTGTTGATCACGACCGCGTTCTCGTCGGCGGGCAATAGCCAGCGCCCGGCGACGATATCGGGCTGGATCATCCGCGACCCGGCCGGCGGCGCAATGATCATGTAGTTCTCGCTCTCGGTTCCGTCGGCCCTCTGGAGCCTCGTCGACCCGGCGCCCCAGCTTTCGATGGCCGTCACGCCCGGCACCTTGAGCGCCTCGCGTTCGACGCGCTCTCTCCGGTACTCCCGGCCGAAGCCCACGGAGATGTCGAAGTTCCAGTAGCGGAGGGCGTCGTCGAGCGTGAGAAGGAGCGACTGGTGGACGCTCATCACGGCGATGAACATCACGCCGCCGCGGGTGAGGGTGACGAGCGTCATCGCGAGCCGTCCCTTGCGGCGGAAGGTGTTGCGCAGCGACAAGAGAAGGGGCCGTGAGAGGCCGCGCAGCCGTTCGATCATCCGGTCGACCCAGCTCCGGCCGAATGCGCCGGCCCCTGCGCCCTGAGCGCTGATCGCCTCCCTAACGGTGCGACGGGTCCCCGAAATCACCGGATAAAGCGCCGCGAGAAGCGGCACCAGGAGCCCGACGGCGGCTTCGAGAAGAAGCACGCCCGCCCCGACATCGTAGTTCGTGACGTCGAAGTTGAGCACGCCCGCCATAAATGCGGTGACAAGGCGCGCCCCGAGCCATGCGAGAGGAATCGCCACGAGCAACGCGCAGGTACTGAGCACCAGCACCATCCCGAGGTACATCGAGGCGAGCTGGTGCGTGCGCGCGCCGATTGCCTTCATGACCCCGATCTGGCGGACATGCTGCGTCAAGGTGGCGGCGAGCGTGTTGACCACGAGGAAACCGCTCATCGCCAGTGACAACAGGCCGAGGACGCCGAGAATGCCGAGCACGGGCGCGATCACTTCGTCGGCGGGGTGCTTCCCGGGCGTGGGAATCCACGTCCAGTGGACGGTTCGCCCGCCCCTTTCGATCTTCGCCGCCACTTCCTCGGCGATCCGGCGCACGAACTCCCGGTCGCGCAACTCTTCGGGCGTGCCGTCCACGACGATCTTCAGCTCGTTCAGCCCGCGATCCCAACCCAGCCACTCCAGCGTCTCGAAGGAGATGTACCCGTAGGCCGTCCCGCTGAGGAGCGTCGGCAACTGGTTGGGATCGTGGACGATGCCGGCGACCCGAAGGTCCCTCTGCCTGCCGTCGGGCGTCTCGACGCGCAGCGTCCCGCCGATATCCGTCTGCAACGCCCCGACCGAGGTCCGTTCGAGTATCACTTCCCGGCGTGCCGGCCCCCACTTTCCAGCCTGGGGCCAGATCCGGTTGATGCGGATGTCGTCGAAATCCGGAATGACGAACAGCGTCAAGTCGCGCCATTCCTTCTCGGAAACGTGCGCGCGCACACGGACGGTCCGCCTTCCCTCGGCCTCCCGGACACCCGGAATCCTGCGCACGATGTGGACCAGTTCTTCGTCGAACGGGTCGGGATAAAGCTCGGCGCTCGCAGGGTTGGTCGCGAGGTGACTCCTCGTTAGCTCCCGGGAGAGGAGCTCGTTCGAACCTGCGACGAGCCCGACGGCGAATACGCCGACGGCGATGGACGAGACGACGAGGAGCGTGCGGACCTTGTTAGCCCACAGGTCGGCGAGGACCTTGCGCCAACGAGGGCTAAGCACGGGCGTCCGCCCCCGCCTTCTCGTTCACACGCTCACCGGCGATCTCCCCGTCGGCGATCGTGATCGTGCGTGTCGCCCGCCGGGACAGGTCGTCGTCGTGCGTCACCATGACGATGGTTTTCCCCTCTGCCACAAGCCGCTCAAAGAGCTTGAAGACGGAGTCCGCCGTCTTCGAGTCGAGGTTTCCGGTGGGCTCGTCGGCGACGATGATCGGGGGGTCGTTGGCCAGGGCGCGGGCAATGGCGGCCCGCTGCTGCTGTCCCCCGGAAACGGCCGACGGCAGCTTGTGGGCGTGTGCGGTCATGTCGACCTGCTCCAGGAGGGCCAGCGCCCGCTGTTTTCGTACCCGCGCCGGATAGGTGCGGCAAAAGTCCATGGGAAGCATGACATTCTCAAGAATCGTAAGCGTGGGAAGGAGCTGGAAAAACTGAAAAACGACGCCGATCGTACGCCCGCGCCATTCGGCCATCTTGCCCTCGCTCAAGCGGTGGATCGCCGTGCCCGCCACCCAAACCTCGCCCGAGGTCGGCCGGTCGATCCCGGTAATCATGTTGATGAGCGTCGACTTGCCGCTTCCCGACTTGCCGACGATCGCGAGAAACTCCCCGGAGCCGACCGAAAGGTCGATGCCCTTGAGGGCGGCATAGGTGCCGGCCTGGCTCTCGTACGTCTTCACTACCCGTTTCAGTTCGATGAGGGGTCTGTTCTCCACGGGCGTTCACTCCGCCGCGTCCGGCGCTCGAACTTCCGGACCGGTGGCGCCGTCCGCCTCAATCCTTGACGCCGCTCCGACCACCGCCGCTCCGACCGCCGTTCGGTCTCCCCCGGGGACGGGACCGTCGAAGCCGCGCGACCGTGCGGGGTGAGCGAGCAACAAGATTGACTAGTGCTCGATTCGACAAAACTTGAATGATATTCACCAGCATCGGAGACAATTCCTGCCTCACGTGCACAAAAGTCGCTTGCACGCAGCCCTCGCACCCGGTATTTCAGAAAGAAGTCGGCCGCCAATTGACGCATGCCGGGGCGAAATCTTCGACGGCCGGCTCCAACTTGAGTTCAACTATCGCTACTGGGGCAAAGTTCACCGGCTTTCACCGGATCTGCCGTCGCACGAGAAATATTAAGTCGAGGAGACGCAGGAAACCGATCTCGATGAGAGGGTCGAGCCTCCTCTTCAACATGGTGCGGGAGCGGCTTTCCGAGAGGGCGCCGGTCGGCCCGAAAGGCGACACCGCGTCGCACCGGGCCGCCCGGGTCCGCAGGTTGTTGCCGCTTGCGCCGGTGGCTGCGGTCTTTCTCACCGCGGCGTAGTTCTTGTGGCTGGATACCGATGCGTTCGTAGCCCCCTCACTGTGGCCGGCGTCTTGGCGACGCCCGTCGTCGTGGGCCTCTTTCCGGCGCTCGTGATGACGGCAGTAAAGAGCAAAGGGGATGTCTTGCCTAAGTGGGGCCGGGAATGGCTCTCCCATCCCGCGATCCGCTTCCCGATTTACGCCGCGTCGGTGGGCTTGTTTGCATGGGCTTTTGCTGTGGGAAGGGGCCGTCGCCCGCGCAGCCGCCATCGTCACGGGCGTCGCACTTGTGGGCGGCACCGCGTGAATGTTTCGCCATGGAACGTTTGCTCGCCGGCTCAACGTCGAGATCTGCTTGGAAGCCGGCCCTACCGGCGACGCCTCCTTACGGTATCACCTGGTCGTCGCGGGAGAGCCGGTACCGGGTGAGGCGCGTGCGATGTACGGCGCCTGGGTGACCGGCTCGAACGAATCCTTTGACGCGCCTGGATTACCGACGACGGTCGAGATCCAGGCGCCGCTACACGGTGCGAAATCCGTTTGCCCTTGGGTGCACCAAGTAGATTCGACTGGCGAATCCAAGGCGCTCAGGTCGGAGGCCGAGATCGAGGATGGGCAGGGGAAGCGCACGTTCGATCTTGCGGCAAGCGGCGGCCGGATCGCCGTCCCTGCGGTCGGGGAACGAATCGCCATTCGGATCGAAATCTCCCCGGTGAGGGTGTAGGTCTTGATATGAAGAAGAAGCCCCTCGCAAACGGCTTTGCGAAGGGCTTCTTCATTGGTGAGCCCGCTGGGATTCGAACCCAGGACACCCGGATTAAAAGTCCGGTGCTCTGCCTACTGAGCTACGGGCTCGACGGTTCACTTGAAGCAGGTAACAGCGACAAAAGTACGACTGTAAGCCGGATTCTGTAATAGATGGCCATCTATCTCACCCGGAAGACTCCGGGTGGCCCCTTGCGGGGCTGCCCCTACCATAATTTGGGTTGCTCGGTGGTGGGGGTTACCGCGTTCCACTCCCGCCGTCGCCGGCGGGACTCGTCTCTATGGCCCTTTTACAGCTACTCGAGAACCGCGGGGGCCCTCTTTCACATCCGTCGGATCGCTCCGCCTCGCCTTGCGGCGAGCACCAACTTTCTGCCCCAAAAGGACAGCCGAGTCCGGACTTTCCTCTAGCAGCCGGCATTGCTGCCGCCCGCCAGCGGCCATCCGTCGTACTCCTGCGCTTCGCTTACCCGCCAGTCGAGCCGATGGAGAACCATCGACCACGTTATTATAGCACACCTAGAAGCGAAGTTCCAGCTTCGCCTCGCCGAGATTGTCGCGGTACGCGCCTCCGCTCGTGTCGAACTGGATCAAAGCGTACGACGCAGAAAGCGACGTGTGCTCTCCGAACCGGTAGCCGATGTCGACGCCGGCGCTCGACGCGCGCCCCTCGCCCGCGGTGCCCCACTGGTACTCGGCGCGCACCCTACCGCGAGAGCCGATGTAATACTCCACCCCGGCTCCGAGCACCCCGTCGCTCCCGCCGGCGATTCGCCCCGCCTCCTTGAGGAATTCGTACCCGACCTTGATCGAGGCCGATTCTCCCAAAGGCAGCGTGCCGCCGATCGCAACGGTCTGCACCTTGTCGTCGCCCGTTCTGCCGTTCGGAGCGCTGCGACCCGATGCGCCGCCGCTTGCGACGCCGCCTGTCGCGCCTCCTCCCACGGCTTTTGCCTCCCCGCCGGCGCCGCTCCGGCCAATAGACGTCACCTCGTACAGCCGGTCGAGGTCGACCACTGTGTACGAAGCGCCGATTCCGACCCGGGAGCCGAACACCGGCACCGACGCTTCAAGCGTCGCCTCCGCGCCGCGAGCGGCGCCCGAAGGCGCCGCCTCGACGCCGAGGCCCGCCCGGATTTCAACGCCCATCAACGTTACAGGGTATTCTGCTCCGACTTTCGTCGACTCAGCCAGGGTCACGAGATCGTTCGCTCTCGCCTGCGAACTCAAGCCCGGCGCCGGAGTCCACCCGTAACTTGCGCCCGTCTTGTCGCGGTCTACTCCCGCCCGGGCGGTCACCCCGGCAAGCAAGCGGTCGATTGCGACGCCGATTCCCGATCGAGTCCCCGCAGTCCCGGCGTCGTCCCGATCGAACTCGATCGACGGGGCCGCGCTCGACTGCAAAGCCGCCTGCTGCATGACTAATGCGCCGGGTACTACGGCCCGCCCGTACGCTTCGCTTCCAGGGCTGATCAGCGCCAGCTCCGGCGCGAACTCGGCCTCGAGCTCCTCGAAGCTCCGGGCAAGCTCTCGCGCGCGTACTTGCGCCCCGTTGACCTGGTCCGGGGCATCTCCGCTTTTTCCCAGCGCGCGCTCCCACCGGAGCCACGACTGAAATATGTCGGCGGTCTTCACACCCGCGTGGTCGGTCCAGAAGGTGGAAAGCTCCGCGGGGCCGGCCGCCAGCACCCGCTCGATACCGCGGGCGGCACCGGCGGCGATCTCCTCGAGGGTCGCTGCGGCCGCCTCTAAATCGAGGTCGCCGCTTG